>Ga0070734_10002393_pt1 | contig 22973 bp, 25 predicted proteins | sample Coa_R1_8_FD_66444 | JGI IMG/M metagenome (GOLD analysis project Ga0070734, IMG submission 66444) | Surface soil microbial communities from Centralia Pennsylvania, which are recovering from an underground coalmine fire - Coalmine... | ecosystem: Environmental > Terrestrial > Soil > Unclassified ...
AAACCCCACAATAGTCCCGCGCGCGGACAGCATAGGCCAACTGGACCATGGAGAAGCCCATCAGGTGGACGCACACGGGACTCTCTCAATCGTGGAGAGACTTCTACCCAAGTGTACTAGTGCGTGCGGTCGGTACCGCAGGTGTGGCGCTCATCGAAGCAGAGTTTCCCGGAAAGGCAAGCGGAGGCGGAGAACCGCCCGCAAGACGGCGCTGCGCTCCCATGGTGCGGGGGCTGGCAGCGAGGCTTTCCATCCGCAAGGTACAGGCGGAGCGTGTCGGTGCAGGCGACGCTGACCGACGCGGCCCAGGCCAAGAGGCCCCTCACGGGGCGGGCGCTCTTCGACGCGCTGGATCTGCGCTGCGGCGGACAGCTCGCGGCGCAGCGCTGGATACACGCAAGAAAAGCGGCACAGGCTATTCGTTCTGCAAGCGGGAGAAACGCTCGACAAGACATCTCCCAGGCGTCGCCCGGACATGCCGCACCCTCGCGCCAGGAACTGGTTGCCTCTTGCCACCGCGCTGTGCTATCCTATGCTCTGAGGCAGCAAGGACAGCGTGCCGCAGAGCGGAGGCACCTATGGCAGAAGACGAAGATGATTCGGCACCGTCTCCTTTCGCAGATCAGTCCGGCGAGGATTTGCCCCTCGTCGAGCTCGAAACCATCCTCAACCGCCCGCCCTCGCGGCGCAAGCGGCTGGCAGCGCGCGTTGGCCTGGTGCTGGCCGCAGCGGCGGCCGTGCTTGTCCTCCTGCGGGGATCCATCCTGCCTCCCTGGCCAACGGCTCCCCCTTCTCCCGATCCAAACACACTGCTCGTCCTGAGCAACGTCAACTACGGCACGGTCAGCATCAACGGCAAAAAACAGCCCTGGCCGCTTCCCCTGCTGATGCCCATGCGGGGGAAAACCTCTGCTGCTGACATCACTCTCTCAGCGCCGCCCTTCCACGCTATCTCCTGCCACGTGCACCTGGATGCCGTCGCGCTGTCCATCACTGTCTCTGCCGCCGACAGAAACTGCTCCGCTCTGCCGGTTTCCAGCGTCGTGCCATTGGCACGGAGCGGCGTTGTGCACACACCCATCTTCCGACTCTTCCTGTTCTTGACACCTGGCGACTTACCGGCAGGCCAGCAAGATCAGGTGACGGCTTTGCTCACTCAGGCGCTGACCACGCGGCAGGAGGTGACGGTTCCTGCCTTTTCGTACTTTGCCACGGGCTTCCACGCGCCTACCATCACCAGCCAGCACGCCAGCGCTCCGCTGCGGGCCACCGCCAGCCTTGCTCTCGCCATATCCGCTGAGCATCTGGCGGCCTCCTCTTGCGTGCGCTTCATCTGCGCCCAGCCAATTGAACCGGTCACCGTCGTTCCTGCCAGCGGGCAGCAATGGTCAGTTCGGGTGGGGGTGACCCTGCGCTGGTCCTTCAGCGACCCCTCCGGCGCAGTTGTCAGTGACGTACCCTACTGGGGAGATGCGTCCTCCGATCCGGTAGAAAACACCATGAGCCTGTTCCTCACCCGCACTGCGGCTGGAGACTGGACGATCTCGCAAAATGCCCCGGTGGCTCACGTCTCGTTTCAGGTGCAAGCCACCTTCTGCTCCGTTGGAGTAATCATTCTCCAACAAACACTCACCTCAGATGCCAGCGCTTCTATCGTCACGCGCAATGATCGCGGGGTGCAGGGCTGTGAACTCCAGGCGTTCGTGAATGGCACATCCCAGGGAACATTCCTCTGGCGCTTCGGCGTTCTGCTGGCCGCCGACGCCAAAGCGCATGCGACCTATCCACCGCTGCCCGTCGCGCCGCCAGAAGAGATCGCTGCCGTCGAGCGGATCTGAGCCCTGCCAGTCTTTAGATAGTTTTCTGCCTTTCAAAACGTATTCAAACGTGTTAATTGTTGCACGTGAGCCGCTTGGGCGGTTCCCGTGACCGCTACGCCTCCTGGCTCGCCTGCAACACACCGCGCCTCTGATGAGGCGTGTGGCCCTAGCCGGGCAAGAGACCGCTGGAGAATGTTCACGGCAGAGTTGTCGTCTCTGTCCATGACCAGCCCACACGTCTCACAGCGATACGTCCGTTTGTAGAGCGGCATGTCTTGCTTGTGCCCGCAGCCGCTACAGGTCTTACTCGTATCGCGTTCGTTTATTTGGACCAATGCTTTCCCAGCCAATTGACATTTGTAGGTGAGCATCTGGACAAAGCCGTACAGCCCCCACTCATTGAAGACACTGCGATGGAGCGCTTTCAGATGCTCCGTATGGTCCTTTGTGACCATCTGCCGCTGGGAAAGATCACCGATGACAACAGTTCTTTCAACCAGTTTGCCCGCGATGAGATGAGACGCCTTATGCAGACAGTCCTTTTGCTTATTGCGCTTCTGTTCAGAGACGCGTTTATAGACCTGGGATAAGTGGATGGAGCGCCGGGACTTCTTCTGGCAGCGGTCCCGTTTGGAGCGAATCTTATCAAGCTGCTTGTTGTACCACTGGTAGCCTCTGAAACCGCCGAGATGGTAGAACCGGCCTTGCTCATTGACCCCCGTTGCCAGCGTCTTGATACCTAAATCGAAGGCCACCACCTGCCCCGATTGCTGTGCTGCTTCCTGCACCCGATAGACAAAGGAAGCGTAGTACGCACCTCTGGCATCCCGACTAATCGCCACTTCCCGATAGCCAGCAGGAACCTCTTCGGTAAGTCCAGCCCGGATCGTCGGGTAGGGCTTATGCTTCTTGCCGCGCCCGCCTCCAGTGGGTAGCAGCACCATGGTGCCTTCGATTTTGATGTACATGGCCGGATAGCAGAGGGTGAAGAACTGATGCCGGGGACGGACTCTGGGAAAGCCCGGCGTCTCGCCATTGGCAACGCGCGTGAAGAACGCTTTCATCGCTTTGTCCAGGCGGAAATAGACTTCTGCCAGGAGCTTGCCGTACACGTCGTTCAGTTCCGGGTCATACGCCCGGCATTCCACCAGCCGCGCCTTTTCCTCGGCTAAGTGCCAGCGCTCTCCATCTCGCAGCCGCAGCACCAACCAATTATAGAGGCCACGACATTTGCCCTGCATAAACTCCAGGGCAGCAGCATCTTGCTCACTGACTTCGAGTTTGATCTTTTTGCAGAGCAGCATCACGAATCACCTTTTTGTACGAACGTAGCCCGTACAACCGAGCTGAGAAAATATGAACGATTGAGAGCAAATCCTGTACTAACTCTTGCTCTGGCGAGAGCGTATCGCCATTGACGATGATAAGGTCTGTTCCATGCCGCTGACAGAAGGCGACAAACCACTCAAAGCCAAAGCGGACGAGCCGGTCCTTGTGTGCGATGATAAGACGTTGGACCCGACCTAGCTCAATCGCTTCCATGATACGATTGAACTGTTCCCGCTGATAGTTGAGGCCACTGCCCATTTCTTCCACCCACTCATCAACGGCTATCTCATGTGCCTGGCAGTAGGCCCGCAAGGCTGCGACCTGATTCTGAAGGTCTGGTTTCTGGCCTTGCGTTGACACCCGCGCATAGGCAATCGTGGTGCCTGCTCCTTTCGCCTTCAGGCCACGGTACTCCAGATATTGATCGTGGGTGTAATAGCGCCGGTTGGTAGGACTCCGATGTGCGGGCAGGATACCCGCCCGGTCCCAGCGTTGCAGCGTCAACACTGATTTGCCAATGAGTGCCCCAAATTGCTTGGGGCTATATGTATTCTCCATGATAATATTATATCATAGTTGAACATGTTTTTATAAGCTACCTCATTCCTCCTTTGCGGGCTGTGTCAGCTTCGCTGGTACTGGGCCTCCATGTCCGCTATCGAGAACGTTCCAAGGTTGGCCCTCCCCCAAGATGGCCTTTCGACTTTCCAGCGAAGCTGGTGCGCATACGCGAGCTCGCGCACGCCGCAGGACGAGCAGGATCGACTCCTCGCCGAGGGGTACCACAACATCTTTCAGTCCCGACTCGGCTGTGTTCTGATTCCGGCGATGACGAGATCGAGCATGCGGTTGGCCCCATCAGGATCGGACGCATGTTCATTCACCAGGGCGATGCCGTAGACGAGTCGGATCACGTCGAGAATATGGACATCCGTTCGGACTTGTTCTGCGGCTTGGGCACGGAGCAAGAGGACTTCTCCAGCCCGATGCATCGCGATGTTCGCGGCATAGCTGCGTGTACCCGGAACCTGCTTGGCAGCCATGACGGCGGCTCCCATGCTCCGCCCGCGCGCCGCGAAATCCATCTGGAGACGAAGCCAGGTGATCAGGGCGTCCAGGGGAACCGGAGCGCTAGCGAGTTCTTCAGCGCGCATCCTCAATTCATTGGTCTCATCCATAAATACCGCTTCAAGGAGGTCCTGGCGCGTGGGGAAGTGACGGTACAATGTGCCGATAGCGACCCCCGCCGTCCTGGCAATGTCCTCAAGGGAGATGTCTGCGCCGCGCTCGGTGACAGCGGCTCGCGCCACCTTCAACAGGTTGGCGTAGTTGCGCTGGGCATCAGCACGCATGGCACGATGGGCCTGTGATGGCTCGTTCATAGCACGCGACTCCTTTCCCCTCAGGGTAATAGCCCTTGACAAAGTGAGGGTGCCTCCGGTAATATAAAAGTGTAAACATGAGGCATCCTCCGCTTATAGAGGAGGCAGTCTCATGTTATCACACTCGTGTTTGCTTTTACCAGGAGCAGGAGAATTTATTATGCGTGTTTTCGTCACAGGAGCGCCTGGCTTCATCGGCACCGCCGTTGTCCATGAACTCCTCGGAGCTGGACACCAGGTCGTCGGCCTGACCCGCTCAGACGTCGGGGCAGCTTTTTTGGAGGAAGCCGGAGCTGAGGTACATCGCGGTTCCCTTGAAGACCTCGACAGCCTGCGCAGCGGCGCTGCCGATGCCGACGGCGTCATTCACCTGGCGTTTAATCACGGCTTTGCGGACTTCGCCGCCGCGCTGGCCGCCGATCTGCGCGCTGTCGAGACGATGGGGGCGGCGCTGGAAGGCACCGGCAAGCCGTTCATCATCACCGCTCATCTGAACGGGGAGGCATCAGCGAACGCAGCGTTCAGCCTGTCTGGAGTGCGGTCAGTGGTTGTCTCGCTCTCGCCATCTGTGCATGACATGGGCGATCACGGCTTCGTGCCCATGTTGATTGCTATTGCTCGCGCGAAGGGCGTCTCTGCCTATATCGGCGACGGGGCCAACCGCTGGCCTGCCGTCCATCGCCTCGATGCGGCGCATCTGTTCCGCCTGGCGCTGGAAAGCGCCCCGGCAGGGTCGCGGTTTGACGGCGTTGGCGACGAAGGGGTGCCGTTCCGCGACATCGCCGAGGTCATTGGTTGCCACCTGAACGTGCCGCTGGCCAGCCTTGCCTCTGAAGAGGCAAGCGACCACTTCGGTCCCTTTCTCGGCACTGTGGCGGCGCGTGACTTCCCCAGGTCGAGCACAGCGACCCAGGAACTGCTGGGATGGCGGCCTGTGCATCCTGGATTGCTCGCGGACATAGAACAGCACTACTTCAACAACTGATGTGCGGCTCAGGGTCACTTCTCACGACAATAGGTCTTGAGGAGTGGGCACGTTCTGTACGGTACATCGGCATGCGCACGATGAATCGATACCTATCAGAACTATCGGAGAGCAAAAGACCTATGTTCGATCAGGAACATTTTTCAAGAAAACAAGGGAAAGCATGAAAGCCATTGTCCTCCACGAGTATGGCCCCGCGTCACTACTCAGATACGAAGACGTTGAAGACCCCAAACCCGCCGCAGGCGAGGCGCTCGTGCGCGTCTCTGCCACCAGCATCAACCCTGCTGATTGGCGGGTACGCTCTGGCGCAGTCAAGGACTTCCTTCCGCTAGCGTTCCCCTACATCCCCGGTCTCGACCTCGCTGGCACCGTTATCGAGGCAGGCGAGGGCGTTACCAGTTTCGAGCCTGGCGACCGCGTCATGGCTGTGGCTCGACATACCTACGCCGAACGCTGTACTGTCAAAGCCACCGACCTCGCCAGGATTCCCGATGGCCTGGAGATGACCACCGCTGCCGCGCTTCCACTGGTCAACGTCACGGGCGAGGCGATGATACGGCTTGGTGCCAAGGTCCAACCCGGTCAGACCGTCCTCATCACCGGGGCTTTAGGTGGCGTCGGTCGCTCGGCGGTCTTCGCAGCATCGCAGATCGGGGCTCGCGTCATTGCTGGCGTTCGTGGCACGCGACTGGACGCTGCTCGACACCTTCCCGGAGTGAGCGAGGCCATCGCCATCGATGATGATGCAGCGATTGAGCAACTCGGTCCTCTCGACTGCGTCGCCGACACCGTCGGTGGGGAGTTCGCCGGCCAGCTCCTTGCCAGGGTCAAGGAAGGTGGCACGTTTGGTTGTTTCCCGACGCAAAACCCGCGAAATGCTGTGCTGCATCCTACTATTCAGATCAATATCGTTATCGCGCCAGTCAACTCCGCAACGATCTTGCGCTATGCAGAGGCGGTACGCGATGGCAAGTTGACGATCCCAGTCGAGCGTATCATGCCGCTCGCTGATGCCGCCGAAGCACAGGCCATCGCCGAAAAGGGCGGTACTGCCAAGATTATCCTCACCGCCTGAACACGCGCGATCAGGTGTGCCCGCGACCGCCACGGTGATGAAAACCGTGGCGGTCGCGGGCCGTGATCTCTTCAATTGCCACGGTTCGTTCGGTGTCTCACTGGTGGACTGGCCAAGACATGATGGCAGGACGACGTTGCACAGGCACTCTCAACTGCTCCTCTTTTCAGAGATGGTCGATTTCAACGCTTTGCGCTGATGCGTGTCCGTTTCGCCTCAAAAGGTGTGCTGATGCGCACAATGTACGAGCCATATACACCAAAATCAGGAGCATCCTTCCATGAACAGAAACACATTGAACGACTTTCGTCACAAGATCTATCGGTGCTTTGGGAAAGCCAGAGATGCCCTGTTCAATCTGGTCGATGCGCTCTCCAGCGAAGCAGCAGCCCACAGCTTTCCCGAATTGTCGTTCTCGCCATTCTTTGAGCGGACCTGGGCCAGCTTGTACGAAGCTCTGGAAGACGGTCAGGTCGATGCAGCGCGGCTGCGCGAGGTGTTTGTGGACTTCGCGCCCCTGCCTCAAGCAGGCGAGTTCGTGTTTCTGGGTGTGGACACCAGTAACCTGTATCGCCCAGAGGCCGAAACAGCCGAGGATCGGACGCTGGTTCCGATGGCTCATCTGCCCAAGAACAGCCATGCGGCCAGTCCTGGTTGGGTCATGAGCACTTGCCCTTCTATGTGAGCCCTGGTACAAAACGACCTGAGCAAACCGCTTCACCTCTGGGGTATCAGTTGCAGATCCCGAAGTTCAGCGGGAGATTTCTGCATACTTTGGCGGGCAGACCAGAAGGCAATGCCGCCTCAATATCCCTTTGAGAGCGGGCGTTTGCCCCCTCCTCCCCCCCTAATACGGTGACTCCGGTCGAAGAAACGGCCCAGACTGATGCCGTCCAGCATCACGAGAAAAAACAGACCAAAAAGCAGACAGAAGAACATGATCCCGAACAAGTAGCCATCGGGCGCTGCTTCGGCGGCAGGTATCCCAAATAAGAAGGCTATCAGACCGGCAGTCAGCAGTGAACGATAGAGCCAGAGGGTCTGCTTGTTGCGTACACGCAGGGTGTAGGATTGGTGACAGAAAGGGCAGATGAGAGGCGTCTTGCTGGTGCCGCGCCGGGGCCGAGTTATGGTGAGTGGGGAGATAAGATAGGTCCGGCGTATGCTGTTCCCCCACCTGGAGACCGATTCCAGGTGCCAGAGGGAGTACATACGGTTGGCCGGTCTCTCCTCCCACCAGTCCCACAGGATGAACGCGCCGCCCATCAGCGTAATCAGAAGCGTGTACCAGAAGCCAAGAGCGGGAAGGGTGGAGAGTGTCAGGGTATTTGTAGAGCCGTCTGGAGCCTCAAAGCTCATGTGAGCAAGCGCATCTGAAGTTCCAAAAAAGGCAGAAGAGAGGCTTCCCATATAAAACAGTTCGACCAGTACCGCCATGAGGAGTGCTCCCCCAAGAAGAAGATTCCTCACATTCCCCTGGAGACCTCTCGAACCCCTACTCAGGAGGTTTGTGAACGAGATGAGCAGCATCAAGAGGCTTACAATCGGGAATATCCACAAAAAGGGCAGGCTCAACTGGCTCTCTGGCAGAGGAGGAATATGGAGACTCACCATGTTGGGCGGGGAGGCACCAAAGGTGTTAATGCGTGCCACGACCTCGTGGGTCGTAACGGTACCTGCGGCCAGTGTTAGTCCCGTGGGGTTCGGGGGTTGCAGTCGTGCAGCGCCATCGCAGAAGGCCGGACAGTCCACCTGAGTGGTGAGCCATGGCAAAAAGCAGAAGGCAAGCAGCTGCAGCACGCCGGTGAGAAAGCCAAAAAGGGAACTGTAGGAGATGCCGGATGATTGCTCATGAAGGGCGTTGCCGGATGAATGATTGACTGCTGACATAGAGACACTCCTCTCAACTGGGTTGATTGCTCTTTTCGTCTCCAAAGGAGTACACAAGAGGCAAGCTTTTCTCACAAAGCCTGATATCTGTATACCTGATGGGAAGCGGTTTTTCCAGGAAACTTTGTACCAGGGCTCATGTCGGAGGGCAAAACCCGCTCACTTCGGACGTCATTTACCAGCGAGGCAATGGAGTTCTACGTATCCTCAAAAAGATACAGTTGGTGGGACTGTGCCAGTTTCCGGCGTTTGCGAGGCGCATAGTCGGGCAGCCGTGTCGCCAGTTTCCAGATGGTTTCATCCACTTCCCATAAGTGTCCCTGAAGCGAGTGATAGGGCGTCTGAACTGCTGTGCCGTTGGGATGGCTTTGAAATGCTTCTTGTCGGGTTGATACTCGACGCCATACTTTGCCAAGGGGGTCTCAGCGTGTTCGATGGTGAGGGCCTCGCCGTGCAGCCAGATCACGGCAGGATGCCGCGCCAGTGCTTCTTCACCATAGAGCTTCCAGCGGCGGAAATGGGCATAGCCCAACCGATCCAGGCGACACAGGAAACGGGTCGCATAAAAGATGCGATGCAGCTCCTCGCGCGTGCGCAGCCGCTGCACGTTGGGCCATCCCAGCACTTCGGACGGGCTATGGTGGTTGTCCGTCCGGTGCCGAAAGGCCCAGTGGGGCTGGGCGTTGTAGTCGTCCATGAAGCGTCTGTGGGCGAGTTTCGCGCCCTCCCAACTGGCGGTTTGCTCAAACTGCACCTGGCTCATGCGGCGCATTACGTTAACGTCAGTTCGGGATATTACTGGCTCATCACAGCCAGGACTTCAGGTGTGACCTGGAGCGATGGCTTCTTGGGTTGGTGGCAATAGGCTAGCACGCCAGCCAGGACGTTCACCAGGAAGTTGGTCGGGCTGCGATGGCGACTGTGTGATGAACGAAAATTAGAAATGAGCCGTGGCGCGCATGACAACTGCCGAGGAAGAAGGCACTGGGGGGGTGGCAAGCAGGAACGCGGCTCTCCCCTGGTGAGGAGTAGGCAGGGCCTGCTTCTGGACGGAGACCCAATGCAGACCCTACCATGACACGCATCAAACCCACCATAGGAGACGCGTGTCATGAAGAAAGATACCGAGGTAAAGCTGTACATGCAAGCCCGACATCAAGGACTCTCTCAACAACTAGCGGCAGCCCGCGCGGGCATGAGTGAGCGCACGGCCCGCAAGTACGAACGGGCAGGGAAACTGCCCAGTCAGATGAAGCGCCCCCACACGTGGCGCACCCGCCCGAATCCCTTCGAGGAGGACTGGTCCTGGGTGATCGAACACCTCGAGCGTGATCCGGCCTTGCAAGGCACGACGCTGTTTGCCCTGGTCTGTGCACGCCATCCGGGGCGCTATCGCCCCACGCAGGTGCGGACGCTGCAACGGCAGATCGCGGCCTGGCGCGCGCTGCACGGACCGGAGCGAGAGGTCATCTTTGCCCAGCAGCACACGCCAGGCGAGCGGGGGCAATCGGATTTTACCTGGATGAAGGACATGGCGATTATGCTGGCTGGGGAACCCTTTCCCCATCGGCTCTTCCACTTTGTGCTGACCTACTCGAATGTGGAAGCCGTCTCCATCTGCATGAGCGAGAGCTTTGAAGCCCTGGCCGAGGGTCTCGAACACGCGCTCTGGCAGATTGGCGGCGTGCCAAAGCTCCACCGCACCGATCACTTGAGCGCTGCTGTCCACCAACTCCGAGAGGAGGAGCGCGAGGAATGGAGCGCGCGCTATCAAGCGCTCATGGCCCACTACGGCATGCAGCCGACCTGGAACAACACCGGCATCGCCCACGAAAACGGCGATGTGGAGCAAGCCCACCATCGCTTCAAACAAGCCGTCGATCAGGCGCTGCGGGTGCGAGGAAGCCGGGATTTTCCTGACCGAACCGCCTACGAGCGCTTCCTGGCCGAATTGGTGCGCCAGCGCAATCACACCCGCAAAGAGCGGTGGATCCAGGAGCGGCCAGCGCTCCAGTCGCTCCCGCTTCAGCCACTCGCGCCCTGCCGCGAACTACGCGTGCGGGTCAGTCGCTTCAGTACGATCACGGTGCTGGGGAACTGCTACTCGGTGCCGTCCCGGTTAATTGGCACGACGATTACCGTGCGGGTGCGCGCCGAGGCGCTGGAGGGCTATGTAGGGACCAGCCGAGCCTTCCGGCTGCCGCGCCTGGTGGGCAAACAGCAGCAGCGCATTGACTATCACCAGGTCATCTGGTCGTTGGTCCGCAAGCCAGGGGCCTTCGCTGCCTACCGCTATCGGGACGAGTTGTTTCCGACTACCACCTTCCGCCAGAGCTATGATCGGCTGCGCCGCGTGCTGCCCCGCCGTGCGGACCGAGAATATGTGCGGGTGCTCCATTTGGCTGCCACGACTTCGGAAAGCGAGGTGGATACGGCGCTCGCGCTGCTCTTGGAGGCGAACACCCCGCCGACAGTGGAGGCCGTACGCGAACTGCTGGGCCTGGCGCGCCCCATGGCCGCGCCCAGCATGGCCGTCCCGCCGCTCGATTTGACGGCGTATGATCGCTTGCTGCCATCCAGGAGGAGCCATGCCTAAGAGCGTGTCTAATCGTCATGACGATTTGCACCACCTCCTGGAGCGCTTGAACCTGGGCGGCATGGCGACGGCTTTTGCGGAACTCGCGCTCAAAGCCGCCAAAGAGGGTCTGTCGCATGAAGCCTATCTCTACGCGCTGGCCGAGCAGGAGATGGCGCTGCGCAGTCAGCGGCGGGTAGAGCGGCTGCTCCACCAATCGTGGTTGCCACGGGAGAAGACCTTTCGCACGCTCAACCTGGAGTGCTTCCCACCCGCGCTGCGGCTCCAGATCGAACGGCTGAAGAGCGGTGCCTTCCTGGAGCAAGCGATCAACATAGTGGCCGTGGGGAAGCCAGGCGTGGGAAAAAGTCACGTCCTCGCGGCGGTGGGGTACGAGCTGGTGCAACGCGGCCAGGCGGTGCTGTGGACCAGTACGGCCAGCCTCGTGCAGCGCTTGCTCGCGGCCAAACGCGACTTGCGGCTGCCCCAGGAGCTGCGCAAGCTCGACCGTTTTGCTTGCGTGATCCTGGATGACATCGGCTACCTGCAGCAAGAGCGCGACGAAATGGAGGTCCTGTTTACCTTCCTGGCCGAGCGATACGAAAATAGATCGATTGCTATTACGACGAACCTCGTCTTCTCCGAATGGGAGCGGATTTTCAAACATCCGATGACGACGATGGCGGCCCTCGACCGGGTCGTCCATCACTCCGTCATCTTGGACATGATGGGGCTGGAGAGCTACCGCGCACGAGCCGCTCAGCACCAGCAGCACACTGAAGAAGGAGGTGAGACAAGCGAGCAGCCAGATGCGGCAAGAATGATCGCGTCCACGGGACGTTCTAGTTGACATTCATCAACTGTGTTCGATTTGGGAAATGTTCTTGAGCTGATCGGTGATGGTTTCGATAATGGCGCGCTTGCGCAGGAGCAGTTTGTCATTGAGCTTGACCAGCCGCTGCTTCATGGTGCGCTTGATAGGGGTGATCAAGTCCACCCCCTGTTGCAACAAGGTGGCTACCAGTTCCTGAGACAGATAGCCCTTGTCACCGATCAGCTTGCCAAACAGCCTCTGCGCCATGCTCAGCACCGGGCGGCGATCATCGATGTTGCCTGGGGTAAGCCGACAGGCAAGAATCGCGCCCTCGTCGTTGACCACCAGAGGCAACTTGAAGCCATAGAACCAGTCTACCAACGTTTTGCCACGCTCGGCCAGGCCAGCAAAAACCCGATGCTGCTTGATGCGGCGATTATGACAGACCGCTAGTTTGGTTGAATCGACAAACGAGAGGCCGTTGCACGTTCCGCAGCAGGACTCCAGATAGGCGGCCAGTGGCACCAGGACGGTAGGCATCAATTCGACAAAGCGGGAATAGCTGACCAACGCCGGGAACTCTGGCCGCAAGTATTTCCAAACGTACTCGGTGTAGAAGGCTTTGAAATCCCGATAATGGGACTGATGAAAATGGATGAGAATGGTCATGATCTCACTCGCCGTCAGTTTCCCAGCACGGTGACGCTTGAGCTTGCCTGCCTGAAGCAAGGTCTGGTGCCAGGCAGGAGCAAACGTCTTCCAAAAATCATCGACATGGCAGAACAATTCGAGTAGACTCATGGCAGGACACCTTTCTCGTTGGTTGTGAGTACGAGAAAGTGTACCGCTTTCTCTGAGAGGTGTCCTCCCTTCTTGGCTTAGCCCGAACTGACGTTACGTTAAAATGCGTTTCCACAAGATTTTGCCAACTCTGGCGTGGCTCGATGTATTCTTTCTCAATCTCTATCGCCTCGCAGATGCGCAGCAATTGCTTGGCCCGGAAGACGCCGCCGTTGTCCGTAATCAGGCGGTCAGGCGGCCCGAAACGCTCGACGGCTGCGAACAAGACGATAAGAACGCACCCCAAGTCTGGCCCTGAAAGATGTCACTGGCGAGCATCGCACGCGAGAACGCCTCCAGTACCGTAATGACATAGAACGGCCCCTTGATACCTGGAATCTGATGATGCTCGATGTAGCGAATATCCAGGCACCATCTCTCGTGGCGATAGGTTGCGGTGAAGGGATGCGGTTTAGAGACACGCCGCTCTTTGCTCAGAGCCTCAAGAGCATACAGGCGTCTATTCTCTGCCATGATGCGGCCACAGGTCCGAGGCGACACCGAGATGCCGAGCTGCTTCAGCGCCGCGTGCATGCGCCACTCACCTCCTGAGACCTCTCCGGGCTAAAGCCCTGGAGGTTCCTTGCTTTGCTTCCACTTTTCCAACTGCCCCTCACTGGAGGGAGAGCGGCTCTTGTGTGGCTCGGCTTGGACTTTTGGGCAGACGCGCTCTCTCTCCGGGGATGCCGAAGCTGCGGGGCAGGTGCTGCCCCGCACTTGCGCGTTGGATGGCTTGCTCGTATGCTGCCTGTAGGCCGGGCTCCCGACCTTCCCAGTACCTCTGGTACCGGGCACACGAGGGATGCAAATCTGCTGGATCCAGATAGGCAGCCAAAAACGCCGAGTACAGGTCACGCTGGATGGGCCCGATGCCACAGGGACACGCGTGCCAGCGCTGCCACAACGGTTTGGGAATGAACTGGCCGCAACCGTGACAGAACTGCGAGAGTTTGGTGCTGTGCGTGGGGACTTCCACCAGGGTGCCGCCCGTGCGAGGCCCCGGTGCGTCTCAAACTCTCTATGAACATCCCTGGAGCACGCAGTCCCACGCTCTTGCCAAACCGTTGAGGCCTCGCGCGGTAGGACAGCTTTTCGGTGATGATCGTGTTGCCCACCGCGACGATCTCATGGACCAGGCGTCCATGCAGGCTTCTGCAATGGGTCGCCAGCTTGCGCTCGCGGGTGGCTTTGCGCCGCCGGGTGGCCAGGTACCGCTTGCTGTGTTTCCAGGAGAGGCGCCCTGTGCCGCGCTTCTTGACGCGCCCACGCTCGTCGTAGTTGTCCGGGTTGTTAGCCCGACGTTGGCGGTCCATCTGGCGCTGGAGCCGGCGGATGGCCTGGTCGTCGGGGGCGAGCTCGGCGCACAACACCTCCAGGTGTGGCTCGCCCTCGCGAGGAACGATGGCGATCGTGGAGGGGCCTAGATCCAACCCCACGGTGTCGCTGCCCACCACGTGCTTAGGCTTGTGATACGGCACGCCAGCGAGCGCCAGTTGCACGAAGTAGCGCTGGCCCGCTGCGTCAGCTCCCGCGGCACGAGCACTGGAGGCCTGGCGTCGAACGAGCCGGGCGTATTTGATCGGGTGGCGCAAGCCGTGGGTCACCACCGGGTCCTTCCAGTCGATGATGGCAGGCCATCGGTCGTTTTGCCACAGCAGATACCCGGCGCTCCCTGCTTCGGGAGGCTGCTCGAGCACAAAGCGCAGGCCCGTATCGTTGCGCTTGTTCTCGACACTGGAGAGACCCCGCCCCCGACTCTTGAAACGCACCCGTCGCGCCTGGCCCAGACACACCCGATTCAAGGCACGATACGCCCGCGTGGCCAGGGTCTGCGCCAGCACCGCATCCACATGGGTGACGATCCAGGTGCAGTTCAAGCCTTTGGCGGCGGCGTGCAGCGCATAGTCCGAGAAGCCCTCTTGCCGTCGCAGCGCTCCAAAGGCGCGTTTGCGCTCCTGAGGCTTTGTGCGAGGAATGGCACGTGCCGCCTGCCAGGCAGGATCGGCACGCATGCGTCTGAGCCGCCGCTGGCCCTCCGACAGGATCGCGTTATACACCTGACGCGCGGCTTCCAGATGGGCACGCAGCCGCTTCGCCTGCCCCGCTGTCACTTGGAGCGGCAGTTCCAAGAGGAAGGTCGGCGTCCGTTGGTGTGCCTGCGTTGTTTCCGCTGCGCTGGTCTGCTGCCGCTGGGGCATTGGGGTCTCCTGCTGTCCTGATGCTAGAACTTATGTTCAAGTATACATCAGGTCCCTGGCACTGTCAAGCACGAGACGTGCCTCAGGTTTGCTGACCCAACCCATCCTCCCATCCTCTGGAAAGGAACGGCCATTCATCCCTCGGTCTTTAGCCGAGGGATGAATGGCTCGTTTTCTGTAAGGGGTTCTCTTGCTGCTTTTGCCGAATCAGGTTGCGCGTGGGCAGATTGACTTTGGGCGCGCTGGTGCGCGCATGTGATTTGTCTGCCAGGCCCCGCACCCCTTCGTTGACCCAGCGTTGCAAGATCTCGTAGACCGTTTGGCGTGACACGTCCAGGTATCGGGCAATCGTGGCAATTGCCCACCCCTGCGTGTGGAGCCGGATCACCGCCATGCGCCGCTCTTCTGGTTCTTCTATCTCGGCATAGCGCGGGAATTGCCGGGTGGTGCGGGAGGGTTGGGGGCCATCGGCGAGCACGTGCTTCACGCTGTGGTGGCTGGGACGACGCCCATCGAAGTTGATCGCGCAAATGGCGGCGATCTCCCCCAGCGTGAAGTCAGGATACTCGGTCTGCAAATCCACGATGAGCTGGCGCATCATCACCGGCAAGGAGCGGGGATGGTTTTCCCGCTCCTCTTTGGTCGGACGGAAGAGACTGAGCAAACCTTGGCGATCAAAGGCATCTGACAACCGGCGCAGCGCATATTCGGACAGCCCCGTTTCTGGAGCGCGCTCGCTCGTCGTCTGGCCGAAAAGTACAACCGGACGAATTCCCTCATAGAGGCGTTGTTCCGGGGTCAGGCACCATTGCTGGATGAGGTGGTAGTTATCGGTGCGCTCACGTCGTTCTCGTTTTGCTTTGGGCATGGCCTGGCCTCCTGCGCTCGCCTGTCGATTTGCCCGCCATTGTAACACAAGACGAAAGCGCATGCCAGGCGTAGCCTGGCATGCGTGGTTCTGAGTGCCCGGATATGTCAACCATCACAGACGTGGTTTGCTCGGTAAACCCGAAGTCCCCGTTGAGCGCTCCGGGGTGCCTTACTCGCCCGATGACGTCAGCCATGAGTGGTGGGGAGTTCCCTTGCCATTGGCTCCCTGTTTTTTTGATGCACTCGTAGCTCACGGTCTATGAGCGTAAAGATGGGTGATCTTCACAAAACCATCGTCAACCAATCCCAGGAAAGGAGAACTGCATGTTCGGGAGAATCTGGTGGCGGGTGGCCGGGCTGTTGTTCCTGCTTGTGGGGCTGGGGGGCATGCCGGTGCTGGTGAACACGGTCATCATCCCGCTGGTCCATACCGCCCTCATGCCGCATATTGGCCCGCTCATGGCGCCCATCTGCCCTGGCGCCCCTGAATGCGGCTAGGTCATCTCGCTGACCGAGGGGCACTGCTCTCACCGCGCCGCATGCTGGGAGAGGAATGCCCCTCGCGACAAGGCAAACGCCTCGTCCATCATCTCCTGGCGAACTCCGGTGCGCTCGTGGCCCCCTGCGCTAATGCCTGGTAGGCCTCCTGGAAACGCCCTTGCTCGGCCAGGAAGTCCGCATAGCCCTGGCGGGCCTGGCCGAGCATCTCCTCATCAGGAAGCTGCTCCGCCAGCCGAATCGCCTCCTGGTAGGCCCGCTCCGCAGCTGCCCGGTCTTGCCTGGCCGTGTAGGCATCTACCAGCACAAAGAGCGCGTGGCCCTGGGACCGTCCATCTCCACTCTGCCGTGCCAGGGGGAGAGCGGCTTGAGCCGCCTGAATCGCTTGATCTGGGTGCCCTCTGGCGTTATACAGCGACGCATAGTACGCCAGAGCCTCCCCGCGCAGGCCGGTATTCCCCAGGCGCTCGGCGGCATCCAGGCTTTTTTGCAACTGGCGCTCCGCTTCTTCGCAGTCTTCCAGGGTAATCAGGGCCAGTCCATAGAGCGCGCGCATCCGCGCAAGCAACCGTTGGTTCCCATGCTCGGCGAAGGCCTGCAAGGCCTGGCGGTAGCAGGTTTTGGCCCGAAAGAGGTCCCCCTGCTGCTGATACGTGGTTGCCAGCCCCCAGGCGGCCAATCCGTGCTGGCGCTGATTGTTGCAATTCTGTACTTCTGCCAGCGCTTTCTGGAAGTAGCCACCGGCCTGCTGATAGCGGCCAAGCGCAAAGTATTCGTTCCCCAACCCCTTGTACACCCACAGTTTCAGTTCCGCATTGCCAACGCGCCCATGCGCGATGGCTTCCAAACCGCGCTGATAGAACTCAAGCGCCAGGAGGGTGTTGCCTTGCGCGCAGTGGGCCACGCCCAGGAAGCAGTGGAGCCACTCGATCAGCTCATTCCAGTACGGCCGCCGAGCGTGCGGCGCGTGCAGGCGCAAGGTCTCGGCAAGCTGTAAGCCCTGCTCCAGGCACCCTACCGCCTCGACCGGTCGCCCCAATAAAAATAAGTCCCATCCGGCCAGCCAGGCCCAATGGGGACGGAGCTGGAGGGGCCATCCGCCAGGTGGCTCGACGTGCGCGCCGAGGTGTTCCCAGGCCTCTGCCGATCGGTCCTGGCGGATGAAGGTCTCCGCCTGGCCGAGCCGCCGCCGGGCCTCTTCCTCATCGATCTGGCTCGCAGGGGCAGCGACGGAATAGACCATCCTGTCGCTCACCTCCAGAGCGCGCCCATCGATCTCGCTCTCGCCAAGCAGAGCGGAGCGGGGTACTTGTAGCTTTTCTGCCAGATAGGTGAGCGCCGGGAGCGAGGGCACCATGTTCCCCCGCTCGATGGCCGAGATATAGCTCTTCGAGAAGCGCTCCCCGGCCAGCTCTCGCTGAGTCAGATGAGCGGCCAGACGCGCGGCGCGCAGGCGCGCGCCAAGAACTCCTGCTTCTGATCCAGGCTTCTTGACACGCGACAACTCTGGCAGGCGCGGCATTCTGCCTGGTAGGGATGCTGATTTCTCCATATGGTTCACCACGTGCTCTCCCGAGTGAAGCGGGACGCTCCTTTCAGCGGCTTCCCTTGGTTCTAGGGGCCTGTGCGTGAAGCCGGCTCTCTACGCGAGACGCCGTGGCTTCGTTCGCAATCAGCAAGGTCTTTCAAGCCTAGCAGGTGTGTCAAGAGTTCTCCACAGGCGGTGGAGGCGCACCCATGCTGGCGAGGACGCTATTCCTTGTCCCATCCCAGTGCGGAGGCGAGATGAAACGCTGTGGTGATCAGGCGCGAAACCTCAACGATCGCTTTACAGCAGCGATCAAAGAGGTTGAGTCAATAAACGAGTCTCTGAGAAGAAACGCAACAAGCAAAAGGACTGTCTGTACAAGGCATCCCATCTCATCGCGGGCAAACTGGTTGAAAGAACTGTTGTCATCGGTGATCTTTAAGAGCGGCAGATGGTCATGAAAGCGCACGAGGAAAAGCAGCGGTTCAAGCATCGGGCCGTCTTCAACGACTGGGGGCTCTACGGCTTTGTGCAGATGCTCACCTACAAATGTGTCCTGGCTGGGAAAGCATTGGTGCTCTTAGATGAACGCGATACGAGCAAGACCTGTAGCGGCTGTGGCGAGATGTAGCCCATGCCGCTCTACAAGCGTGTGTATCGCTGTGGATACTGCGGGCTGGTCATGGACCGGGATGAGAACTCGGCCATCAACATTCTCCAGCGGTATCTTGCCCGGCTAGGGCCACAGGCTCAGGCATCCAGAGTCCGGTGTACTGTGGGCGACTGGGGAGGCGTAGCGGTCAGAGGGGCCGCCTAAACCAGTCGAGTGCAGCAATCAATACGTTTGGATGCGTTTTGAAAAGCAGAGGAGGTTCTTTTCCCTTCTCGCAGTTCCTGCTGATCATCCTCCTAATGAGCGCCCATTTTCTGTGCCGATATCAGAAGCGGCCAGCACCACCCTGAAACCCTCTTTTTGTCTTCTCTTATTTTTCTGCCAGGCGATACAATATCTGACAATACGCGCCCGGCCCCCGCCGGAAGCTGCTCAGGCGGAAGAACTCGTTGGGAGCGTGGATCTGCTCGTCCATGAGCCCCCAGGCGAAGCCGACTGTGTAGGCTCCCAGGTGGCTGAGGAAGAGTTCGCAGACGGGAATGCTGCCGCCCGCACGGAGGTGGTAGGGCTCTTTGCCATAGATGTTCCGCAGGACGTCGGCTGCTGCCCGGTTCCCCCAATGATCGGCGGGGATCAGATAGGGGTGGGCGGTCCCAGGTAGGGCCCGGACGGTGACTTGAACGCCAGGAGGTGTATGCTTCTTGACATGTTGGGTGAGCAGCCCGACGATGGTGGCGGGCTCCTGGTTGGCGACCAGCCGGCAGGTCAGTTTGGCGTGTGCCTCTGCCGGGAGGACGGTTTTGACACCTTCACCCTGGAATCCACCCCAGATGCCGTTCACCTCCAGCGTGGGCCGGGCCGCCAGGTGCTCCTGGGGGGTGTACCCGGGCTCGGCAAGGAGAGCGGTCACTCCAATCTGCTCCTGATAGTCCTGCGCGTCGAAGGGAATGGCGGCGATGGCGGCGCGGTCCTCGGCAGAGAGTGGGAGGACGCTGTCATAGAAGCCTTCCACCAGAATGGTCCCGTCGGGACTGCGCAGCGAAGCCAGCAGCGCGGTCAGGGCGTGAATGGGGTTGGGGACGGCCCCGCCATACATGCCGGAGTGCAGATCACTTTTCGCGCCCTGTACATCGACCTGGATACCGGCCAGTCCCTTGCAGGCCAGAAACAGCGCGGGCTGATCTTCGCCATACTGGGAGCCATCGGCACTGAGCACCAGATCGCATGCCAGCAGATCACGATGACTGGCGACAAAGGCAGGCAGTTGTGGACTGCCAATCTCCTCCTGTCCCTCCAGGAAGAATTTGACGTTCAGCGGCAGCGCCCCTTCGGTCTTGAGCAGCGCCTCAACGCCCAGGATAGGGGTCACCATATTGCCTTTATCATCCGATGCGCCACGAGCATAGACGCGGTCTTCGAGAATCGTTGGCTCAAAAGGCGGGTGAGCCCAGAGTTCCAGCGGGTCTACTGGCTGGGTGTCGAAATGGCCGTAGATGAGTACCGTTGGCTTGCCGGGTGCATGCAGCCATTCGCCGTAGACCACCGGATGGCCCCCCGTGGGGAAGATCTGCACCTGTTCCAGACCGGCAGTCCTCAGGCGTTCGGCCACCCACTGGGCAGCGCGCTGCACGTCACCGGCGTGGGAGGGCAGCGACGAAATGCTAGGAATGCTGAGGAAGTGCAGCAGCTCCTCCTGGTGGCGGGCTTGCTGCTCTGCAAGATACGTTTCCCATGTCATAGCAGTGGCTTCTCCAATTTCAAAGGGGACAGGCGGGATGCCTGCCGTGAGATATCCTCCACACAGCACGATTCCCCTGGTTGATCACGCTTAGCGTAGCACGTTTGGAAGCTGGTATGCCTCTTTGGCTGAGCTTCAACGCGAGTGCCTTTCTTCAAAGGTGAGGCTCCCCAGATGTCTTCGGATGTGTGCGAGCGCAGCCTGGCGGCTCGCAGAGGGAATAGCCTGCGTGCGCTCCCCACGCACGCGCGTAAACGGGCGGTCACGGGAGCTGACAGGCCATCACCCAACCGGGCGTGAAGTCGCAGGGAATGCGATAAGGATATCACGCCGCGTCGTTTCAGGCAACCATATCTGACAGCGTGTAGAGGCGCGCCAGAGGCCACTGCTCTCCGTACTAGCTCGCTCCAGGGTGAGCGGTGCGCAAACGCTCTGGCGGCGAGCCGCGATGGTATCGGAAATGCTGTCAGGGCATTACTCGCAGAATTGGTACCATGCTGCCGTCTTCATTGCGCTCGTTCGGCGCTGTGCTGCGAGACGCATCGAAAGTGAAGAAAAGTCTCTCGATGCGGACCCATATTTGTTCCTCCTGTGGGCTCGTGCTCGACCGGGATTGGAACACTGCACTCACTATTTTGGCGGCTGCCCTGGTGATCTGCGCAGCCACCAACTGCGCCGCCGGGCAGGCGGAAACGGGCAGCCTTCGGGCTGTGAACGCTTCTGGACAGGGGACCGCTGCGTAGGGGCAAGCGATTGCTCTGGCGTAAGTCGCCTGGATAAAGGAAGAATCCCCCAGCTTTTAAGCGGGGGAGTGTCAATTGAGCCGCCATTTCATGGTCTATCGTTTGCACAGAGCATGGTGTTCTGCAACGCGCACTAGTGAGCGCCACACTCGTAAGAGCAGTGGTCAGGAGTCATCACTCGGCGCGTTGGAACGAGGAGGAAGCAATGGAGCGTCAGAGTTCTTTCGCGACCTCACAGGTTGAGGTGGCCGGAAACACGGTCTTTGTGCGCCGCTATGGAAAGGGACCAGCCGTTCTGCTGGTACACGGCTTCCCGCGCACCAGCTTGATGTGGCGATTCCTCGCGCCGCGGCTTGCAGAGGATCATACCGTAATCTGCGTGGACCTGCGCGCCTACGGCCGCAGCGGGATACCCGCTTCGACGGACAACCACTTTCCGTATTCCAAGCGCGCCATGGCCGAGGAATTGGTTGGTGTGATGGGCACACTCGGCTTTCCGACCTTCACACCGATTGGGCACGATCGCGGCGGGCGCGTCTGCTACCGGATGGCCTTGGACCATCCGCAGCACGTGGAGCGTCTGGCGGTCTTGGATGTGATCCCCATTCTCGAAGGGTGGAGCCGAGCCGATGCGCGCTTCGCGCAGACCTACTGGCCATGGATTTTACTGGCCCAAGAGCCGCCGCTCCCGGAGAGCTATCTGCTCGGTGCGCCCTCGGCCGTCTTCGAGAATCCCTTCGGGCACGGGTCCTTTGGTCCAGAGATGCTCGAAGAATACCTGTCCACCTATCGCGATCCGGCCCGCGTGCACGGCATCTGTGAGGAGTATCGGGCCGCCGCCACGATCGACGTGGAACACGATCGTGCTGACCAGGAATCCTCCAGGCGCATCGAATGCCCGATGCTGCATTTGTGGGCCGAGGGTGGCCCGCTCGACACATTCTATGCACAAGATGGCGGTCCGCTCGGCATTTGGAGGCAGTGGGCTCCGCACGTGCAAGGACAGGCGATGAAGGGGGGCCACTTCTTCCCTGAAGAAAACCCTGAAGGCACGGCGGTGGTTGTCAAGCGCTTCCTTGCGCTGAGTACGTCAGTGCCACTTATGGGGTGAAGGCACTGCTCTCCTGGCTTTGTGTCCATCACGTGTTTGCCAAAGCACCTTCCTTGGAAACTGGTGGGTTGTGCTGCGAGAACGACAAGGCTGCGAATCAGTGGCACTGAAATATGAGAGCGTGTTTGACGGCGCATCCCATCACTCCCCTCACGGCCCCAGACACGCTCAAAGCGCAGCGAACCTACACCTTTAGAGCGCCGATCCGCCACGGTGACAACGCTTCAAGGGGAGTGATGGCTCGCCGCCCTCTGGGGCGTTTTGCGCCACTGGGCGTACGGATTTCGGTTGACACTCTCCCGGTTAACACCGGGAGATTCTTCCTTCATCCAGCCCGTTTGCGACGTGCTCTTGCGAACACAGCGCGTCGTGGCGGTCTGTCCAGAAGCGTTTTGTTCCGGCGAAGCGGAACCCGTTCCCGCCTGCCCGGCGGTACGGCTTGTGGGTGCCACGAGCACCAATGCAGCAGCCAGAATATTCAGGGCCGCGTTCCAATCCTGGTCTAGCACCAACGCACAGGAAGGACAGATATGGGTCCGCATCGAGAGGCTATACGTGATATGGGGGTTCTCGGGTGTGACGACCACATTGGTTGTTGGCTGCGGTCTGGCGGTGAGGAGAAGACCAGCGACGAACGCTCCGGCGAGGAGGACCAGCAGCAGACTGCCAATCAGGAGACCTCGGACGATCCACGTTGAGGGGAGACGTGACATATGACCTCTCGAGTCCTTTCTTGCTCTTGTGAGAGCGTTCTCATCGGTGCCGCGAACAGGAGCCGACCCCAGAAATTGGGGCCAGCTTGTGCATATACAGTAGGTACGAACCCTACCTTACCTCTCCACCTCTACTTCGCTCGGCAAAGGCATTCCCCTCGCGGAGAACACCCATTCACCCATCAAGCAGCGTTAAGGTGATCGGCGCAAATGCTCCTTGGAGGTTTGCTACCACGATCACCAGCAGC
>Ga0070734_10002394_pt1 | contig 22971 bp, 15 predicted proteins | sample Coa_R1_8_FD_66444 | JGI IMG/M metagenome (GOLD analysis project Ga0070734, IMG submission 66444) | Surface soil microbial communities from Centralia Pennsylvania, which are recovering from an underground coalmine fire - Coalmine... | ecosystem: Environmental > Terrestrial > Soil > Unclassified ...
GGGCTGAAGGGCGCGGACGCAGAGGAAAGCTCCATCCACCACCGGCGCCAGATTGAGCGCATCGGTGAACATGAGGGCGGACGCGGTATCGTACAGCACATAGTCGGCCCGCTCATGCAACTGGCGCGACAGCTCCATCAGTTGCGGCGAGCGGAACAGCTCCCAGGGGTTGGCCGGGTGCGTGCCGCTGGTGATGACGCTCAGGTTCGTCACGGACGTGGAGTGCAGCGATCTATTGAGGTTCGCCGGCTCCGGATTGGCGATCAGGTCGGTAAATCCGAAGGTGTTGGGCATCTCGAACACCTGGTGCAGCTCCGGCGTGCGGATATTGGCATCTACCAGGATCACCTTCTTCCCGGCTTGCGCCAGGGTGATCCCCAGGTTGGTCAGCGCCGTTGTGCTGCCCTGTTCCGCCTTGGCGGAGAGCATCATCAGCGATCGGACCGGGGGATTCTGATTGAGGACATGCATCCCGAGGAAGTGATAGGATTCCGCATGGAGGGATTGTGGCTGTAGTTCGGCGGCGCGCCCCATGATTTCGTAGGTAACGCGACCCATCGGTTGCGGGATCGCGGCGACAACCCGCATCGGCAGCACAAACTCCGCCTCGGTCACGGTCTTCAGGCGACGGTCTACGCTCTCCATCACCATCAGGATGGCGGCGGTGAGCAGGAACGCGCAGACTGCGCCGATGATGGTCACTCTTACCGTGCGCCCCTCGCTCGTATTTACCGGCGGATTGAAGTCGCTGACCTTATCCATAATGACGACCGGGTTCTGGCCGCGTGCGGCATCCAGAGCCATCTGAGCGTGGTTCAGACGCGCGACCAGGCCGTTGTGCAGTTCGGTCTGCTCGGCAATGGCGCTGGTGTAGTCGGTCGCCTGCCCCTCCAGGCTCTTCAAACGATCGGCTTCCTGCTGGGTGCTGGAGATGGCGGAATCGAGGGCGACGATCTCGGCCTGGTATCCGGCGATCTCTTCCTGCAGCGAATTGTGGCGCTGCAGGCGCAGCATTTCCGGAGATTGCTCCCGCATGCCTTGCGCAGCCGGCGGGACGTAGGGCTTTGCCATCTCCTCCGTAAGGCGCTTTTTCAGCTCCTCCCGGTGCGCCTTCTCCCGCTTTACCTCCGGCCAGGATTCCGTATATTTGAGCAGCAGATCGGCGATGCGCTTGTCCGTGTCCGCCAGGTCTTTCTGGAGCTGGGTGACCACCGGGCTGATCGGCGGAGCGGTGGGGGCGGGGGCGGTAGGAAGCTTGATATTCCCCATCGTATTCATTTGCGCCTGGGCGTCCACCAGCTTCTGGGTGACCTCGTCCTTCATATGGCGGCTCTCTTTTAGACGGGTCATCGCCATTTCGAGCGCGGCGGGGACATTTCCGATGAGCTGTTTTTCGCTCCGAAATCGATCGTAGCGTTTTCGGGTCTCGACCAGTTTGTCGTTGGCAACCTTCAACTGTTCGCTCAGAATGTTGACCGCCTGTTCCGCCGACTCGCTGTTGACGAGTTGATACTGGGTGACAAACTCATCGGCAACCGCGTTCGCGATGGCCATGGCCCGTGCGCGGCTGGTGTCCGAGACCGCGAGCTGGGCGAGGCGCGTGCTGGTGGCCGTAATCTCGATATTCTTGCCGGATATTCCTGGGAAGTGGAGCTTTTTTGCCACCGGCGAAACAACGCGCTGACTTCTCGCTACCGCCAGATAGACGGCGAGTTGGCTCTTCAGAATGTCCGAAGGCGGAGGCGTCGGCTGGCCGGGAACGAACATTTCCGACTGGAGAATGCTCTGTTGGGGGACCATCAATTGGACGGTTCCTACCCACTTCGACCCGACCAGGCGTGAGGCTCCTGCGGTCAACGCGCTGGCGACCACCATACTCAGGAGGATCAGCCACTTTCGCTTATTTAGGATTTCTATCGCTCGCCAAAAATTCATAATGCTTCCTTCGCAGTGCAGGCTGCACTGGCAAACTAGATCCGTACCGTTCTGATAGTTGCCTGGCTTACCGTGTTTGTGCAAGGAATGCCCGCTTCTCCGCCTACTGGAGGGTTGTTCCCGTCCAGCAGGCGGCGGCATCTCAAGAACGCACAGGAAGAGCCCTGTCAGAGAACGGAGGGTATCAAAAGACTCCGTTCCGTCCGAAGAGCGCTGCGAAGACGTAGCCCAACTGCCCGGCGTATTGCAGGGGATTGTTCGCGCCATTGGGCGGAAGTTTGGCCGGAATGCTGACGAAGTCTCCCGGTTGGAGGGCAATATCCAGCGATTTGCGACTGATAACTTTGTCCCAATCGAAGTCTATGATCTGCGTCTTCTTGGGGTCCCCATCCGGCGAGACGCGGAGGATCTTGCCCTCCTTGGTTTTGGCAATAGGAAGAACGCCTCCGGATTCCATGACAGCCTGTATCAGCGTCTTGCCGGTCTGCGAGTCGTAATTGATCCGGCCCGGCTTGGCGAGCCCGCCGTCAACTTCGACGAACGCCTTGGGACCGAGCCTCTCTACGTAGATGGCGTCGTCGGGATGGATTTCCAGGTTATTGCCGGTATCGCCCGTCTCGGCTTTATCCAGGTCAACAACAATCGGATCGTGCTGTCCGGGGCGAAGGAGGGTGACCTTGTTGCGGTTCGCCATGGTGGTGGCGCCGCCGGCCAGGGACATCGCCTCCCGGATCGTCAGGACCGGCGTGGTGCGAAGCGGAATAACTTGCGAGGGCTTGGCGACTTCGCCGGTGACGGAGAAGGTGTTCTGTATCGCCTTGCTGTTGATCCTTGTGGGGACAAAAATGGCGTCTTTGTCAACCACATAGATATTCTGGGTTTCGTCCGGGGCTTTGCCCTGTTGCGGGAATATATACTTGTTCAGGTCCACCACCTGGGTCGTGACTTTGTCCTTCCCATTGGTGTAGCTGTGGTGGGTGACCCGAATCTGGGTCAGATCGGCCTCAGGCAGATACTCGGCCCTGGAGAGCAGTTGCTCCAGGGTCGTGCGCCGGTTGATGGGCTTTTCTCCTGGCGCCTTTACCGCGCCGCTAATCTCCGCGACAGGCTGCGGGACGGTAAGGATGCTGACCGTGACATCCGGGTCTTTCATAAAGTTCTTCAGGAAGTCCGCAATCTTTTTCGCGGCGTCCGTGGGCGTCAGGCCCCGAACGGCCACGGGGGTCTGCACTTCGGCCACGTGCATCAGAATGAATCCGGCGCCCTCGACCGTATACCTGCCGCTCGGCTCCGGCTCGTTTTTCACGGTGACATAGATATCGAAGCTGGTGCCCAGCGGCTGGTCGGGGTCCACATCTTCTATGGCGGGCTGCGAACCCTGCTTCGGGGGTTCGATGCCTCCCTTATCGGCGCGACCGGCCTGCGCAAGCGCCTGGGGGGTGATGCCGAGGGTACTCCACAAGAGAAGGCCGGTCAAAGTGAGGAAAGAGAGGAGCCAGAGGCGTCGTAAAGGACGTAGTTTGAGCATTGTGCGTACTCCACAATCCGGCGGTGAGCCTGCATTGTTTGGGTTAGTGTGCGTAGCGTCTCGCAAAGTGTTAGTCCATGTTGTTTGTTGTTAATGATTGACTGTTAAGGGGTGAAAGATGCCAAGACACGGATCCCCTCATGTACACACTAAGTACTCGGTTGGGGAGATTGTGTGCAAGCGAGCCCGCAAGGAGCCCTCGCAGGATTCCCGGTTCCGGAGGAGATGCCCGCAAGTTTCTCAAAATGTACGACGCGACGGGCGGCGATAAGTTCAGTATTCCCTATACGCCTTGCACAGCGACCGGCTCTTTTGGCAATTCTTCAGCTAAGCAGGACGTCAAAAGCCGCAGGTCTCCCCGTCAAAAGTGATAGATCTTCTCTTTCGACAGGGATATCCAGGAGCGAAGCCCTTTTGCCCTCCTGCCGGGGTGTCTGTAACCACGACCTCCGAATTCATGGAGTGTCTGGTGGAGTATCTTGCCGGATGTTAAGTTTTGCCATAGTCTTCTGGGTCGCCTGGGGCCTGATCGCGTACACCTACGTCCTGTTTCCTATTCTCCTTGCCGGTATCGTCTCCCAGCTAGGTCGCCGTAGCGGGGCGCAGGAGCCGGAAGCGGAGACGACGGCCCCCGAACTCCCTCGCGTCGCCATGGTGGTTGCGGCCTATAACGAGGCCAAGGTGATCGCCGCGAAACTGAGCAACACCTGGAGTATCGACTATCCTGCCGAGCGCTTCCAGATCTACATCGGTTCCGATGGCTCCAGCGATGGAACCAATGAGATCCTCTCCCAGTGCGACGATAAGCGGCTGCACGCCTCGCTCTTTACCGAGCGCCGGGGCAAAATCTCCGTCCTGAACGATCTGATGCGCAAAGTGGATGCCGATATCGTGGTGATGTCCGACGCCAATACCATGTTTGCCCCGGATGCCGTGCGGAAACTGGTGGCGCACTTTCGCGATCCGAAGATCGGCTGCGTGAGCGGCGAACTCTCGCTCGAACAGGAGGGCGGGGTCTCCGGCGAGGGGCTGTACTGGAAATATGAGAACTGGATCAAGCGCAACGAGAGCCGGCTCGGCTTTCTGATCGGCTGTAACGGCGGGATCTTTGCCCTGCGACCGAAACTCTATGAGCCGCTGCCCGCTTCCACCATCGTGGAGGATTTTGTGCTCTCGATGCGGATTCTGGAGCGCGGCTATAAGGTGATTATCGAGCCTGCCGCCCATGCGACGGAGCCGGCCTGCGCCACTGCGAAGGCGGAGATGGTGCGTAAGATCCGCATCGGCGCCGGGAACTGGCAGGCGCTGGGGTTGAACCGCGCCGTGCTGCACCCCCGCTTTGGACTGCGTTCGTTCGCCTTCTGGGGGCACAAGGTGTTGCGCTGGATGGTTCCGCTGTTCTTTCTGATCTCATTAGGGGCCTGCATCGCGCTGTTGGGCCAGACCTTCTATCGCGTTGCGCTGGCGCTGATGGTCGCGGGAGCGCTGCTCGCCGTCTGCGCCTCCTATCCGGCAATCGGCAGTCGTCTGCCGCGCATCACCCGGCCCATCAGCTACTTTTATCTGATGAACTACGCGCTGTTGCGCGGTTTCTTCCGCTTCCTTTTCGGGACCCAGCGCGTGACCTGGGATAAGGACCAGGGCAAAACCCCCCAGGTCTCCTAGATCCAGTGTTCACGGGGATGAATCCCCGTTCTGAAACGCAAGGTCGCGAAGAAGGTCGCACCTTCGGTGCAGTCCAAATTCGCTATTCCTCCGCGAATTTCGCGCAGTCCAAATCCTCCTATCCTACGGAGGATTTCCTGCGCGGACTGCATCCTGAACCCACGAAGGTGGGTTTCGTATTTCAGAACGGCGTTTCAACGCCGTGTCTAAATCCAGCCACGCAGCCTGTAGATCTGGTAGCCGACCACTTCGTGCAGCCAATCGCGGAAAGCGCGCCACCGACCCGGAGGGGTATTGAGCGCGCTGAGATCATACTCGCCCTCTACGCAAGGTGAGCAGAGCACCGAGACCCCCGCTTTTTCAAACACAGCGGCGGCGCGACGCATATGCCAGGAGTGGGTGACCAGAATGACCTGCTTCCATCCGTGCCGCCGGACCAGTTGGGCGACACCCAGGGCTTCGTCGTGCGTATCGCCCGCAGGTCCAACGCTCTCAATCGGATAGTCCAGCCCGAGCATCGCCATCTGTCTTTGCATCTCGGGGATCTGAGACCCATAGCGCACGGTCGCATCCGACATGACCAGGTGTTGACTATATCCCTGACGCAACAACCGGTAGCCCTGCAGCGCCCGATCATTCGCATGGGCGCTCAGCGAGCCGTCTTTATGGGTCATCGAAGAGAGGATCACGACCGCATCACAGGGATGCAGCGGGTCCGAGCGGGTCAATCCGCGCATCAGCGGATCGACTAAGGGCGTGTATCCGACGAGGATCGTACCGAACAAGAGCATGCCCATCACGATCCACAGACAGAGCCGAGCGCGCGTCAATGCGATCAACGCGCCCAGCGCCGCGGGAATCAGAAAGAGATCCACGGGGGTCAACCCGCCGATCCCAAGTTGCATCGCCAGCATCCCGGACAACAGGCCCAACACCACTCCCTCTCCCGCAAGACGCCAGCGGTCATTCAGGCGTCGAGGAGGAGGCGCGGTCTCTGTCCGGGGCGGCTCCTGGTTGGTAGTCAATAGTATCATCCTGACAATTGTAGACTTCGGATCTTAGTCTACCGCATTTCGCCCTTGAAAGGTTGGTAGTGGGCGCGGTATACTGCCATGATGCAAGGGATAGGTTGCTGCAGAGGAAATCTCCCTTGTTGCGAGGCTTACGGGCAGAAAGGCCAGAATTTTTACATGTTGGCGCATCCATGGTCTATAAGTCTCATGGGAACATTTAAGGTCTACCATAGAGAGTACGAAATTGCGCGTTTCCAGACCCAGAAGACGGCGGAACTGCTGGCCTATCTGGCGTACTACTCGCAGCGCAACCACCCGCGCGAAGATCTGATGGAAGTCCTCTGGCCGGAGGTCGAGCCGACCGCCGGAAGAAATCGCCTCAAGCAGGCGCTGGCCTCCATGCGCCGTCAGTTGGAGCCACCGGGGATCGCTGCCGGCAGCGTTCTGGTGGCGGACCGCAACTATATTCGCCTCAATGAAGCCGCCATCGAGACGGACGTGCATCAGTTTAAGTCCGCATTGAAGCAGTGCGTACGTATGGAGGATGGCGCGGAGAAGACCACCGCGCTGGCGCGCGTGGTGGCGCTCTACAGGGGAGAGCTGCTCCCAGGAACCCACTCCGACTGGGCGGTACAGGAGCGCGGCGTCTTCCATGAAGTGTTTTTAGACTGTTTGCGACGTTTGATAGGTTACTACGAAACCCAGCGCGACCTGGATCATGCCATTCAGTATTCGGAGCAGTTGGTAGCCCTGGACGGCCTGAACGAAGTGGCCTATCAGATGCTGATCCGCCTCTATCTCGCCGCAGGGCAGCCCTCCTCGGCGCTGCAGCAGTATCGCATGCTGGAGGAGATGCTGGCTGAGGAGATGGGAGTTGTCCCATCGGAGGCGACGACCGCGCTCATCTCCCGGCTGACGGCCACGCCTCTGCCTTCGCCTCCGATCGGGCGACCCTCCGTTCGAGAAACGGGGCAGCGCCCCACGCCAGCCAGGTCCGCGCCTCCCAAAACGGCCTCAAAGCGGTTGCGCGCTCCCTCTTTTCCCGTATTCGAATCGCCCCAGAGAGCCGGCGTCTCTCCGGGAGCTCCGCCCGGCCTGGCGCCGCGCCTTCCGGTCGCGCTCACCCGTTTTATCGGACGCACCAAGGAGCTGGCGCATCTTGTCGCCAGCCTGACGCCCAGGCATGCCGCCTCCGCCGAGGGAGAAGATCCGCCCCGCTCCGATGAGCCGATCCGATTAATGACGCTCACCGGCCCTGGCGGGTGCGGGAAGACCCGGCTGGCCCTGGCGGTTGCCGAACGGCTGGAACCCTCCTACCCGGAGGCGATCTGGTTTGTAGGGTTGGAGGACGTCGCACACCCCAAGCAATTTCTGGAGACGCTGGTTGAGAGCCTCCATCTGCCTCTCTTCGCGCCGGTATCGCCCCTGCAGCAGGTGATCGAAGCGCTCTCCCGGCGCCCCACGCTGCTGCTGCTGGATCATTTCGATCACATGCAGGAGGCGGCGGATATCGTGCAGACCCTCCTCGCGCAGACGCCCTGCCTCACCTGTTTGATCACCTCGTGCCATCGGCTGCAGATCGAAGGAGAGGAGACATTTACGGTCCCGCTCCTCCCGACACCCACCGGAGATCTGACCCCGGAGCAGTTGATGCTGTACGATAGCGTCCGCCTGTTTGTCTCCCGTGCGCAGGCCGTTCAAAGCGATTTTCAACTCACTGCGGACAATGCTTCCGTAGTCGCCGCCCTCTGTCGCAAGCTGGAGGGCCTGCCGTTGGCGATCGATCTTGCCGCCGCCTGGACGCAGATATTGGGCACCTCCCAGATTTTGGAGCGTATGTCGGACCGCTTTGAACTGCTGGTCAGTCGCAAGAAGGGCGTGAGCAAGCGGCACCAATCGCTCCGCGCCGTCATGGATAGCAACTACGAGTTACTGCCTCTCCCCGCACAGCAGTTGTTGACCCGGCTCTCCGTATTTCATGGTGGGTGGTCGTTGGAGGCGGCGGAAGTCGTCTGTCATGAGCCCGAGATCGTGGATCTTTTGCGGCAGTTGCGCAGCTATTCGATGGTCATGGCGGAAGAAGTGAATGCGGAGATGCGCTTCCACATGCTGGATACGTTCCGCGAGTATGCCTCGGCGCAGATGTCGGGCGCAGAGCGCAAGCGGTGGGCGCATCGGCATGCCTGCTATTTCCTGGGTTTTGCGGAGGCGGCGACGCTCCATCTCCAGGGGCCGGAGCAGGCGACATGGCTGGAGAAAATCGAACGTGACCATGCCAATCTGCTGGCGGCGCTGGAGTGGCTGCATACACAAGACGACAGCGTCGAGGCGGAACTCCGCCTCGTGAGCGCGCTCTGGCGCTTCTGGTGGATGCGCGGTTTATTGAGTGAGGGCGGTCGAAGGCTCACCGCGGCACTCCAGCGGAGTGAAGAGGCTCACGGTGACGCACGGGCGCGGGCGCTGCTGGGCGCCGCCTACATGGCGCGGTTTCAGGGCGATTACAAACAGGCCCGCGTGCTGACGGAAGAGAGCATGCGGCTCTATCAACAGTCGGACGCCCTGGCCGGCCTCTGCGACGCGATGACGTTTCTGGCGGTCAACCCGCTCGTACTACACGAGAACCCGACACAGAGCAAGACGCTGTTGCAGACAAGCATCGAACAGAGCCGCGCTCTGGGCCATAAGAGCGGCCAGGCGCATGCTTTTGCCCGGTTGGGCGCAATGACCTGGTTTGAAGGGGATCTGGATCGTGCGCAGGAGCTCCTGGGGCAGAGCCTGGACCTGTATCGGGACATCGGCGATACCCGTGGGATCGCCGGCGTGCTCGGGGAGATCGGTTACTTTGCTGCGTGGCGCGGGGAGCATGTGTACGCCCAGCGCCTGTTTGAAGAGAAGCTGGCGCTCAGCCGCAAACTCCATGACCCTATCGAGATCGCTAACGGGCTCTGGCAACTGGGGAACCTCGCGCGCTACCATGGCGCCTATGAGGAGGCGACCCGCCTCTACAACGAGAGCCTGGCGATCCGGCGGAACAGCCATGACAAGCGAGGCATTGCCGATTCGCTGTCGAGCCTGGGGGTCGTCGCCTACGACCAGGGAGATTATGAGCAGGCGCGTGTCCAGCAGGAGGAGAGCCTGACGCTGCGGCGACAACTGGGCGAGAAATCCAATATCGCCGGCTCCATAGAGCGCCTGGCCTGGATCGCGCTGGCGCAGGGCGATCATGCCCGGGCGCGCGTGCTGTTCGAAGACAGCCTAGCGACCTTCCGGGCAAATCGGTTCAAATCCGGCATCGCCAGCTCGCAGTATGGACTGGGGATCATGAACTATCGAACCGGTCAATACACCCTCGCGCAGAAGTTCCTGGAAGACAGCCTGGCCTTGAGAAAGGCGCTGCAGGAGAAGAAGGGCATCCTGGAGTGCCTGGAGGGACTGGTGAAGATCTATCAGGCCCAGAGACGCCATCGGGAAGCGACCCTCTTTCTGGCGGCGGCATCCACGCTGCGTACCACGCTGAACATGATCCCGACGTCCGCCGAGCGCCAGGAGCAGGAGAATACGATCCGGGTCGCGAAGACCGCGCTCTCTTCGGAAACCTTTCAGGCCACCTGGACGCAGGGGGCGATGATGACACTGGAAGAGACCCTCACCTCCGTTTTGGAGTGATACCCCCGCCTGAAATTGCGCTCCCATCCCCTTGCGTTTCCCCTGCCTTCTCTTTTCCGAACGACCAGTTTCCTTGCACATTAGAAAAGAGGAGGGTATTTGTATTGCAGGAAACGGGATGTGGATGCGCACTCCCCCAACGTCAAATACTTTTCGAAGCATGGAGCAATTAACAATGACGAAACGCGCTTTAGTTACAGGCGGCGCGGGTTTCATCGGCAGTCATCTGGTGGGTCGGCTAGTTTGGGAAGGCTGGCAGGTCCGGATTCTGGATAACTTCAGTTCAGGCTGCTGGGACAATTTGCGATCAATGCAGGCAGACATCGAGATTGTAGTAGGCGATACGCGTGACAAAGCGGCTTGCTACAAGGCATGTCAGGGTGTGGAGAGCGTATTTCATCTGGCGGCGATCGCCTCTGTCGCCAGTTCCATCGAAGATCCCGTTCTCTCCCATGAAGTCACTTTTGGTGGTACGCTCAATATGCTGTTGGCAGCACGGGACCAGGGGGTGCGCCGATTTATCTTCTCCTCCTCCGCCGCCGTCTATGGCAATTCCGATGTGCTGCCGACACTGGAAACTCAACCGCTATCTCCCCAATCTCCCTATGCTTCGGATAAGGCGTGCAGCGAGTTCTACTGCCGTAATTTTCAGAGCCTGTTCGATCTGGAAACGGTCATCCTGCGCTATTTCAACGTATTCGGGCCCCGACAGAGCGCCCACTCCGGCTATGCCGCCGTCATCCCCCGCTTCGTTCAGGCGGCGGTCACCGGCGGCACGCCCATTGTCTATGGAGACGGGCAGCAGACCCGGGATTTCGTCTGTGTAGATAATGTCGTCAGCGCTAACCTCCAGGCGGCGCTGGTAGATGGGATCGCCGGACACACCTTCAATATCGCCGGCGGGGTCTCGGTCTCTCTCTGCGACTTACTCCAGATCCTGGAGCGCATCACAGGAACGACCATGACGCCGAATTTCCTGCCTGCGCGCTCCGGCGATGTGCGCCACTCCCGAGCCGACATCACGTCCGCGCGGCAATTGCTGGGCTTCGACCCAACAGTCTCGCTGACGACCGGTTTGAAACGCACCATCGAAGCCATCCAGGGCAGCGGTGAGGATCGCGCGCTGGCGGCGTCTCACTGAGGCAATTGCATGCAAACATCCCTTCCTGCTGTCCAACCGCAGGCCGCGTGGCAGCAACGCCTTCCCTGGCTGCTGCCACCCCTCTTCGCCATCCTGCTCTGGACGCCTGAAATCAAGACGCTCTGGGGCAGTTGGAGGGGAGATCCCTCTCTCTCGCATGGCCCCCTCGTGCCTCTCGTCGTCATCGGCATGCTCTGGATGCTGCGCGGGCAACTGCGCCAATGGAGCCAGGCCGACCCCCGAGGGCTGGTGGGAATGCTCCTTACCGCCCTCCTCTATGTCTTCGCCGTTTGGGCCGATATCGACTTTCTCAAACCTCTCAGCCTGATCGCGCTCATGCTTAGCTGCATCTGGTTTGTGGGGGGAAGCAAGAATCTGCTCACCTGCCTCGGACCGCTGGGCTTCCTGGTCTTCATGATCCCCTGGCCCACCACCCTGGTGGACCATCTGGCCTTTCCTCTGCAGTTGGCCAGCAGCGCCTATGCGGCCATCTTCGCCGGCATCTGCGGGGTTCCCATCCATCGGGAGGGGGTGCAGTTGTATGTCCAGCCGGATCTGGGGGCCAAGCCGATCTATAGCATCGTGGTGGCTCAGGCATGCAGCGGGCTCACCTCGCTGATGGTGTTATTGGCGCTTACCTACCTGCTGGCCTACTACACTCCGGTCAAGTGGCGTTGGAAGGCGCTGATGATGGTCGCGGTGTTGCCGATGGCATTGTTGACCAATGCGACGCGCCTGACGATCATCCTGCTGTTCGGCTCGCATGGGAATGCGGCGCTGGCGAAGTGGATCCATGATAACGAAGGGCCCGTATTGATCTTCTTCTGTAGCCTGGGATTGATGGGCATCCGGCACCTGCTGTTAAGTAAAACGCAGGGCGTTGCATCCAAAGAGGGAGAGACCGATGTTTCGCTTCCGATTTCTGATCCTCAACGGGATTCTGCTGCTGACGCTTCTAAGTAGTTATTGGGGGCGTCGCATGGAGAATATACCGGTCTCTCAGACGGACTTTCTGAAGGGACTGGAGTTGCCGTTTCACGGCTGCCAGACCACGGATGTGGACATCAGCGCCGACGAGCGTTCGATGTTGCAGCCGGATGCAGTGCTGATCCGGCGTTACAGCTCCGCTCGGGGATGGGAGGCGGAACTGGCGGTGATTGCGGGGCATCAGAAGCGGAGTGTGCACGATCCGGGGTTCTGTATGGTGGGCGGAGGCTGGGATACCCTGTGGCAAAAGAGCGGTGAGATCGCGTTGACGGATCGTACGATCCCCGCGATGCAGGAGATGGTGGCGAAGGATGGCGTGGCGAAAGATGGCTACACAAAAGTCCAGAGCCGCATGATCGTCACCTACTTCTTTACCAATGGGGACTACTGCACGCGCAACCTGCTGCAGTTTCAGGGGGCTCAGTTCCTGAACCGCCTGCGTTCGCAGTTGCCGGAGGGCGCGCTGGTGCGTATCATTGTGCCGATCCGCCAGGATGAGGCGACGGCGAAAGCGATAGCCGACGAGTTCGCCCAGGCGGTGCTCCCGGCTACGTTGGAGAAACTGCGCCAGACGCATCTCCAATTTCAATAGTCAGCGTATCGGTCTGAATTCACCGTTCTCGCTTTCCAACCCAGGGAGATGCCCGTAGCGTGCTCTCCCCGGACCAGGGAAACGTGAGGGCACATCCTGACGATGCGGCCATGGGAGAGAGATTGCACTCCCTGAGCGCAGGATGCACTTTGTACAATGAGGATTTGAGATCACAAGGGCGAGCCTTTTTTTATGCCGAAGCATATCTTAATAACTGGAGGGGCAGGTTTCATCGGGTCGCATCTCGTTCGCGCATTTCTGGCGGATGGGAACCAGATCCGGGTTCTGGATAATTTCTCCACCGGCAGCCGACAGAACCTGACAGAAGTCGAGCCATCCATCGAGGTGATCGAGGGAGACATTCGCAACGCGGAGACCTGCGCAGAGGCCTGTCAGGGCATAGAGACCCTCTATCATCTCGCCGCGCTCGGTTCCGTTCCCCGTTCCATCGAAGACCCCATGACGACGAACGCAGTCAACGTACAGGGCACGCTCAATCTGCTGGTCGCCGCGCGCGATGCCGGGGTGCGACGTTTCGTCTTCTCCTCTTCTTCGTCCGTTTATGGAGATACACCCACCCTGCCCAAGCAGGAGACCATGCGTCCCAGCCCGCGCTCGCCGTATGCGGTCAGTAAGCTGGCAGGAGAAGAGTACTGTCGCGCTTTTTCGCATGCTTATGACCTGGAGACCGTCAGCCTGCGCTACTTCAATGTGTTCGGCCCGCGCCAGAATCCCTATTCTCAATATGCGGCGGTTATTCCTCGCTTTGTCTCTGCCCTGCAGGAGGAGCGACAGCCGATACTCTATGGGGATGGATCGCAATCGCGCGACTTTACCTATGTCGCCAACGTGGTGGAAGCCAATCGTCTGGCAGGCCAGGCCCCCGGTGTTACCGGAGAGGTCTTCAATATCGCTCGCGGCGAACAGATCGCGGTGAAACAGGTCCTGGCCGAAATCGCCGCAATCCTGCACAAGGAATACACTCCCCAATACCAGCCCATGAGGGTCGGGGATGTCCGTCACTCCCTCGGGGATATTTCCGCGGCGCGCGAGCGCCTGCATTACAACCCGGAGATCTCCTTTTCCGAGGGCTTGGCGCAGTGCGTATGCTGGTATGTCGCACAGGCCACCACGGAGTGGAAGCATTCGTTCGGTGAGCAACGCAATACAAAAGGATGGAGTTAGCATCATTATGTCTGTTACGACCCCTAATCCGGTGGCTACAGATCCGGCCACGCAATTAATAGCCAAGTTCCAGACGCAAACGGCCCACATCGCCATTCTCGGTCTGGGCTATGTCGGGCTGCCCATGGCGATCGAGTTCGTTCACGCGGGCTTCAGTGTGATAGGCATAGATATCGATCCGGAGCGGTGTGAGACCCTTGCCAAGGGCCAATCCTATATCGCGGATGTGTCCGATGAGGCGCTTAAGGAAGTCTTCGCAACCAAGCGGTTCCGGGCGACTGCCGACATGAGTGTGTTGGCGAACGCGGACGCGATCCTGATCTGCGTGCCAACGCCGTTGCGGAAATCGAAAGATCCGGACCTGACGGCGATCCTGGCGGCGGGCGAGTCGGTCGCGCGCTATCTGCGCCGGGGACAACTCGTCGTCCTGGAGAGCACGACCTACCCCGGCACCACCGAAGAGGTGCTCCTGCCCCTGTTGGAGCAGAAGGGGTTGAAGGCGAGCGAAGACTTTTTCCTGGCGTTCTCGCCCGAACGCGTCGATCCCGGCAACGCCAAGTTCGGCGTCCGCGAGATCACCAAGCTGGTCGGCGGATGTAGCCCGCAGGGAACCGAGGTCGCGGCGGAACTCTACCGCCAGGTGGTGAATACCGTGGTTCCCGTCTCCAGCACCCGCGTTGCGGAGGCGGCCAAGCTGCTGGAAAATACCTTCCGGAGCGTCAATATCGCGATGGCAAACGAGATGGCCATTGTCTGCCGCCATCTGGGGGTGGATGTGTGGGAAGTCATTGACGCCGCGGCGACCAAGCCGTTCGGCTTTATGCCGCACTACCCCGGCCCTGGGATCGGCGGGCACTGTATTCCCCTGGACCCGCACTACCTCTCCTGGAAAGCGCGCCTGAGCGGCTACGAGCCGCGCTTTATCGGACTTGCCAGCGAGATCAACGGCTCGATGCCGCACTATGTCATCGATCTCATCGCGGAGGGCCTGAACGATCAATACAAGAGTGTGAAGGGGAGCCAGATCCTGGTTTTGGGAGTGGCTTATAAGCCGAATGTCAGCGATTTCCGAGAGAGCCCGGCCCTGGAGGTCCTCCACCTGCTGCAGCAGCGCGGCGCGCGACTGAAGTATTGCGACCCCTATGTGCCCTCCCTGAATGTCGGGGACATGCTGTTCAGCAGCCATGAGTTGACGCCGGAATTACTGCGCGAAGTGGACTGCGTCGTCGTCGTCACCCATCATAAGGTGTTCGATTACGAGATGGTCGCACGCGAATCCCGGCTTACCATCGATACCCGCAATGCAACGCGCGCCTACGGGCATCTGGGGAATGTGCGTTATCTGTAAGGTAGGGGATGAGGAGTACCGCTCACAAGGCAAGACGTACTCTCAGGAGAAATACTGGAAGTGAATTTCCGACGGATCATCCAATCATTATGGAGAGATGACGCAGCGGATCGCGATGGAATTACGGAAGAGCCGAGTGAGATCCGGTTTCGAACCTGGGTGCTTGCCATTGCCATGTTAGCGGGGCCGCCGCTCCTCTTTATCATGTATTCCAAGGGAATGTTTCCCGGTTTGACCAACCGGGATGCCCTGGATTTCGCCCAATTAGGCCATAACATCAGTCAGGGGCGCGGCTTCTCCACCTACATTCTCCGCCCCCTGGCCCTCACCCATGGCGACAATCCGATGATGCAGCCCGATGTCGTCCATAGCCCGCTCTATCCCTTTCTGCTCGCATTGGCGTTTGCGATTGCAGGAGCCAAGGATACGGTGGTGGCGGCGGTGTCCGGCATCTTCTACCTGCTCACGATCCCGGTGCTATATATCCTGGGAGTTCGACTGTTCAATCGCGCGGTCGCCCTGCTTACCGTACTCACCTTCTCCGTCAATGCGCTGATGCTGGAGTACGCCGCCTCCGGTACCCATCTCACCCTCTTTATCTTTCTGATGACATGGCTCCTCCTGGCCGTCCATAATATCGCGGTCTACGCCCGTAATGAGAACAGAGTGAAGGATGCAACGGACCGGGATGTACCGCAGGCGAAGTTCCCCACCGGCCAATTCGTCCTCGCGGGCGTCCTGACATCCCTGCTCTATCTGACGGACTCGCTCTTCTTCTGGATCATTCCCATTCTGGTGGTCACCGTCTTTACGCTCTCCGGAAAGAATAAGATAGGAGCCCTGGTCGCCTTCGGCGTGCCTCTGCTCTGCCTGATGGGGCCCTGGATGTACCGGAATATGATGCTAACGGGCAACCCGATCTTCGGCCTGCGCGGCCTGGAAGTCTGGATGTATACCAAGGGGCACTATCCGAGCGATTCGGCCTACCGGCACTTCTCGAATGAGCTGTTACCCAGCGTGGGGCTGTTCCAGGCAGTAGTGCAGAAGATCATGTTGGGAGCAGGCGAAGTGATCCAGTTGTTCCCGCAGATCACGGCGAGTTGGGTGCTGGCCTTCTTCCTGCCCTGTCTGCTCTTCCGCTATAATGACTCCGCCATCGACGTCCTGCGTCGCGTCATGATGTTCTGCTTCCTGGGCCTGCTCGTCGGCTCTCTGGCCTTTCAGATCCAGATGTGGATGTTCGTCGCCATCATTCCCGTGATGCTGCTGTACTCGGTGGCCTATTTGCTGGATCTGATCCGGCAGGCGCAACTGCGCCCTGGCGCTGTGGCCGTGGTCGTGTCTCTCCTTTCGATAGCCGTCCTCTACCCCCTGCTCTGGTACACGACTTTGACCGACAAGGTAGTGGGATTAAAAGAGGTGGGCGCCGCCCGCGCGCTGGCCAAGAATACCCAGAAGACGGACGTGATCCTCTCGGACCAGCCCTGGATCGTCGCCTGGTATGCGGATCGGCCCTCCATCTGGATCCCCGCTACCGATGATCGCATTACCGATGTTCGGAACCGATTTAACGGCGCCCGCTGGCTCTTTGTGACGGATCAGGTGCGCGGTTTCTCGGAGGAGTGGGCCGGCGTCTATCAGGTCCTGGCCAGCCGCAATACGGCCTACGACCGGCTGGGTACGGAGAAGAAGACGTGGCAAGCGGTACGCATCAGCAGCAATGGAGCGCCTATCCCTGTACCGCTGCTCACGGCGCTGGAGGGGTTCACCACGGTCGCTCCCGCTGCAGATACGACACCCTCCGTAGTGATCGCGTCGTCTGCCGACACCAATCAGAACCTCGGCATGCTTCCCACATCCGACGGTTCCACGAACCCATAGCCGAAACGCCCCTATGGCTGTGATGCCAATACTTTTGAGTTGAGCCGATCTTATGACCGTTTTAGACCAGACCGTATCGCCGGCGCCCAACAGCGATAAGGAGAAATCTGCCGAGGAGGATTGGGCGACCCGGATACCGGAACGCCCGCTCCGCATTGTGCATGTCGTCAGCAGCCTGAAGGTGGGCGGCATGGAGCACTTTGTGCTCCGGATCGCCCGTGCACAGCAGCAATTGGGCCACCAGGTCACAGTGCTTGCCCTCCAGGGCGGACCGTTACAGGCGGAGGCGAACCATCAGGGCCTGTCGGTGTGCGTCCTGGGCGGCGCGCATAAGATCCCGCGCTTCCTGAAGGGAGTGTTGACGCTGGCGCGCCTGCGCCCCGATATCGTCAATGCGCACAACCCCACCTCCCTCCACTATGCCGTATTGGCCAAGTGGAGCAGCAAGGCGCGGGTGCTGATGACGTTTCATGGGGAGGGCTCGAAACAGGCGCGCATCCCCGGCCAGCACGAATGGCGAAAAACCGATGCGTTGATCGCGGTATCGCAGGCTGCGGGAAAACAGATGCGCGTGCCGGATTACGCGGGCAAAACAGTCGTAATTCCCAACGGCATCGAGTTTGCATCCGGACGGAGCCGGAGCGAAATGCGTGCGGAATTGGCGCTTCCGGAGCATCCGGTCGGGATCATGGTCGCACGGATCGATACGTTGAAGGGCCACAATACCTTGATCGAGGCGCTGGCCCTGTTGCGAGACCGAAAAAAGCCGATAATGGTGCTGGTTGCCGGGGACGGCGCCGAACGGGCGAATATCGAAAACCTGGCACGCGAGCGGGGTCTCGACGCCGGGTGGGTGCGGTTCCTGGGATTTCGATCGGACGTTGCGGATCTGTTGAACGCCGCCGATTTTTTTGTGCTTCCCTCATTGACGGAGGGCCTGCCGCTCTCCGTAATGGAAGCGATGACGCATGGCCTGCCCATCGTGGCGACACCCGTCGGGGGCATTCCGGAGTTGGTGCAGGATGGGCAACAGGGCCTCCTGGTACCCGTTAAAGATGCTCCGGCGCTGGCGGATGCGATAGAGACCCTGGCAGGAGACGCCGCACTGCGCCAACGCCTGGGCGAAGCTGCCTGCCGACAGGTGCGCACGAACTTCTCCTTCGAGGAGATGACCCGTAAATATTTAGCTTTGTATACGACCCTAATCTGGCCCCATAGAAGCTCAAACCAATGAAAGTACTGCTCTTAAGCAATCTATATCCCTCCCGCCGCGAACCAACGTTCGGCATGTTTCACTACAACCTGTTCGGCGAACTCTCCCGCCATTGCGAAACCCGGCTCATCGCTCCCGTTCCCTGGTGGTGGCGTATCAAACAACCGATGGACTGGATCCGCCCGCCCCACGAGACCCATACCGGCATCGACGCCGTCTTTCCCTGCTACTGGTCCATTCCCAGCATGCACTCCATACATGCCAAGTGTATGTACTGGACCTTACTCCGCCGGGTGAAGCGGCTGCGCCGCACCTTCCCATTCGACATTATTCTCGCCGCCTGGGCCTATCCGGATGCGGTCGCCGGCGCCTATTTAGCCCAGAAATTCGACTGCCCGCTGGTCTCCAAGGTCCTCGGCAGCGACATCAACGAGAATACGCGTGACGAGAAGATGCGTAAGCAGGTCCTCTGGGCCTTGAACCGCTCGCATACGATTATGGCGGTGAGCGGGGCGCTCGAAGAGAAGCTGGTGGAGATGGGCATTCCGCGCGAGCGGATCGTCATGCACCACAACGGCGTCAACGGAACCCAGTTTACCGTGAAGGATCGCAATGAGGCGCGCGCGCGGGTGGGGCTGCCCCTGGATCGGACCATTATCTGCTATGTCGGCAACCTCAAGCCCGAGAAGGGCGTGGATGTGCTGGTGGAAGCGATGGCGGAACTGCATAAGTTGGGGCGGGAAGACGCAGACCTCGTGGTGATCGGCGGCGGCGCGCAAGAGCCCTCCCTGCGCGCCCGCGCTTCCGCGCTGGGATTGGAGAACCGCATACGGTTTATCGGCAAGAAGCCCCACACCGAGATCCCCGATTGGATCAGCGCCAGCGATATTTTCTGTCTGCCCAGCCGGCGCGAGGGGTGCCCCAACGTCATTCTGGAGGGCCTGGCTTCCGGCCGGCCGGTGGTCGCGACCGCTGTGGGAGGCGTGCCGGAATTGATCCATGGGGACAACGGGATCCTGGTGCCGTCGGAGAACCCCGCTGCACTCGCCGCAGGATTGAAAGAGGGATTGGAGCGCGCCTGGGACCCGGTGCAACTCCGTAGCTCCGTAGAGAGCCTCTCGTGGGAAGAGATCAGTCTGACGCTCTATAACCTGCTCGCTCGGGCTATCAGCGACCATACGGGGCATCCGCAACTCGCGATGTCGTAGAAGCCGCAGCCGCAGTGAAAGCCCTTCACACGATTTCAGAGAGCGAACGCTCGCTCTCCGAGGGCGTTGTGGAGGGCTTTCCTTTTTGCGGGAGCATTCCCGGCGGAGGCAGGATAAAATCTCGGGCCGGTGCCATATCTTCGATGCCCGCCTCTGTGGCCTTGACGATATTGAACATCTCACGCGCGGTCACGTAGTGGAGGCGATACCGTTTGCCGTCGTTATAGCGGGCTTCGGCATCCGCGAAGAGGGCATCCAGATCGCCGCCCAGCATCATGGCCCGGTTCTGGTCCTCCGCCCCATGGCTATGGAGCTTGATAAAGACGCGGTCGGGGCGTCCGAGCACATGAATGCCCGCCTGCACCCAGCGGTCCATGCGCGCGGGAGAGTAGCGAGCATAGTGCGCCAGGTCGCTATCTTCCATGGCGAGGCGAGGCGCTCTGCCTCGGCCCGCGAGATAGGGAACGAGCGGGCCCTGGATCAACAGCAGGCCCTCCTGCTGCGTCTGTCCGCTCTGAGCCGGAACTCCACGATCATAAGACTTGGGCCGCAGTGCATCCGCTTTAGCGTAGTAGATACTGTTCATCTGCCTCGGCTGCGCCGTATGCGGCCAGGCAGGAAAGGTGAAATCGGCGTAGCAGCCCTCCTTCTGCAGGAGTTCCACTTCATTATTGACGCCGCAAAAGTTCCGCCCGTTTTCGCACCGCGAGTTGGCCAGCGCCCAGTTGCCATGGATAAAGCCCCAGGCCGGTTTGCCATCCGGCCACTGCGACAGCGCGCCGTGCTCATGAAACACGCGCACCGCGTCGCGCAGCTTTTGCCGCAGGGTGGCCTCCGTATCATCCCGGTGGTGCAGATGGATGTCCACCTCGCCGTACCCGTCCGCGCAGAGCTCCAGGATCCGCGTCAATTCCCAGGCATCGTACTCATCCCAGGGGTAGAAGAAGGAGTGCGGAGGGACGCGGCCTTCGCTATCCCGATGCGCACGCGCCAGCTCCGGATAACGGCGCAGCCAATCCTCGACACGTCCACGCGCCACTTCCGTAGAGGGCTTGTTCACCTGAGGCTCGTAGTGGTCAACAATACAGAGAAATAGATCCGTCGGCGTATCTGCGCGTTTGGAGCGCTTCGGGCCAAGCGCTTGGGCGGCAACAGCGCGGGTAGCAATTTCCAGCTTGAAGAGGTTTTTACGGTTCAGCGGTCCAGGCATCCTAATCCTTTTTCGGCGTTAAAACGCCGTTCTGAAATGCCAAGTCCGCCTTCGCGGACTCCAACATGAACCCGCACAGGCGGGTTTCGTATTTCAGAACGGGGATTTATCCCCGTTACAAGACAAATACGGAGTTCCTCAATAGAGACCTCCGTACACCTATCAGATGCTTGGTGAGAGGGGGCTGTGCAGTCGAAACCCTGCGAGGCGCTTCCCGATGAGATGGGCGGCGCCTTCCCTCTCTTGCACAGGTTCCCCATTGATCGCATTTTATCAGCGTCCCAAAAGGCTTTTCGACCTTAGCGATTGGCTCAAGATTGACGGTGGAGAAGCGGAGCGATGAGAAGGGGGCAATCCTGTATTTGAGGTTCAGGCATGTTTCGTATAGTGGCAGCCGACATGCGGCGTAAAGCGGAATGGTACGAACTGCCTCCAACCTTTAAATCCATGCTTCGGATGTGGTTCAGCGATGGAAGCACCGCACAGATCCTCTATCGGGCGATGCGCTTCTGTCAGACACACCACTTAAAGCTGTTCGCACTCTTCATTTATCGCCTGAATGTGATGCTGGGCCATGTGGTCATTGGACGGGGCGCGGACATCGGTCCTGGTCTGGTCATCCTGCACAGCTTCGGGATCGTCATCAACAGCGAGGTGCGCACCGGCGCCAATCTGGTCCTGGAGCATGGGGTCACGATCGGCGCGGAGAAGAAGAAAAGCCCTGTTTTGGGCGATAATGTCTTTATCGGCGCAGGAGCGAAAGTGATCGGCGCCGTACAGATCGGCTCGGATGTCAAAATCGGCGCGAACGCGGTCGTCACCAAGGATGTGCCGGATGGCGCTACGGTTGTCGGCATTCCTGCCAGGGTCATCAAAATATACGGTCAACGGGTTGACCCCTCTTCTAATGGGTAGGTTTTCCTATGCGTGTGCTTCATATATTACATACGTCCCTTCCGTTCATCTGCGGCTATAGCATCCGGAGCGACTATATCTTTCGCTGCCAGAAAGAACAGGGGATGGATGTGGCTGTCGTTACCTCCGCACAGCACCCCAACGGCGAAGCGATGCAGGAGGAGATTGACGGCATCCCCTACTGGCGCACTCCCGCCCTCACCGGTAAGCAACTCCCTGTCCTGCGTGAAGCGAAGCTCATGAGCACGCTGCGAGGGCGGTTGGAGCGCGTCGTGGCCGAATGGAAGCCGGACATTCTACACGCCCACTCCCCCATGCTGGTGGGCCTGCCCGCCATGAAAGTCGCCCGCAAGATCGGCAAGCCGGTCGTGTATGAGGTGCGCGATCTCTGGGAGAACGCTTCGGTGGACCGTGGCAAGTTCGGCGACACCTCGCTGCGGTATCAGGCCGCACGCCGCCTGGAGACCTACCTGCTGCGCCGGGCGGATGCGGTGGTCACCATCTGCGAAAAGCTGCGCGAAGAGCTGGCGCCACGGGTCGGTCGCGACGACCGGCTCTTTGTGGTTGACAACGGAGTGGATGCGGCGAACTTTCAGCCGGACACGCCTGCGGGCGAGGCCCGCGAGCGCTGGTGCCTGCAGGACAAAAAGGTGATCGGTTACATCGGCACCTTCCAGCCCTATGAGGGCCTGGATGTACTGATCAACGCCCTGCCCGCCATCGTGAAGCAGGACCCGGCGGCGCATCTGGTGATTACCGGCAGCGGGGGCGAGGAGGCCAATCTGCGCGCCCAGGCGACGGAGATGGGGCTGGATAACCATGTCACCTTCACCGGACGCGTCCCCCACGATCAGGTGGGACAGCTCTATGCGATGGCCGACATGATGGTCTACCCACGTATTCTAACCCGCACCACCGCCCTCACGACCCCGCTCAAACCCCTGGAAGCCATGGCGATGGGCAAGCCGGTCCTGGTCAGCGACGTCGCGGCCATGCGGGAGTTGGTGCAGCCCGGAGTGACCGGAGGACGCTTCCAGGCAGGCAACGCCGAAGATCTGGCGGCGCAGTGCCTGAAGCTGCTGCAGGCTTCGGAGGAGCGGCAGAGATTAGGGCGTCAGGCGCGGGAGTGGATCCTTCAGGAGCGCCAGTGGCCCACGTTGGTAAAACGCTATCACGAAATCTATCGAGCCGCGGCCCGGTAGGGAAGGCTGTTTTATGCATATCACTTGCGTTGTCGGTGCGCGCCCCAATTTTATGAAGGTCGCCCCCATCCTGGAAGCCTCCAAGCGCTTCCCAGGAATCACCTGCCGACTGATCCATACCGGGCAGCACTATGACGAGCGTATGTCCGACCTCTTCTTTCAGGAACTGGGGCTGCCCGATCCGGACGTCTATCTGGGAGTGGGCTCGGGAAGCCACGCCGTACAGACGGCGCGCGTCATGCTGGCGTTCGATGAGGTACTGGACAAGACGCCCACAGATGT
>Ga0070734_10002397_pt1 | contig 22944 bp, 18 predicted proteins | sample Coa_R1_8_FD_66444 | JGI IMG/M metagenome (GOLD analysis project Ga0070734, IMG submission 66444) | Surface soil microbial communities from Centralia Pennsylvania, which are recovering from an underground coalmine fire - Coalmine... | ecosystem: Environmental > Terrestrial > Soil > Unclassified ...
CGTGTACATCGGGTCCCAGTGTTTTTAGAGAGGCTACTTCAAACACCGGCCCCTCGACGGTTTGGGCGACGAGCGCAGACGCCAGGAAAAATAGTGAAAAGTTCAGAAGCATATTACAGCCCGCGCGGTACCAGTGTAAAACGCTCAATGGCGATCCGCGGGCTGCTCATTCCCAGTCGGCCGTAGCGAATGAACCTCACCGTAGCGGAGTCGAAGTGTCTGATTCCTTGACTGGCGGGGACGGCGAAGTTCAGAACTTCAGTAGTCGGTCCCCACTCGGATTCCGTGACCCGCTGCGCAACCGAGGTGACCGGCAATCGGCCGAACGATTCCGAACCCAGAATCAATTCAAGCCAAACGCTTCCGGCGTAGCGGTCAGCGTTTGAGATTTCGACGCCGATACGGGTGCAGCAGCTCAGATCGATGGGGCTGACGAAGTTCTGGCGTGCCTCCATCTGAATCGAGAGCGCCTCCGCGGAACGGAACCCCGTTTTCGAAGGGTTGCTGCGAATCGAATACGAGTTCTTCGGAGGCCGCCGGTCGGGGAATTGAAAAAACCAATACACACCGTCAAATGGAATGCTCAAGGTCTGCTTACTCTGGTCCAGCCCGCGCTTCGGCGACGGCCGCGGAACCACCAGAGCCGTATGGGGCTTCAGATCGGTCCACAGGATCACGCCGCGATATTTTCCCGAGCTTAAACCAGCGGCCTTTTCCGTTGTATCGGCGCCTGAGAAGGGGCCCTGATGGGACCGGCGGTAGAGCATGAAAAGCCGGAGACCCAATCCGAGAATCAGAACCGCGCTCGCTGCAATTTTCAGGAACGCTTGTGTTCGCTCGTGCGAAAGGATTCCGGCCGCTTTCAGCCGGTTGATCAGAATCGCCGATCCCGCGCTAACGAATGCGCCCCCAAGTTCGGAGCGTCCCGCCAGCAGGGCTGCGGCTCCCGATTGCAGCAGCAGAGAAGCGAGCAGTGTCCCGTAAGGCGAATCGGCCAACCGCATCGCTACCGTTCACTTCTTCTGATTCGCCGCTAAACCATCCAAGATAATCTGCACCGAAGGCTCATCCCCCATTGTGGAATTGACCATCAAGTGAAAGAAATGGCGGGCCGGCCATTCGATTCCAAAATGTTCTTTGATAAACGCCTTGCGGTCCTGATCGACCGTTTCCACCAACTGAATCGCCTCTTCTTCGCTTTTCCCGCCCTGTTGCACTCGCCGGACCTTTTCTTCGAAGGGCGCGAAAATGAAAACGTGAAAGGCTTCCGGGGCGTCGCGCAGGTAATAGGCGGAGCCGCGGCCGACGATCACGCAGTTGCCTTCGCTCGCCACCTTCCTCACGAGTTTTTCCGTAATCTGGCGAATGCCTTCGGCGTCGGCGATCTTCATCCGCGGCGCGTTCTGGCTTCCCTCGAAGCTGCCTCGCAGGAAGGCTTTGAACAACCGATAGTGCAACGGATCTTTGCGCTCCTCCTGCTGCTCCACGTGCCGGCGATCGCATTCCATGTGACGCGCAATCTCATCGGTCAGTTCCTGATCCCATAACTTCCAGCCGAGCCGCTGCGCGAGCTTCTGGGCGATGTCCGCCGCGCCGCTTCCGTACTCGCGCTCGATTGTCAGCACATTGATCATGGCGTGGCCTCTTTATTCCACCACAACGTGTCCGCCGCCCGGGTCGTTTTTCCGGACGATGAACGCGAGCAAGAACATGATGCCCGCGGCAACGGCCAGAACCATGAAGGTATCAACATACGCGAGCGTTTGCGACTGCACCTGCAAGGACTGGTACAGACGGCCATACGCCTGGGCCTGCGCATCGGGCGCGGTGGCTCCGGCATGAACCAGTTGCGCGGTCAGCCCGTTCAACTGATCCCGAAACGCGGGATCGTAGTTCGTCGCATGATACGACAACGTATTCTGGTGAAACTGTGCCCGTCGCGCCAAAATCGTCGTGACCATTGACGTTCCCACGCTACTTCCCATATTGCGCATAAAATTCACCAGGCCGGAGACGCTGTTCCCTTTCTCCGGGGGGATCCCGACGTAGGCGCCTAGATTAATAGGCACGAATAGAAATCCCAGCCCGAAGGCTTGAATCATCCGGAGCCGGCTCGCCGCCGAAAAGCTGATCTGCAGATCCAGCCCCCAAGTCGAATAATACATACCGAACGCCAGGCTCAACCAGCCGAACGCCATGATATATTTCGCCGGGATCTTGGTCGTGAGCTGGCCGACGATCGGCATTTCAAATAGGATGATCAAGCTCGCGCCGGAAAGTACTAGCCCCGCCGATTGCGCCGTGTACCCCATCAATGTCTGCAGGAATTGGGGCATCATCACCAGGCTGGCGAACAAAAGCAAGCCGAGCACGAACATCATCAAGCTGGCCACCGCGAAGTTGAAGCTTTTGAACATTCGCATGTCGATGACCGGCGTCTTCGTGTGGAGCTCCCAAAATACCAGCGAGATCAGGCAGATCGCCGAAATGGACGCCAGCGCGACGATGAAGTGCGACCCGAACCAGTCGTCTTCCTGCCCTTTGTCGAGCAACACCTGAAGCGCTCCCACACCCAACGCCAGCAGAGCGATCCCGATATAGTCGATCCGCACTCCGGCGGTCTTGTTACGACTGAGATACGGCGGATCTTCCACCGTGCGTATCACCGCCAACAGAGTCAGGATGCCTACGGGCAGGTTGATATAGAAAATCCAGCGCCACGAATAGTTGTCTGTGAGCCAGCCGCCCAGCGTCGGGCCGATGGTGGGCGCCATGACCGCGGTGATTCCGTAGAGAGCAAACGCCAAGCCGCGTTTCTGGGGCGGGAACGTGTCCGCCAGGATGGCTTGCGCCATCGGCTGTAATCCGCCGCCTCCCACGCCTTGGATCACGCGGAATAGAATCAGCATCGGAAGGCTCGGAGCGATGCCGCACAGCAGAGAGCTTAGCGTGAACATGAAGATGCACAGCAGGAAGAAGCGCTTCCGGCCAAACAGATTCGCCAGCCATCCGCTGATGGGCAAAACGATCGCGTTGGATACCAGATAAGACGTGAGCACCCACGTGCTTTCGTCGTTGCTTGCGCCCAGATCGCCCGCCAGATGCGGAAGCGCCACGTTCGCGATGCTCGTATCGAGCACCTCCATGAACGCGGCCATCGCGACCACTACCGCGATCAGCCAGGGATTAAACTTCGGCGTCCAGATCTCAGTCTCTTCGGCCATGGGACGTTACTCCAAGTAGACTTTCGGATCGACCGACATGCCCGGACGCAGCCGGTGATCGTCGTTCTGTCCGGGATCGAGATTGATTCGTACCGGAATTCGCTGCACGACTTTCACGTAATTCCCGGTCGCGTTTTCCGGAGGCAACAGGCTGAATCTCGCGCCGCTCGCGCCGCCCACGGCTTGGATCTTGCCCGTGTACTCCTTCCCCGAAGCATCCACGCTAAAGCGAACATTCTGCCCCGGATTCATGCGATTCAACTGGGTTTCTTTGAAATTCGCGGTGACCCAGATGTCGTCGAGAGGAACGACGGCCATTAACTGCTGGCCGGGAGAAATGTTCTGACCCAATTCCACCGTCTTCTTGCCGACAATCCCGTTGACCGGCGACACGATCGTGCAGTAGCTCAAATTCAATTTGGCCTGATCGAGCAGAGCTTTTCTCTGAGCGACTTGGGCCTGTGCGGATTTCGCGCGCGCCTCGCTGACCTGCACTTGCTTCGGCGCGGTCATCGCCGATTCGATGGATGCGTCTGCTTGCGTGATCCGCTGGATGGCCTGATCGACCGCGCTCTGCGCAACGACGATGTTCTGCTCCGCCTCATTGACCGCCGCTTTGCGGGAGTCGAGCGTGGCCTGCGTAGCGGCCGCTTCCGCGACCGCCGTGTCGTAGGTCTGACGCGGGATTTCATTCTTATCCACGAGCAGTTTGTACCGCACCACGTCGTCGTTGGCTTTCTTGAGATTGGCTTCCGCCTCCCGAACCTGGGCTTGCGCGGATTCAAGCCGGGCGCGCGCAGCGCTCAGTGACCGCTGCGATCCCAGCACGAACGCCGTCGCGTCAGCGCGGCTTGAATTGGCCGTCTTGAGCTGGCTGGCTGTATTGGTATTCGTAATCGGAATGTCGATCCGCGAGCTCTCGAGGGCCGCTTCGGCGTCACGAAGATCCGCCTCCGCCTTAGCTACCGCGACCTCATAGTCGCGCGGATCGATGCGAACCAGGACATCGCCGGCTTTGACCACCTGCTCGTCCTCCGCCAGCACCTCGATCACGTTTCCGTTGATCCGGCCGCTGATCGCGTTGATATGCCCGTCGATTTGCGCGTCATCTGTGGATTCGTAGGTGTTGAAATACTTCCACAGATAGATTCCGCCGCCGACCACAATCGCGAGAACCACGACCAGAACTAAAATCCGGCCGATGCGGGACTTCTTGGGCGGAGCGCCCTTATCTTTTATCAGCTCAGCCATGATTACTTCACCTCCATCAGTTTTTGGATTTCCTGCTCCGTGCCGCCCAGCGCCCGCGCTAAATTCACCTTCGCGAGATTGTGAGCAAACAGAGCTGAGATTAGATTGTCATTCCCGGTAGCCACCGATTCCTGCGCCTGCACCACTTCGATGTTGTCGGTTACGCCCGCGGCGAACCGGTCGCGGGCCTGCGTTAGCGTTTGATTGGCCAAGTCCAGATTGTCCTGCGCTACCGTCACCTGATCCGCCGCGGTGCGAATATCCAGAAATGCTGTGCGGACCTGGTAATCGATCTGTCCGGCCAGATCGGCCAGCTCATCCTGACGTTGCTTCAGCGTTGCTTTGGCCTGAATCTCGTCGCTCTTGATCTTTCCGCCGTCAAACACGTTGACCTTCGCCGTCGCGACGAAGGTAAACGTTCCGTGAGACTCTGCGAGCGTTGGCCCGATGTCGCCGTAGTTGGCGGAAACATCGGCCGTGGGATACCGCTGGCCATGCGCTGCTTTCAACGCCTCCTCGGCCGCGCGCACCCGCGCCTGATTGCTCTGATAGTCCGACCGCTGCGCCATGGCTGCGGCCAGCGCCTCATCCCGCGTCAGCGAAGTAAGCGGCGAAAAGGGAGCGGTCTCGGAGAGATTGAAGTCCTGTCCAGCGGGAAGGCCGATCACTCTGCTCAGCGCCAGCTTGTCTTTATCGAACTGATTGGATTGCGCCAGCAGCCTCTGCTGCTGCTGCTTCAACTCCACTTGGGATCGCAGAACGTCGATGCCTGCCGCAGTGCCCGCGCGCTGCTGATCGTTGGTGCGATCATAGAGCGCCTGCGCTGTCTCCACCTGCGCGCGGATCGCTTCCACTCGCGACGCGTCCGAGATGATCTGAAGGTACGCGCTGGCGGTGGCTTGCACCACCAGGTCTCGCGCGTCCATCACCGAGAGTTGCGCCGCGCGCCTGTTCTCCTCGGCCGAACGCAGGTTCTTTCGCGCGGCGTAATCGTAAGCGGTCCAGGACCCGTAGGCGCGAATATCCGTGTAGTGAAACGGCCCAACGATGGTTGGAATGGAGACTCCGGGAAACTTGAAGTTGAATCCGATGGTCTTCAAGCTGAGCTGTTCGACGGTCTCGCTCGCCTGCGCGTTGAACTGCGGCAACAGCGCGCTCAGGGCTTGAAGCCGCTGGCCGCGAACGGCTTCGCTGGTGGAATCGCTGACCAGCAGCCCAAGATTCGCCTTTAGTCCCCGGTCGATCGCGTCGTGAAGCGTAAGATTCAGCGGCGTCGATGACACCGTTCCCATCGCGACGCTGCCTTGAAACTGGCTCTGCTGCGCAACCATACTGGCCGCAGCGAGTAGTCCCACAATGGTCAGACGCATTGTTTGTGTCCTCATTTTTTGTTCCGTCCGAGTATTTCGTTCACTTCTTCTGTGATCAGTCCTGTGGTTACGAAAACCACGCCATCGCGGTCCATTAATTGGAGCAGCAGCGAACCGGCTCGGTCGATGAACGTCACCTGGGTCAGGTCGACCGCGAACTTGCCGTGCGGATATCGAGCGCAGGCGTTTCGCCAGCAGTCTTCCAGTGTGCCAACCCCCGCGCCGGTCAGGCGGCCTTCCACTTTGAAGGTGAGTTCGTTGCCCGTTTCGCGAGTCTCAATGATAATCATGGCCGCTCCGTGCCGGACAGAATGGCACGCGGGCGGCCAATGCTAAGTTATTGAAGCAATGGATGATGCTCTAGGAGTGCCGAGCCGGAATATGGGCGCGTGCCAGCATGTTGGCAGCTATTTGCGTATGCCCAGCTTGTCCATGCGGAATTGCAGCGTGGTCCGTTTCATGCCCAGCAGCGCCGCCGCGCCCTTCGGCCCCCCCACCACCCAGTTGGTGGCCTGAAGCGCTTCCGTGATGTGACGCCTTTCGGCGTCTTCGAGTGTTTCAATCTTGTTTGAGGCCGCGCGCGCGGGACGCCGCTGAAGCCCGCCGAGCGGAACATTCAGAACGGGTCCCGGCGACAGAATGACGGCCCGTTCCATCAGATTCTGCAATTCCCGAATGTTCCCCGGCCAATCATACTGGACCAGAACATTCATCGTTTCCGAAGGAACCGTGTCGATCACCTTATTCATGCGCCGCGCATATTGCTTCGCGAAATGACGCACGAGCAGAGGAATATCCTCCTGTCTCTCCCGCAGCGGAGGAACCTGCAGCGGAAACACGTTCAGCCGGTAGAACAGGTCGGAGCGGAACATCTGGTTGGCCACCATCGCCGCCAGATCCTGGTTCGTTGCCGCGATCAGTCTCGCCCCGGTTTGCAGCGTGCGGGAGCTCCCGAGCCGTTCAAACTCCCGCTCCTGCAAGACCCGCAGCAGTTTGGGCTGCAGCTCCAGCGGGATTTCGCCGATTTCGTCCAGAAAAACGGTTCCACGGCTGCCCACTTCGAAACGGCCGATGCGTTGCGCGACCGCGCCCGTGAACGCGCCCTTCTCGTGACCGAACAGCTCGCTCTCGAGAAGTCCCGCCGGAATCGCGGCGCAGTTCAGCTTTACGAAGGCGCTCTGCCGCCGGGAACTCAGATCGTGAATCGCGCGAGCGATCAACTCCTTCCCCGTCCCGGTTTCCCCGCAGATCAGGACCGTGGAATCTGTTGGCGCGACCACTTCCACCTGTTGCAGGAGGGTCCGCAGCGCCACGCTCTTGCCCACGATCTCCTCGAAGTTCATCTCTCCTCGGATTTCGTCTTCGAGATACACCTTCTCTTGGGCGAGCTTGTCCTTTAACCCTTCGATCTCGCGATACGCCAGCGCGTTCTCTACCGCCAGCGCGAGTTGATTCGCGATCTGCATCAGGAATCCTACCTCGTCCGCAGTGAAGATCTTCTCGTCAATCCGGCCGAGGATCAAAATCCCGAGGATGCGGTCACGGCTGATCAGCGGTAAATAGGCCACGCACCTGACGCCGGCGGCCAGCGCCTGCGCCGGGATATCGGAGTTGTCCGCGCGCAGATCGATTCGGTTCACCACTTCGGGAACGCCCGTGCGGAACGCCTTGGCCGGGGCCATATTCTCATCAATCGGCGCGCGGGCGACGTCGTTGTCGGGGAAGTCGAACGCGTATAACTCCAGTTGATTGCTCTCAGAGTCTGGCAACGCCACACCCACGCCGTCGCACTCCATCACGCGCCGAACATTCGCCGACATCGCCCGCAGCAAGTCTCTTAATTCCAGGTTTGAGACCACGGCGTTGTTGAGATCGAGCAACAGCGTGAGGCGCTTGTTCTGCCGCTCCAGTTCCTCCGCATGGAGCGCATCGTCGATCGCCAGCGCGATCTGATCCACCACCAGCGAGAGAAACCGCACCTCTTCTTCCGGATAGGCATCGGGAAGCTTGCTGCCGAAGCCAAAACTTCCGAGGCGTCGCCGCACCGTCGTCAAGGGCAGGGAACAGACCGACCGCAAGCCTTCGCTCGAGAGGAATTCTGCCACGCGCGGGAAACGAGTCTCCCGATCGAGAAAGGGAATGACCAGGGGCTTCTGGTGCTCATAGACCCAGGTCGTCATCATCTCTTGGGGCGGGAAATCCGGCCGTCGAATACCGCCCGGGGAAAGACTCCCCAGCCAGGAAATCCGATTTTCAGATTCATCGTGGCGGATGCAGTAGACGACGTCGAAATCGACGACCTTATGAAGTTCGACTGCAAGAGCCTGGAAGAGATCGTCTGACCCGCGATGCGCCTTGATCGCCTGCGACACGCGAATCAGCATCTCGTACCGCTGGGCGAATGGCGAATCCGGCCGCGCGTCGGATGGCGGGTTCATCGGGCAGTGTTTTTAGTATACGAGGTGCCCCCGTCTCTCACCGCCTGACCCGTGGCACGGGCGTTCAGCCCGTGGGCGCGCTAGCCGCCTCCATCCACCAACGCGCGAAGCTCGAAAACCACGCCGTTCAACTCGCGCGCGCGCGGAAAGCTTGTCGCTGGCGGAAGCGCGGCGCTCGCCGCGGCGCTCTGCGTGGTTTGATCGATCTGCGAGACCGCCTTGGAAAACCGGCGCGCGCCGCCTCCACTGCCGCGTTAAGAACCAGAATGTTGGTTTGAAATCAATCTCGTCGATCACTTCGATGATACGTGGAAGAATTGATTTCCTTTATCGATTCCAGCATGAATGTCAGCGTAGAACCTCCGCGGATTCGCTCTTGTCCGTGCCGGTTTCGGTTTGAGCAGCCACGCTCGACGCGGCCAGCGCCGCCAGCAGCGCCACTTTCAAAAACAAAAGTGACGATAGATGGTTTGTGGTGCGATACAAATTCATGGTCCCTTTCCACTGACCAAACTTTACGGGATCGTGCGATAACGCGCACCGGAGGTTTCGGTCACTGAGGGTATCGGCAACGCAAGCGGGAACTTTGGCGTCTAAAAAAAAGTGCCGATGGAATGGGTGTGAGGCTTTCTTTCGTATACGAACCGGGCTTTTTGAGATGTAAGGTGAATCACCGGGGGGCAGCTAGGTGATACGCCCGGGTCTCTAAGTTCAATACTTACGGAGAATTCGGAAAGAACATGATTGCCGGATTGCGATAAGGCTCGTAGGCTTAAAAAAGGAGACACCGTGCTGCGCAGCATAATCATCGGATCGGATGCAGAAGTTTCACAACGCCTGGAGGAGGCGCTCACGGCGTTGGGTATGGTTAGCGTGCTTCGGGTTCTGCCTTCATACCCGAGTGGAGAGGATCTATTTCGCGTTTTGCAAGCCTTGACCCCGGATATGGTGTTCTTGAGCTTCGAGCGAGTGGAGCAGGCACAACTAACCGTTCGGTTTCTGGAGAAAGAAGTCGAGGGGATTCAGATTACGGCGATTCACCGCGTGTGCGACGCCCCGGCGTTACGGGAAACCATGCGCGTTGGCGTGCGCGAGTATGTCGAATTTCCCTTTGAACGCCAGGCTCTGATCGACTCCATCCAGCACAGCGCTTCCTTGCTGGAACAAAAGCCGGTGAAGTATCCGGGCACCACTCATCTTTTCGCGTTCTTGCCGTCCAAGGCGGGTGTAGGCGCATCCACGCTGGCGTTGAACGTGAGCGCTGCGCTGGCCCGCCGCGGCAATACCCGCGTTCTGCTTTCGGACTTCGATCTGAACTCCGGTATGATGCGCTTTCTGTTGAAGCTGCAGAATGAGTACTCGATTCTGGACGCCGTCGAACACTCCGGCGCGATGGATGAAAATCTATGGCCGCAACTGGTGACTTCGATTCACCGGATGAGCGTGTTGCACGCCGGGCGGGTCAACCCCAGCATCCGTATCGACGGCACTCAGATTCGCAACCTGATTCAGTTCATGCGGCGCAACTACGATGCGCTGTGCTTCGATCTTTCGGGCAACCTGGAACGGTACTCGCTCGATATCATGCACGAATCCTTGAAAGTTCTCCTGGTTTGCACGCCGGAAATCCCTTCACTGCACCTGGCGCGGGAGAAGCTTCAATTTCTCAAGACCGTCGACCTGGATAATCGCGTTGGCGTGGTCCTGAACCGCGTCCACAAGAAGCCGGTCTTCAGTAAGGCGCAGGTAGAGGAGATTCTGGGGACGCGTGTGATCGCCAGCCTGGCGAACGACTATGTGGGCGTGAACAAAGCCACCGCTTCCGGCAGCGTCGTCGACCCGAAATCGGAGCTTGGCAGGGAATACGATCTGTTCGCTGCGAGCCTGGTCGACGCCCGCACGCCGCAGCCGGCGGAAAGCAAGAAGAAGTTCCTCGAATTCTTTTCCGCCAGCGGCACGCCAGTGTCTCCCCGCTAAAACCGCTCTGAAGGAAAGAGACATTTTGTCTCTTTCCGCGACAAAGCGTCTCTTCCCCTTCGGTAAAAAGCGGAGCGCCCTGGCCGCCCGGATGTTCGTGCTCCGGCGCAGTTTAAGGGTCACCAAGCATAACACTCCGGGATGGCAGCCTGAGTGCAAGCTGAAGCTCATCTCTGTGGTTTTACTTGGCAAAAAAATCAGCCCGTGGGCCGCAATCTATATTGTGGCTGGAATACTCGTCTGTATTCTCAACCTGGCGCACGCCGACGCGCCCGATCTGCACCGGTTTATTCTCTACCTGGTTTGTGCCAATGTCGCGACGCTGGGCCTGACGCTATCGGGCGGCTCCGGACTGGTGCCTGCCGGCCTTCTGGTTATGCTTCTGGGTGTCGAGGATCTGAGCCTTCCGGAGATCCTTTTCATCGCCTTTACCGTCACGCTGCTCAACGAGGGGCGGAAGGCACGGAAGTTGGCCGAACTTGCTCCGGTGTTATACGGGGTTGCGACGATCACCATCGGCTTCGCCACGGCGCAGTATACCTACAAGCTGACGTCTTCCCTGAATCTCTACGCGATCTTTCCGGCCCCGTTAATCGCGAGTTCGTTCGTCCTGTTATTCAACTGCGGTCTCGCCGCGACTCTGTTCCAGGAGCCGCGCCGGGGCGAGAAGAGTGGTCCATTTCTGGGCGTATACCGGAAAGCCTGCCGTCCATTGCTGCCCTGGTTCGTCGCCGCCGCCTACCTGGCGTATCTGATTCGATCCACCAGCTTGCACACCGGGATCCATCCGGGGTTGATCGCGCTGCCCATATTGTTCGCGCTCGATCGCGGCTATCGGGCGTGGTCCTACGAAAAAACCACGCATCGCAAAGAGCTGGAGAACATGTATCGTCAGACCCTCGAGACGCTCGGGCTGGCCATCGATAGCCGCGATCAGATGAACCAATCCCAGCCCCGCCGGGTGCGCATCTACGCCGCCGCAGTCGGCCGGGAGCTCAAGCTCAGCGAGACGGAGCTGCAGAATTTGGATACGGCGGCGTTGCTGCACGACATCGGCAAACTCGGCATCCCGGACTACATTCTGATGAAGCCAAGCGCGCTCACAGCGGAAGAGTGGGAAAAGATGAAGACCCATCCGACGCTTGGCGCGGAAATGCTCTCCCGCATGAACTATCCGGAAGCGGTGCTCTCGATCGTCAGAGCCTATCGCGAAAGGTGGGATGGAAAGGGGTATCCACGGGGCCTTTCCGGAAAAGACATCCCCATCGGGGCGCGTATTCTCGCGGCTGTGGACACTCTCGACGCCTTGGCTTCGGATCGTCCCTACCGCGGTGCGATGCCCCTCCGCAAAGCGATCACAACTCTCCGTTCGGAGCGCGGCAAGAGCCTGGATCCGGAGATCGTGTACATTCTGGAGCAGCATTACGAGGAACTGGAAGCTGCTGCTTGGGCGGCATCCGGGAAAACGCCTCCCACTGCAGGCTTGCAATTGTCGGTGACCCAGCCGCAGGAGGAAGCAGGCACTCCCCAAGTCCGGATGCTGGCGTCGCCAGGCAACGTGAAAGGGTCGGTCGCCGATCCCATCGCATTGGCCCGGCAGGAAACTCAGCTGATGCAGGCTCTTTCGGGTGACCTGGCAAACTGCTTACGCGTGGAAGATGTGCTTGAAGCGGTGCATAAGCGGCTGAGCCAGCTGGTGAGTCACGATACTGCTGCCATTTTCTGCGCCCGGGGAGAGAATATCGAGCTAGTCGCGGTCGCTGGCCCCAGTAGCCACCTGTTCTCGAAATCCGCCGTAGCCATTCAGAATTCCTTGTCCGGAAGAGTGCTCGAAAGCCGCTCACCGGTAATCAACGGCGATATACGTCAGGAACCTTGTTATTCGAATGACTCGCTGGTGTTGCAACGGCTTCAGTCGGCTCTCGCTGTCCCGTTTGAAGGCGAGAATCAGGTGCAGGGTGTGCTGGCGCTGTACCACCCGGATCGGAATGCCTTCAAACGCGAGGAGCTGCGGGTGGTGCAAGCTGCCAGCCTGCATGCCGGCCGCGCGCTCGAAAACGCTCTGAAGTATCAGAACGCCGCGGAGTCGGCGGTGACCGATCATCTCACCGGCGTTCCCAACGCGCGCTCTCTCGCCATTCATCTGCAACGCGAACTGGCCCGAGCGAGCCGCGAGGAATCCACTCTGGGCGTCCTGGTGTGCGATCTGGACGGATTCAAAGGGGTAAATGACCGCTTCGGTCACCTGACGGGCAACGAAGTTCTCCAGCGGGTTGCGAAAGGCTTGACGAGCGTATGCCGCGGCTCAGACTACCTGGCGCGCATGGGCGGCGACGAGTTCGTGATCGTCCTGCCCGGCGTGACGGACGAGATAGGTGCGGAGCAGACCGAGCGGCTTCGCAGCGTGGCGCTCGAGACCGGCTGGAGCGTCTGTAACGAGGAGTGCCTTTCGATGAGCGTCGGAGTGGCCGTGTACCCTCTCGACGGCACGGACACGCAGACTCTGCTGGCGGAAGCCGATCGCCGCATGTACGCCGACAAACAGAAACGCAAGGCGGAGAAACGCCGCGAAATCGAGGAGGGGTCCCGAGTGGTGGCGTAGTGGGGCGGGCCATCGGTTTTGGTGGCCCGTCTTGGGCTAAGGTGGAGCATGGACTCTGTCTTCGCGTGGGTGGCGACCCACGGCTACGGCGCGATTTTTCTGTTGCTTCTGCTGGGAGTCGTGGGGATTCCCGTTCCCGACGAGACGCTGCTGGTCTTTTGCGGTTACCTGGTTTGGCGACGCACCTTGCATCCCGTGCCGGCGTTCTTCTCGGCGCTGGGCGGCAGTTGGTGCGGCATTAGTCTTAGTTACACCATCGGCAGGACTTTAGGCGCGGGTGCCGTGCATCGCTACGGCAAATACCTGCACATCACCGACGAACGGCTGGCCGTCGTGCATCGATGGTTCGACCGGATTGGCCACTGGGCTTTGTTTGTGGGCTACTTCCTCGCTGGCGTGCGTCACTTCACGGCGATTGTCGCGGGGATGTCGAAGTTGGAGTTTCCTTCTTTTATGGCCTACGCGTGGTCCGGAGGGCTGCTGTGGGTAAGCACGTTTCTCGTTCTGGGGTACTATCTGGGCGACAACTGGAAGCAGATCGCTGAATTGGTACACCGCGACGTCGGATACGCCTCGCTCGTTTTAATCGCTGCCGGGCTGGTGTTCGTTCTGGTCCGCTGGTTGATCCAGCGCCGGAAAATTGGCTCTGACTTAGAGTCTCACTGAGATTGAATCCCGATCCCTATTAAGGTTCCTCGCGCCCTGCTGTAGGGTGAGTCCCTGAAGAGTGCCGGAGCAGGTTGCGTGTACATTAAAGGCATGTTCCATTGGATCTGCCCGGAGTGTGGCCGCGAAATCCCTCCGGCAGTTAAGGAATGCCCCGTTTGCGATCCTCAAATTTCCGATGTTTCCGCGGTTAATTTAGCGTCGATTCCCGTCTTGGCAGCTTCGGGGAAATCCCTGAGCGAGCCCGCTCCCGTCGCCGTTTTTCCGCCCGTTTTAGAAGTCCCGGTTTTAAAGCTCCAAGTACCCGCTGCGCAGCCGCCTCTTGCGCAAGCACCAGTTGTTGAACCAGAGCTCGTTCCCGATCCGGTGCTGCGCCTGGCGCTTAGGCTCGGTGCGGCCGCACCAGTGCTTGAACCTGAGCCGGCACTGGTCGCTGTAGCAGCCCCGGCGGCCGAACCGGCAAATTTTGCTTCCGATCCGGTGTTGCGTCTTGCACTGAGAGTGCGTCCGCCTGAGACGCCCGCCCTGGTCAGCCCGCCGGAGCTTCCCGGCTTGGGTGAATTGGCCGCCGCCGTTGAGTCCGCAGGTGAAACGGAGACGCCCTCGGCGACCCTGCCATCTCTCGAACCGCACTGGCAGGCGCGACAGATCGAAGCGCCGTCAGCTGTGGCGCTCCTGGCAGCGCCGGCCGCGCCCCCTCCCGCTCCGGACCCAGTGGCTGCCACTTCGGTGCCGTCAGCGGAGTTCACCGCGTTGCCGCCCACGGCGCTCGCAACTCCCGCGCCGATTCCCTTGCCCGTTCCGGTTCCCGGTGTGTCCGGAAAACCGGAGGCGGATAAGGCTTTCGCGCGGCCCGCGCCGGCACTGCCGCTCGCAACCCTGCAGGATTACACCCCCGCGGCTCTCCGCAAAATCCGTCCCGTGCCCCCGCGGCCGTCGGTCAAGAACCTGAACGCCCTGCCGCGCAATACTGTTCCCAGTCCCGCGCTCCCGCCCCAACTCCTCTCGTTGCGGAACGCCGGGATCGCCACCGTGGCCACTCAGCGTACCAAACCTCCCAAGAAACCTACGCCGGGATGGCTGGTGACGGCGATGGTTGCGATTGTGCTCCTCGGGATCGGAGTGACGGCGGTGTTTACCCTGATGCCGCGCGTGACCGCGAGCGATCCCGCGCCTTCCGCCCCGGCCACGTCCACAGCACCGACTTCGGCTGCGTCCAAACCAGTGGTGCCCAAACCAGCCGAGTCTGCCCCGGCCGCCGCGCCGTACGCGCTTGCCAAAGCGGTCGAGGTGACCGGCATTCGATTCTCCACCGATGCCAGCAAGAAACCGGAAGTTCACTATATCGTGGTCAATCACTCCAGCACCGGTTTGGAAGATGCAACGGTGTATGTAACCTTGCGAGTGTCGGGTGCGAAGCCGGGTCAGCCACCCTTGTCCAAATTCTCCTTTCATGCTCCCAAGCTTGGACCGCTCGAGGCGAAAGAGATGACCAGCCCGATCGACAAGCTGCCTCATCCCGGCTCCGTTCCGGAATGGCAGGAACTGCGGGCAGACGTGGAACTGGGCCAGTAGCTATACCTCAAGACCGACAGCACGCATCAGCGCCAGCGCGTTGCTGCGCGTGACCGTTCCAGGCCGCAGATGATAGTCGAAGCGAATCTCGCCGTCTTCGAGATGATCCTCAAAATGCACGTTCGCGGCTTGCCCGTTGAATGTCGGAACGATGTCCGCCAAAGCGAGGTCGTGCGTGGTGACCATGCCGATCGCGCCTCGCTCCACCAGGCCCCTCACCAATGCTCCGGCCCCAATGCTGCGATCGTGGGAGTTGGTCCCGCTGAGCAGTTCGTCTAAGAGAAACAGGGTCGGGAGACCCTCGCGAGCCAGATCCACCACTTCGCGCAGCCGGCTGATTTCGGCGTAAAACCGCGATCGATGATCGGCGAGGGAATCGTTGGCTCGCATGGACGCGCCGATGTGCAGCCGCGAAATCCGCATCCTCGTAGCCATCACGGGCGCGCCTGCCCAAGCGAGCACCGCGCTCAATCCCACTGCTCGCAGCAGCGTGCTCTTGCCGGACATGTTGGACCCGCTGACGATCCATAGCCGGACCTCGCCACCCAAAGTGACATCGTTACCCACCGCTTCTTGAGGCGGAATGAGGGGATGTGCGAGCATGTTGGCGCTGAAAAAAGGATTGCCGTCCTGGGTTAATTCCGGAAAAACGGCCCCCGCGCGTTCGTACGCGAAGGTGGCCAGCGAGCACAACGCCTCCAGTTCCCCAACCGCGGCAATCCACGGGCCGATGGAAGCTCCGCAGCGCGACCTCCATGCCTCAATCGCCATCGCGAATTGCGGGATCCACATCAGGGGAAACACCAGCACCCCCATGAATTGGTTGCGGGCGGACTCGAGATGATGCACCAATTTCGTCAGGCGCTGGATCTGCTCGGAAGCGGGCCGCCCTCCCGCTTCCAGTTTTCCCCGCAACGCGACTAAAGTCGGCGACGTGAACGTTTCCTGCTCCAAGCGCTTGAGCAACAGACCCAACAGTTCCAACTCCCGCGCCGGGGTTCCGACAGATTCCATAAGCAGGCGGACGGAGTCGCGCGCGGAGAAGGTGAATATGATTTCGGCTAGCACCACGTAGAAAAAGGGGCGCAGTGTGGTGACATCTGTGAGGAACAGAATCAGCGCCGCTACGGCGAGCGCCGCCAGGGCAGCGGCGATTATTCGAGCGTAGCGGAAGAAGGTGACCGGCGGAAGCTCACCCCATTTCTTCAGCGCCCGGTCATCCACCGCGGCGCGAATATCCTCGCCCATCAGTGCGAGTTCTTCCCGCAAATCGATCTGAGAACGGAGCTCGGCCACAGCGTTCTGACGGGCGATGACCGCCTCGCGAGCTCCCGGAGCCAGCAGCCATTCCGCCAGGAAGCGATGTCCCGCGCCCGTGCGCGCGGTGGAGAGAAGCTCGAACAACGAGCCCCGGCCGAACAGATCCAGGTCGTCGGCATAGATGTGCTTGGGATCGCGGAAGCGCTCGCCTTGATCGCCGGATCCCATCCATCGGTTCTCCACTCTGGCGAGCGCGCGTTGGTTGTATGATACGCCGCGTTCGGCGGTCGCCAAAACTCCCGAGACACGCTCGTGGAGTACCGCCAAAGCGATGAACAGGACCAGGGGCGCCAGCAACCACCACGCCGAAATCCAGCCTGGCCCCAGCGAGATAAACGCGATTGCCAGCGCGGCGAGTCCGGTGGCGAGGCGGGCGTTACCGAGTTGGCGGTCACGTTTCTGAGAACGCGCGTGAGCCTCCTGCCATCGCTCCAGGCGGGTGCGATACTCCTGCTGGGCTGGCGCGGGGGAAGGTTGCAAGGGAATCACTCCTGATTCTAGCGCGCGGGCCCTCGCGTCCCGTGGGCTATGCTGGGAGCTTCAGTATGCTGGCGCGACTTCGTCCCAACCTGGATTTCATGCCGTCGCCGGTTCCGGACCGTCCGGGTCTGGTGATTCGCGATCCCTTCCACTATTCCGACGCCACGCTCATCATTCCTCCGGCGCTGGTGCCTAGCCTCGAATTTTTCGACGGCGAGCGCAGTGCAACCGACCTGCGAGCCTGCCTGGTTCAAATCACCGGCGATCTGGATGTGAGCGCGCTGATGCAGCATCTGGAGGAAACTCTCAGCACAGCGGGATTTCTGGAGGATGGCAATTACGCGCGCCTGCGAGAGACGGCGGAGAGAACGTTCGCAGAGGCGTCACAGCGCGAGCCAGCGCACGCAGGCTCCGGATATCCTGGGGAAGCTGCAGAGCTGACGGAAACCTTCACCGGCTATCTCAACGGCGGCGAAAGCAAAACCGACGACCGCCGAACGCTCGCCATCGCCGCGCCTCATGTCAGCCCCTTCGGCGGAGTGGAATCCTATCGCGCCGCCTACGCATCGCTCTCCCCCGGTGACGGGGAGCGAACCTTCGTCATTCTGGGAACGTCGCACTACGGTCAGCCGGACCGGTTGGGCTTGACTCGAAAGCCGTTCGCGACGCCGTTTGGGGAAACCGTTACGGATGCGTCTTTGGTGGATCGTCTTGCCTCCGAAGCTGGGGACGGCGTCCTGATGGAAGACTACTGCCACTCCGTCGAACATTCCATCGAGTTTCAGGTTGTTTTTCTGCAGCATTTGTTTGGTCCTCGCATCCGCATTCTGCCGATTTTGTGCGGGTCCTACGCGCGCAGCTTATACTACGGCGGGATGCCCGAGGACGACGAGCGCGTCCGCCGTACTTTAGGGGCCTTAGGAGAAGTCGCGGCCAAGGAAGGGGACCGGCTGCTCTGGGTCCTGGGAGTAGACATGGCTCACATGGGCAGGCGATATAGCGACGCTTTCGATGCCAAGGCCGGCCAGGACCAGATGGAAGAGGTCGCGCGGAGGGACCGCACCCGGATTGAGCGCATGGAGCAGGGCGACGCGCGAGGATTCTGGAGCCTGGTCCAGGAAAATCGGGACGATCTGAAGTGGTGCGGCTCCGCTCCCATTTACACGTTTCTGAAGGTAGCGCCGGCGGCTCAAGGCAGCCTGCTGCACTACCAGCAATGGAACATCGACGAGCGCAGCGTGGTCAGTTTCGCCGGCCTCAAGTTCCACTCACGCTAATCACGGCGCCGCCGATAAGCCCACCGAGGGCCAGTTGGTTTCCATCTTGAAGTCCGTGAACGAATTGGAGGAGCTTGCCCGGCTGCAAGCGCAAGCCAAGTCAAGTTACGCGATGGCGATTCGCTCCGCGGCGGAATATGCCGTCGAGTTGGACTCGGTTCAAGCGGCGGAACTTCGCCAGCACCTGGAGACCCTGCAGAAAGCGGCTGAAAACGCTCACCAAGCCGAGGATTTCCGGGCGGTGGAGTCTTCCTTCCGCGGAGAGCTACGGGACTACCGGGACCGCGCGCAGGATTGGCTAGCCCGCATGCGAAGCGAAATGCAAGGCACGGCCCAGGCGCTCCAGTCCCTGGCCGATGGCCTTTCTTCGAGTGGAACTGGCTACGAGCAGCAGTTAAACGTCGATCTTCAAGCCCTGAGAAACGCGGCCGACGGCAGTAATCTCGCCCAGATCCGCGCCACCATTAAGAGCGCCGTCGCCAGTATTGCTCTCAGCCTCGATCAGATGCAGCGGGCCAATCGCTTGACCGTAGCGCAGCTCCACGACGAAATTCGGCTGTTGCATCGCGAAATGGATAATGAGCGCAAAGCGCTCTTCACCGACCCGGCTTCCGGAGCGTGGAATCGCGAGAAGATCAACAGCCGGTTGGAGGAGATCCTGGAACGGGGCGACGCCTTCTGCGTGGTGGTCGCATGGCTGAGCAATTTCAAAAGGGCGAAAGGCAAATCCTCACAGGCGCTGATCGAAGGCGCTCTGAAGGCGCTGGTCAAGCGCGCGCATGGAATCCTCGGCCGTGACGCCATGCTGGGCCGCTGGGACGAAGACGAGTTCGTAGTGATCGTGGAAGCTGTCACAGCCAGAGCGATCGCCCTTTCCACCGAACTCTCCCAGCAGCTCTCGTTGCGTTACGTGGTGCAGGTGGACGGAGTTTCCTGCCAGCTACCGCTGCGCGTCAACACGACAGTCGTGGACCGCTCCCGCGATAGCGATGCGGCCCAATTCCGCGAGAGGCTCAAACAGGTCAGCGTGGCGCTTCGTGGCGAACTTCCAAATTGACAGTTTGCTCCACGCTACCCTGGTGTCATGAACTGGACCGCTGCCGGCGCCATCGCGCTCGCGCTCGCTGTGATGATTGGCGCCTTCGGAGCTCACGGATTGCGCGGCCGTTTGGACGACTACTCGATGGGCATCTACGAACGCGCCGTTTTCTATCACTTCATCCACGCGCTCGGAATCCTGATCGTCTCCCTAACTATGCCGAACAAGGCCGGCAAATGGGTCTGTGCGCTGCTTGCCGCCGGGATTGTCCTGTTTTCGGGAAGTCTCTACGCGCTCGCGCTGTCCGGCAATCGGATGCTGGGAGCCATTACGCCCTTCGGCGGCGTTTCGTTCATCGCCGCGTGGATCGTGCTCGCGGTTACCGCGATACGCTCGGGGCCGCCAGCGCCTTGAAATAGTCCATGGTCTGCCGCAACCCGTTTTCAAGATCCACGACCGGCGTCCAGCCCAGAATGCGTTTGGCCTTGGAAATATCCGGGCGTCGTTTTTTCGGATCGTCCGACGGCAGCTCCTGGTGAACGATTTTTCCGTTCGATCCCATAAGCTTGCGGACGGCCTCTCCAAATTGGAGGATCGTCATTTCGACGGGATTGCCCAGATTCACCGGCTCGCGTTCGTCTGAGGCGCCCAGGCGCACCAGACCTTCCACCATGTCCGAGACGTAGCAGAAGCTGCGCGTCTGCGAACCGTCGCCGAAGATCGTGAGCGGTTCGCCGCGCATCGCCTGGTCCACGAAGGCCGGCACCACGCGGCCATCGTCGAGAGCCATCCGCGGCCCGTAGGTGTTAAAAATTCGCGCGATGTTGGTGCGCACTCCGTGGACGCGATGATAGGCCATCGTCATCGCCTCCGCGTAGCGCTTGCTTTCGTCGTAACAGGAGCGCAGTCCCACCGGATTCACATTACCCCAGTACGTCTCCTTCTGCGGGTGTTCGAGAGGATCGCCATAGCATTCCGAAGTGGAGGTGATCAGAAAGCGGGCGTTGTCTCGCCGGGCGACTTCCAGCATGTTCCGCGTAGCGGTCGAGCCTGATTCCAGAGTTTCGATCGGGTGCGCCAAATAGTGCCTGGGACTGGCGAGTGAAGCCAGATGCCACACGGCGTCGAAGCGTTCCTCGCTTTCGAAGGGATCGGTAATGTCGAACTCTTCGAATTGGAACCGGGGATTGTCCGCGAGATGGTCGATATTGCGGCGGGAACCGGTAATGAAATTGTCCAGGCCCATCACCTCATGGCCAGCCGCCAGCAAGCGGTCACACAAATGGGAACCGATGAACCCGGCCGCCCCGGAAACCAAATTTCGCAAAGAGAAATCTCCTTAACTCATCTTACCGGGAATACCTGTCCATGCTAGAGTGCTTCTGTACCATGACCTTCTCCCGCGTCGAAGTACTTACGTTCCTAGGGTTACTGGGGGTGTCGGCGGGATGGTTCTGGCGCCGCTTCAGCGCGGTGGTGAAGACGATCCGGCAGGCCAAACCGGATGCGGACTTCCAGTTTGCGCCGGCGGGAAGACGCATCCGCGACTTCGTCGTGGAAGTGCTGCTCCAGGGAAAAGTGATCCGCGAACGTCCCCTGCCTGGCCTGGCGCACGCTTTCGTATTCTGGGGATTCTGCGCGTTTGCTCTGGTAACGATCAATCACCTGGCCACGGGACTCAATTTCCCGTTTCTATCGCGCTCGGGAACGTTTGGAGGCTTCTATTTCGGCTTCGTCGCCCTGTTTGCGGTCTGCGTAGCAATTTCCATCGCTGGTCTCTTTGTCAGGCGGTTTGTAGCGAGGCCGAGGTGGCTGGGAGAGCTGTCGCCTGAATCCGGCGTCATTGCATTGTTGATTCTTCTGTTGATGCTCACCTACCTTGGCGCATACCTCACTGGTGACGGCAGTTCCGCCGCGAAGCCGCTATGGTGGGCCCACACGCTCACGCTTCTGATCTTCCTGCCCTTGGTCCCGCACACCAAGCACCTGCACCTGATCCTCAGCCCCGTGACGATCTTCCTTTCACGAGGAGGCTTTGCGCGCATTCCGCCCCTATCGGGTGACGAGGATTTTGGTCTCGATACGGGCAAGGATCTGACGCAGATCGTGGCGCTGCAGGTTTACTCCTGCGTCGAGTGTGGCCGTTGCACGGAGCATTGTCCCGCCGCGAATACCGGCAAGGTTCTGGATCCCAAGAAGATCGCGCTGGGCGTGCGCGGTTATTTGAACGAGTTTGGTCCCGCGAGCGAGGAACCATTGCTCGGGAAATATGTTTCGCAAGAAGCTGCCTTCCAGTGCACCACGTGCGGCGCTTGCGAGTTTCAGTGCCCGGTGGGAATTGAGCACGTGCCGGTGATCGTCGGTCTGCGGCGAGGCGCGGTGAACACCGGCAAATGGGAGGATGAAAAAGGCACCAAGCTGTTTCTAGCGCTCGAACGCAATGGCAACGCGCTCGGATTCAGCGCGTCAGAGCGCGATAAATTCGTTCAGAAGCAGCAATTCCCGATCTTCGATGGAACCCAGGAATATTGTTTGTGGCTCGGTTGCATGGGTGCCTACGATCCAAACGGCCGCGAAATCGTAGCGTCCTTCGCGCGCGTCATGAATCATCTGGGAACTTCTTACGGAGTCTTGAGTAAGGAGCGTTGCACGGGCGATCCGGCGCGGCGGCTGGGCAACGATCTGCTTTTTCAACAGTTGGCGGAGCAGAATCTTGAAACGCTGCAGCAGGCCAAAGCGACGAAGATTATATCGATTTGCCCCCACTGCGTGCGAACCATTTCGACGGATTGGAAGGACTACGGCATTCCTCCCGCAATCGAGCATCACAGCGAGTTTATGGCACGCCATTCCGCCCAGCTTCCAGCGCAAGCCGGGCCGAGAACCACGTATCACGATCCCTGCTATTTGGGACGCTATCGCGGCGTGTACGATGAGCCGCGTACGGTGATCGCTAGGTTGGGAGAAGTCGCCGATCCCCCTCGATCTCGCGAGCGCAGCTTCTGCTGCGGCGCTGGCGGAGGGCTCGCGTTTCTAGGAGAAGAGAAGGGCGAGCGCGTGAGCCACAACCGGGCCAAGGAGCTGGTGGCGACCGGAGCGGAAGTGGTCGCGGCCGCTTGCCCCTTCTGCGCGACGATGTTCAGAGACGCGCTGCCGGCGGTATCAGCGAATCCTCCCAAGCTGCTGGATATCGCGCAGATTGTGGAAGGGTCGTTAGGGCCTGTGCCCCCCAGCAAACCAAATTAAAAAACGTTGCGCGCTTTGCGGCTTGGCGTGAGACTCTACTGCTCGAAATACCCGCTCGCCAGCTCAGGCTTCTGCTCGAGCGCTTGCCGCCAATACGTGCGAGCCTGATCCAACTCGCCTTTCGACTTCAGCGCGTGGCCCAGATTGAGCAGCGCTTCGGCGAAGTTGGGACGCTCGGTGAGCGCCTCCTGATAAAGCCGGATCGCGTCTTCGATCTGACCCGACTTCTGAAGCAGCAGACCGGTGTTGTAGAACAGCTCTGGCGTGCGCTCGCCCGCTTCGATGAGTTTGGCCTGCAGGTCCAGAGCCTTGTCGAGCTCTTCTCGCTCCACCGCCAGCGCAGCCAGGCCGCGCAGAGCGTCAATCGAGTTCGGGTCGGCTTCGAGCACGCCTTCGAAGGCCTTGATGGCGCCTTCCTGGTCTCCCATATTCCAGTAGGAAAGGCCCAGATTCAGTTGCGCCTCTGGCCACGGCGAACG
>Ga0070734_10002399_pt1 | contig 22876 bp, 20 predicted proteins | sample Coa_R1_8_FD_66444 | JGI IMG/M metagenome (GOLD analysis project Ga0070734, IMG submission 66444) | Surface soil microbial communities from Centralia Pennsylvania, which are recovering from an underground coalmine fire - Coalmine... | ecosystem: Environmental > Terrestrial > Soil > Unclassified ...
CCCGGATTCCCCTGCATCATATTTTGCTGTTGTTGCATCATCTGTCCCACGCCGGTGGTCTTGTCGTTCTTGATGTCGTAGACGAATTCCCACTCCTGGTACTTCTTCCGGTCATTGATGACGTGGATTCCAATGCCCTTCGCGGTGCTCGCGACTCCGGCAAGTCCAGTGCCTCCGCCCTGCAGTCCGAGGGTGGATGGAGGTTGGCGCGGCGTCGTGAGAATTGACTGGATCAAATTCGTGGCCTGGTTTTGCGCCCCGGAATTGATGGCGCCGAAGCTGCCCTGCTGCGGAGTGAATTGCTGCGGCTGATTCGGATTGTACGGTTGATTTGGGTTGTATGGCTGCGCGGGTTGCAGTGGATTTCCTGCGCCCGGCGGAGTTCCGGGAGGCGCTGGCAGCGGATAAACGGGCTGTCCGGGCTGTTGTCCCGGATATTGCGGCTGTCCGGGTAAACCTGGATATTGTGGAACACCGGGTTGGCCGGGAAATTGAGGCTGTCCCGGTTGTCCGGGATATGGCGGTGGCGCAGTGGGCGGTTGCGATGGATCCGGTTGTCCCACGGGTTGTCCGGGTTGAATTGGCTGTCCCGGATATTGCGGCGCACCGGGCTGCACCGGATACTGCGGCTGGCCCGGCTGTACCGGTTGCTGTGGTTGATCCGGTTGATTCGGATCGGAGCCAGGTGTTTGCTCCGTGCCCGAGCCGATTGGACGATCGCTCGGCCGCCGCATCGCCATGTTGAGCCCAGGATTCATTGGCTGCCCGGTGGCTGGATCGATGGCCGGCTGGCCGTTCGCGCCAGCGCCATTTGGCTGCTGCGAAGCGTCGGCCGTGGTTTTGTCTTTGCCCTGCTGTAACGGATTCGCAGGCTGCACCAACGAATCGGTCAACTGTCCCCCGGGACCGACGTGGATCAGCCGCCACTCGTCTTTTCCGGTCAGCGGATCTTTGTAGCGGCGCCGCAGGAAGCGAATGTTGCGCGAGGTTTCGAGATCGTCGAGATTTTGCGGATAGGTATGGTATTTGCGGTAGAAAAGCTGGATGCCGCGCTCATACTGAAGGCCGCGGGAAATCAGAAGATGCTCGCGCTGGCGCTGCGATTCGAACGCGACGCGCGGCATTTCCATGTACAAGCTGATGGCGATGGCGGCAGCGAGTACGAACACCAGCAGCATCGCGAATCCGGATTCCGAGCGCCGTTTCATCCCTGCAGCTCCGTTTCAAGCGGCAGCGTTTGTTTGGTGTTGTCGCCTTTGAACTGGGTATCTTCCACTTCGGCCGAATTTACGCCAATCCGCAATATTTTGTACCGCTTCTTGATTATGTCGCCTTCGCCGGCCACAAGGATCTCTTCGCCATCCAGGAAGAATGCGTGCTTGACGTCGGGCCGCGCGGGATTCACGAAGCCGTAGAACTTCAGTGGAATTGGCGGAGCGCGCGGCGTCGGCGGCGGAGGCGGTGGTGCCTCATATTTCGGGCCGGTGAGGACGAACGCCGGCTTTATCTTTGCCAGTTCCTGGACTTTCACTTCGGCGGCGGTCGGCGGAGGAGCGGCGGAAATCTCGAACAGCGAACGCGCGGTAGGCTCGAGCTTCACTTCCTGCAGTTTGGCGAGTGCGTTCAAGTGCAACGTCGGATCGACGGTGGACGGTTCCACGCCTTTCGGCGGCTTCATGGATGGCCGGAACTCGCGAGGATTGCCGCCACCTGCATTTTTGCCAAGCGCTCCGGCGCGCGGCTTCGCGGCCGCTTTTTGCGCAACAGCCGGACGACTCGCAGTTGAGGGAGCCACGCTCGACGACGGCGCATCCGATTCCCCCGAATTGCGATTCGAAATGTAGAAGTAAGCCGCGACGGCCATGAGTAACACTACCACCGCGATTTTCTTCGGTTCGGCCCCGACTTTGCTGGGCAGGAAGTTCATTGCGCGGACCCATCCTCCACAACGAAGGTGTCCAATTTCATCATGACATTCAGCTTCACGCCGCCTTGCTGCGGAGTTGCGTTCAAACCTTCGATGATCAGCAATCGGTCGGCTTTATCGATCATGTTCACAAATCGAACGAGATTCTCGTAGCTCGATTCGAGGTTGGCGGTGATCTGCATCATTTGCAGATTGTCGCTGCCCTCCACCGGCATCCATCCGAACGCGACTTCCTTTTGCGTAACTTTGGCATCGTTCTCAATCTGGTTCAGCTCGGCCAGAATTACGGAGTACGCCGTACGACGAGGCATGAAATACTTGTGCATGAAACTGTCGCCTTCGCCGCGTCCGATTTCCACCTTGCCCGAAAGCAGCCGCAACCGATCCAGCGCGTTCTGCTGTTGATGGATTTGCAGGCGCATTTCCATCGCTTGTTGACGCAGTTCGTCAGGCGATCCGCCGATGGGCCGCAGAACGAAATATCCGGCCGCCAGATTCGCGGCCAGCAACACCGCGACGCCCAACCGCAGCAGCGCGGCCGTGTTGTTGGGAGGCCAAACGTTCCAGCTAAAGCTTCTGAGCATAGGAAACCACCACGTGATATCGGAAGAACGGATCGGTTTGCGAAGGCGGCGTGCTGCTTTGTACGTTAGTCTCGCCAAACTGCGGCGCGGCCTCGAGATGCCGCACCAGCTCCAGCAATTCCGGCCGGTCTTTCGCGCCCACTACCATGTCGAGCAGGACTCGATTATCCGAATCCACTTCGGGCAATCGCACGGAAACCAGACGGACGTTGTAGGGAACCACTTTCTCCAAATCCTCGAACAGCTTGGTCCAACTGATGGCTTTGCGGTCGATCAAAGAGTTCAGGAAGAGGCTGCGCTCCATCACCTCGGCGTTTTCCGGTTTCCGCAGCAGCGCGTTGAGCTTGGCCTGTTCGTTGGTGATGCCGCGCAGTTGCGTATTGAGCCGATTGATGGTGACATGAATCGCCGCGCCTTCGCGCCGCTGCGACAGGATGGTGCTGACTTGGAATCCAAGTAGGATGAGGAGCAGGGCGCCAGCGGCCGCGGTGGCGACGAGCACCGGACGATCGCGACGGAACGGCTCAGTTGCGAGATTGATAGGAACTTGAATCGCCATGATTATCCGGCCACCGACTCCAAATAGCCCAAAAGGCCGGCATTGTTGGCGCCCGGCGTGCCAAAGCGCGCGTGCAGCGGTTCCACTTTCACGCCCCATTCCGATTGCCAAAGCTCGGCGTTTTCCCGGGTCTCGGCGCCGAATCCACACAGCCAGATTCGTTGCGGCTTGGTCTTCAATTCGTCTTCAATGTACGCGACAGTGGGATGCAGCACTGATTCAATCTCTTCGGGCCGGCCGGAATCCATTTCGACGCAGCGCGCGAGCTTGATCGCGCTTCCGTCGAGCACCAGCACCGACAAGATCCGCCCGCTGAGTTTCACGAGCATGGTGACTTGTTCGGGCTGCGCGAGATTGAGCGCGGCGAGCGACGAAGTGGTGACCAATCCGGGAAGAAAACCGTGAGCGCGAAAGGGGGCTTCGTAATTCGCCACGATTTCCCGGGACATCACCGCAGCCAGGACTTCGATCTTCGCTTTATCTTTCTTCTTGGGTTGAGCGACGTAGCTGACGATCGCGTTATCCACGTCGAATGGGACGCTTTTTTTGACACGGAAACGCAGCAGCGCGAGCTGTTCCTCGGAAGCGGCGGGAAAATTGTCAAAATCCAAGACCGCGATGCGAGCGCAGTAATCCGGCAGGATCAAAGCCGCGCGGCGCTTGCGCTGGCCATTGGGCGCTGCGATGGCGGCGATCTTTTCCTGCATCACGTGCGGCTGATGGATGTTGTCATTCGCGGGCGAGACCATCAGTACGCCCGGATCGAGCGGCGCGAAGTTCGATTCCTTCGGTTCCGCGACGCGGGCGAACGCGATGCCGGCTTCCGACAGTTCGAAAGCGTGCGTCGGCGGCGGGTCTTTCAGCAGATTGGCGAGCGAAGTCATGGGGAAGCGCGGCGTTATCCTTCGATGAACGTTACCTTGTTGATCTCCTTCAGCGTGGTCACGCCGCTACGCGCTTTGTTGATGGCGGATTCCCGCAGGAACGTCATGCCTTCTTCGCGCGCGACACGCTTGATTTCGGATGCCGGGCGCTTGTCCAAAATCATTTCGCGGATGTGCTCGCTCAAATCGAGCAGCTCATGGATGGCGGTTCGTCCGCGGAACCCGGTGCCCCCGCATTCGAAGCAGCCAGGACCCTCATAGAGTGTGACGTCACGCCATTCGTCCGGGTTTAATCCGCTTTCAATCAGATACGCGTCGGGATATTGGACCGGAACTTTGCAATGTTCGCAAATCAGGCGAACCAGCCGCTGCGCGAGAATGCAGTTCAGAGCGGAGACGAAGTTGTATGGCTCGACGCCCATGTTCAGGAATCGGCCGAGCACGTCGAGTACGTTGTTGGCGTGGACGGTGGTGAACACCAGGTGGCCGGTGAGCGCGGCGTTGATGGCGATCTGCGCGGTTTCCTGGTCGCGGATTTCCCCGACCATGATCTTATCCGGATCGTGGCGCAAGATGGAGCGCAATCCGCGAGCGAAGGTCAGTCCTTTTTTCTCGTTCACCGGGATCTGCGTGATGCCTTTGATCTGATATTCCACCGGATCTTCGATGGTGATGATCTTGTCTTCGTCGTTCTTGATTTCGCTTACGCCGGCGTAGAGCGTGGTGGTTTTGCCGGAGCCGGTGGGCCCGGTGACCAGCACCATGCCGTACGGCTCCTTGATGTAGCGGCGGAATTTGACGAGATCGTTTTCCGAAAAACCGACGACGTCGAGCGAGAGCTTGGCGAACTTCTCGCTCATCGATTCTTTATCCAGCACGCGCAGCACGGCGTCTTCGCCATGAATCGTCGGCATGATGGAAACGCGGAAGTCGATCAGGCGCGTTTTGTAGCGAACGCGGAAACGGCCGTCCTGCGGGATGCGGCGCTCGGCGATATCGAGTTCGCTCATGACTTTCACGCGCGAAATGATGGTGGAATGCCAGTCCTTGGAAATGGGCGGCATGGCGTAATGCAGCACGCCGTCGATGCGGTACTTGATGGCGACTTCCTGATCGCGGGTTTCGATATGGATGTCGCTCGCGCGCCGCTCAAGCGCGTTAAAGATGGTGGTGTCGACCAGTTTGATCACCGGCGCGATAGCGCTATCGGCGGTGAGCTTGTCGATGGAGAGAGTTTCGTCCTGATTCTCTTCGTCGCCCGACATCACGTCGAGCGTGAAACCCTCGGTAACTTCTTCGAGCACGCGCTGCGACTGCTCGGTTTTCTTGAGCAGGTCGGAAATCTGCGAAAGCGTCGCGACTTTGACCTTGAGCTTCTTCTGCAGCAGCACCGAAAGCTCGTCGATCAGGTTGAGATTGCGCGGATCGGCCAGCGCGATGTCGAGATGCCCGTTGACCGAATGAATCGGCACGAAGTTGTAGCGGAACATCAGGTCGACGGGGACGGAGTGGAACAGGTCGTGATCGATCCGGACTTCTCGCAGATCGACGAATTCGCAGCGATAGCGGGAGGCGACGGCCTTGGCCTGGGCGATTTCTTCGGTGGGGGTGACGAGTTTGCTGCGGTCGTTAGTCGCCATGGTAAATCCTCATCTCAACGTATCCGCGAGCGAGAAGATTGGTAAATACAACGCAACCAGCACGAATGTGACGAATCCGCCCATGAAAATCATGATGGCCGGTTCGATCAGCGAGAGCGACGCGGTCATCCGGGTGTTCACGTCGTCCTCATAGAATTCCGCGACACTTTGCAGCATCTGCGGGAGAGCTCCAGTGGATTCGCCGACTTCGATCATGTCGATGGCGAGGCCCGGAAAAATCTTGGTCTTGACCAGGGCACTGGACAAAGCTTGCCCTTCCTTCACCATTTTGCCCGCCTCGCCTAACGTCTTCTTGAGAAGCCGGGTGCCGAGCGAGCTCGACGCGGTGTCGAGCGCCTGCATGAGTGGAATGCCGCCGACCAGCAACGTTCCCAGCACTCGCGAAAACTGCGCCACTTGGTATTTGATCCAGATCTCGCCGAGCACCGGCGTGCGCAGCTTCCAGCGATCCATGCGCTCTTCGCCTTTTTCGGTTTTCGCCCAAAAGCGGAAGGCCACCGCGGCGATTACCACGGCTCCGAATCCAAACAGTATGTAGTTGCGCGCCGTGGTTCCAACGGCGATCAGGATTTCGGTGGCGGCCGGAAGTTTTGCCGACATGCTGCTGTAGAGTTCCGCAAACTTCGGCACTACGAAGGTGATCAGGAATATCATCAGGCAAACCACCAGCACGATCAGGATGCAGGGATACACCAGCGACAAGATCAACTTCTTGCGCACCGCGAGCGCGAGCTTCTGATAAGTAATGAAGCGATCGAGCACTTCGCCCAGCGCGCCGCTTTTTTCGCCGGCCAGCACGGATGTCACGTAAATCGGCGGAAAGACGCCTTGCCTGGCGAAGGCGTCCGAAAGCAGCGATCCATTGCGCACCTCTTCGCGGACGGCCTTGATGTGCGGCGCGAGTTTCACGTCGGTCAAACGATCCGAAAGCAGATCCAGCGCTTTCAGGATTGGCAAACCCGCGCGCACCAAGGTGACGAACTGCTGATTGAAGATCAGGAACTTCTCCAGGTTGATCTTCTTCTTGCGGCCGCCGCCCATGGACAATCCCGCGATTTCGTTGCGCGGCTTGATGGAATAAATCAGGAAGCCCTGCTGCGAGTAGCGGTCGCGCAGTTCCTTTTCGGTCGGGGCTTCGGCCACTTGCGAGTGGACCTCGCCACGCGTATCCGAGTATTTGAGCACCCACTCGGCCATTACTGGTTCATCTCCGCTGTCACCAACTGCGCGCCGGCGGGCAGTTGAAATTTGAACTGCGCATCGTTCACCGCTGGGTTGAGTTTTTCCTGATCGAACAGGAAGGTCAGAATGGAGCCGTCCTGCCCATTTACCACGAGCCGGCGGATTTCGTAATCCGGCGTGACCAGCATCTCTACTTTTTCGTACGGCAGCTTGTCGCTTTTGGCGCGCGCGGTGACGACGAAGCCCGTGCCTTCGGGCTTCAGCTCGAAGTTGCGAAATTCCTTCGAGAAATCCAGCTTGCCGAGCAAGAACGCCATCGGGGCGCGCATGTCCTCGCTGGCTTTGAGCGGTTCTTTTTCGACTCGGTGCGATTCCGGAGTATAAAGATAGACGTCTTTGCCGTCGGACAGGAACAGCTTGCCGGCGGGGGCGGTGTAATCCCAGCGCATGCGGCCGGGCTTGCGGAGCGTGAGGGTTCCGGTTTCGCTCTTGCGCGCCTGGCCCTGGACCGTATATGTCTCGTTGTATTGGACTTGCAGGGTTTTGGCATGGTTATAGCGCTGCTCGACGCCTTTGAGGATGACGGTGAGGTCCGGGCTGGCGGCCTGCAGAGGCAGCACGGCAAGGGACACCCATAGCGGGAATCGCGTCACATAACGTTTGACGCGAACCGGATGCAGGATGTGCAGGCGCAAGTTTCGGGGGGCGGGGCCCACGATTCCTATTGTAAGTGATTGATTTCGCTTGCGATATTAGTGGGATATACATTAGCGCAGAATTGCGGCAGTGTGAGTTTGAAAAACGGCACTGCAAAGATCCATACCCGTACCAATCAAGACTGCACCAATCTCTAGAGCTTAATTCGCGTGAACCGTGCGTCACTCGACCGGTATCAGTGCAGGACGGCTAACGTATGGCCCAATCCCAACATCGCCCGTTCCGCTAAGAACGCACTGGCCTTCGGGACTGATCCTAAAGCCGCGAAGGAATTTCAATTGCTGATCGCCGGAAGGAATGCCAGCCGGAACCTGAAAGTTCACCTGATATACGCCGGCAATACCGGGCGCAAGCCCTACGTAGGTAGGTATAACCGAGACGCCTCCGATCTCTACACCGTCAGACATCGTGCAAGCGCCACCAGGAACCTGGTCATGAGATAGCGGGTTGAGTGGCGAGGGGTCTCCGCTGGCCGGAGGGTTATCGACGGGTCCCAAATTGAGTCCGTAAGCAACCAGAAACTCTCCCATATGGGCCGGGTTCTGTTTGGTTACGGCAGAATAATCCGATGCGTGCTGAACTACCGCATACCCCTGATCAACAAAAAATACGCTCCATTTGAATGCAGAGGGATTGGCGGCCAGAAAGTCAACCCACGGGTTAGGGTCCTCTAGGTCAGCACTATTGGAGTCTTGGAAAACTTGGACAAACAGGGGATTCTGAGGGGCTTCCCAGGGAACTTGGACATTGACCTGCTGATACCCATCCTCGAACGCGATTGCCAAGATCGGTGTTTGGGTAAAGTTGATCCAAACCGTTACAGCCGAACCTGCGACGATGAGTTGCTTGGGCAGCGGGTATTGAGATGGAGCGGCAACAGTTCCTAAAGGGCCTCGCAATCCGGTACAAAAAATCGAGGCAAGACTTCCCTTTTGAGGTAATCCAAGCTGAAAATCGGCGCTGTTTGTCACCGCGACGATTTGGATCGGCTGACCCAACGCAGACATGTGCGCTAGTACAATGGCAGTGAGGAACGAAAGAAGTGCAATCGGTGCTTTCACACTAAAACTCCACTTCAGGACATAATTATAGCGTGCCTAGCCGTCCAAGCAGGAAAAGAGATCACGACTTCACGACGATAGCGCGGCCGGTCATGAAAATTCAAACTGATACACTACCGAACTGCGGGTGAAACGCCACGCAAATCGGCAAATATCTGAATGATTGGTTCCCGGAGACCAATTAGCGAGAGGGGGCTTTTTCAAATTGACCCACTGCCGACATGCGATAATACTTCTGAAAATATCTATTGTGCCTGAGTATTTAATAGCTTTTCTATCGGTCTGGCGATTAGCGACAGTGGCTTGTCCACTCCTTACGTTGATAATCATTCCGGCTGTAGCGGAAGAATTACGGCTATTCCCGCGCCAGCCTGACGGGACCGTTATCACGGCCACTCAAGCCGACAACGGCGGAAACATCTATATTGCTGGATCTCTGATCCCAAGCAAGGGAGATGTCAGGGTTAGCGATGCCTTCGTAGCGAAGCTACGAGCGGATGGGTCGCAGGTTTACAAAACCGTATTGGCAGGTTCGGCGTATGAGAGCGTGACGGCGATCGCGCTCGCGGCGGACGGATCGATTTATGTCGCAGGCATCACGTCGTCCAAGGATTTTCCGGTAACGGCTAACGCATCGCAGCCGACGTTGGGGACTTCGAACGGCCCGGCGCAAGCATTCGTCGCCAAGCTCTCTCCGAGCGGACAGGTACAATCCGCAACTTACTTCGGCGGCGGTGCACGGACTCAGGCCGGAGCGATCGCGATCACGTCGGCGGGCGAGCTGTTACTCACCGGAACATCAGTTGGAGAGGGATTCCCAGCGACGCTCGGGCGCACTGGCATTGGAAACGGGTTCTACCTCGCGAAATTCGATGCCGGTCTGGGCAAAATTTTACTGGCAACGCTTGAATACGGCGGAACGGTAATGTCGCTGGATGCAAAGGGCGATATCTTCACTGCGGGCGCCGCCACAGCTTTAATTGGACAGAACGTCCCGCTACCAAGTACCGAGGGTGCATTTCAAAGCAGTGCGCAGGCGAGGGTGTGCTACGGAGGTGGCATCGTATTCATCAGCTGTAATTATCAATTCGTCGAGAAGATCGACCCCACAGCGACGAATTTGCGTTACGCCACTTTCGTCAGCGGTTCGTTTGGCGCAACGCCTGCGGGCATCGCGGTCGATGCTTTCGGCAACGCGATTCTGGCGGGCACCACGAATTCCGCGGACTATCCGGTGACGCCCGGAACGTTGCAGACGGTGTACCTTGCCAATGCGGCGCCGCCGCCGATGTTAACGGCCGATAGAGGCGGGTTTGGTCCGCCGCCCTCGACAGGTTACGTTACCAAGATCAATGCCACCGGGACCGCGCTGATTTGGTCGACCTTTTTTGGCGGGACCGTGCAAGACGCGATCTCGGGGATGGCGATTGGCCCGAGCGGCTACATCTACATCACCGGTCAGGCGAATTCAAACGACTTGCCGAGTCTGGCCGCGTCCGTACCGAATGGTTGCCGGCCGGTTGTGAACCAGGGTTTGGGTTTCGTTGCGCGGTTAAGTCCGGATGCCCGGAGCGTCCGGCAAGTGAAACTGATTTACGGCGCGCCGGCGTGCACCTATTCGTCCTGCGCCGCCGATACGGATGCCACTTCGTCCGGTGCATGGGCGGTGGCGGCAAAATCGGACGGTAGCGCGATTGCGGCAGGCGCGAACGGGGCGATCGCGGCGATTGATCTTTACGCGTCGAGCCGGCTGGCGTGCATGACCGATCCCGCGGATAACGTGCAGATCACGACGATTGCTCCGGGAGAAATTGTCAGCATCTTTGGCTCACAGATTCCAGCGGGCGCCAGCGTGAAATTCCACGGCATCGACGCGCCGGTACTTTATGCGTCCAGCGAACAGATCAACGTGCAGGTTCCGTACGAGGTGGCGGGACAGAAGGCGATTGAAGTGGAAGTGTCTGGTTCTGGCTTTTTGGATGGGAGGACCGTTGGCGTCGCGCCGCGACAGCCCGCCGTGTTTTTGTCGGAAGACGCGACGCTTTCGCCAGTGCCGGGCAACTTTTACTGCGGCGACGCCTTCAGCCGCAACCAGCATGCGCTGGCGCTGAACCAAGATGGAACGCTGAATTCGTGCGCGAATGGAGCACGGCTCGGTTCTGAAGTAACGATTTTTTTGAATGGCGCAGGACAAACGCAGCCTCCGCAAAAGACGGGGGCGATCAGTGCTAGTCCGGCGATCAGAATTACGCCGGCAGCGGAAGGCGTGGGCATTCTCGCCACAACAACTTTACCCGGATCGAATACGGGAGTGGCAAAGGTGAAGATTCGGGCATCCAGCACTGGCCCCGTCGAGGTGTCACCAACGGTTGACGGAATTCCAGCGCGTGAACCAATCGTGATTTGGGTGTCCGCGCATTAGATCCATTGCGAGGGCGCGATAGAATTGCGGGTTGAAACGTCCCACGACAGAAGACGCGCTGCGGGCGATCCGGGATATCCGGGACGCTCCGGAAAAGTTCGATCTCGGACGCGATCTTGCGCCGTTTCTGCTGCATAAGAGTAATCATGTGGCGGCGGCCGCGGCCGACACCATCGGCCGGTTGGAGGCGGTGGGTTTGGCGCAAAATCTCGCGAGCGCGTTTCTGGAATGGATGAAGAATCCGGCCGAGCGCGATCCGGGATGCAAGGCGCTGACGATCATCGCAAAAACTCTGGCAGCGATGGATCATCCGGCGGCGGCAGCTTACTTGGCCGGCGTTCGCCATGTGCAGATGGAAGCGAGCTTCGGTCCGAAGGTGGACACGGCGTCGGCGCTGCGTGGATTGTGCGCGCAAGGGCTGGTGCGGATGACGCATCCGGACGCGCTGCTGCATTGCGTGACGCTGCTGGCGGATCCGGAAGTTCCGGCACGGGCGGGAGCGGTGCGCGCGATCTCGGAGAGCGGACAGGTGGCGGGAGTCCTGCTGCTGCGGTACAAGGCGCTGATCGGCGATAAGGATGACGAAGTGATGGCGGAATGTTTCGCTGGATTGCTGCGGCTGGCTCCGGCGGAATCGCTGGAATTTGTGGCGGGATTCTTGGGATCGGGCCTGGAAGAGATCGCCGAACGGGCGGCGCTGGCTTTGGGCGAGTCGCGGTTGGCGGCGGCGTTTCCGGTGCTGCGGGAATCGTGGCACGCGACGTCGCAGGCGACGCTACGCAGAACATTGCTCTTGGCGATGGCGATGCTGCGGCTGGATGAGGCGGTGGAATTTCTATTGGTTCGCCTCGAGGAGGATGGTGAGAAATCCGCGCTGGGGGCCTTGGCGGCGCTGGCGTTGTACGGTCGAGATGATGCGGTGCGCGGACGGGTTCAGGAGATTTTGGAGAAGCGTAAGAGTCCGGCGTTGACGCAGGAGTTTGAGAAGGATTTCAGTTGATCAGGGACTGACAACGGAGTAGCTGAAGCGGGCCCAGCCTGGGAAATCTTTCAGGTGTCCGTTCAATCGCGCTCCGGATGAATTCGAAGTCCGCTGCATTGTTGTGGATTAGCGGCATTGCGGCGACCAGTGCCGTCGCTGCAATCATACAATCGAAACGCCAGCGAGCCAGCCTTTCTTGCCGAGACTCTATCTGCTTGTGGCGCTGGCGCGGAGGTGTGGGAGGAAGGGGCAACAAGGCCATAATTTCAGCCGCCACGACGGCAACTGCTGCATCCACTGGCCAGACGTGTCCGAGACGGCTCAAGTACGCAGTGCGTGCCCGCTCCACAGCATCGCGCTTTGGTTGGTGAGAGTGGGATGCGATTAAGGCGTATCCCCGAATTCGCTCCATAACCGTGATTGACGCTACGTGCACAGGATGAATCGACAAGTATTCCTGAAACCAGTTCTGTAGGATTGCATCTTGAGTTCGGCCGAGCCAACTCTCGGCACTTGTATCGAAAAGAAAAGGACCAGATGCCGGAGCGATCATCTACGGCGCTTGGCCGGCGGTTCGAGCACCACGCCATCGAGCAGTAACAATTCCTCTTCGGAGAACCCCGAGAAGGCGGTTTTGTACGCGCTGAGTATTTCCTCGCTGCGCTGAGTTGCTGCGTAGGACTGCAATCCGTTCGCGAGCGCTTCCGAGATCACGGTGCTTAGATTGACTTTTCTTGCGCGGGCAATACTGGCTGCCTGTGTCAAGGATTCGGACGGCAGAGTCAGAGTGGTGCGACGTGTCGGATTAATACGGTGGCGCTTCACTGATACAGTTTAGCATCAATTTACGCATCACTTGAGATCAATTACCCCAGCACTTTGTGCGCCGTGTCGAAGAATTCGTTCACGTCCGATGGGCGGGTGTGGATATGGAGCGAAAGGCGTACGCGCTGGCCCCACAGCGCCCAGACTTTGTTCTTCTTGAAAATATCGGCGACCGGCTTGAGCTGCTCGTCGGTCTTGCCTTTCATCTGGAACGTCACAAGCGATCCGTACATGCGGTCATCGTCCGGCGTCAGAAGTTCCATATACGGAGTTGCAGCGGCTTTTTCGCGCGCCATGCGGGCTAGCTGATGCATGCGGGCATACACGCGCTCGGATCCGATCTGTTTGTGGAAGCGGAGGCCGGCCAGCATGCCTTCGAAGATCGCGCGATTGTTGGTGCCCATCATCATGAAGCGGGCGGCTTTCAGTTTTTTGTCGTCCCATCCGGCGGTGACGACCAGCGGCCAGAGTTTGTCGAGATTTTCTTCGCGGATATAAAGGATGCCGGAGCCCGCGGGCGCGAACAACCACTTGTGCGGGCTGCCCGCGTAATAATCGCAGCCAAGTTGCGAGAGGTTGATCGGGACCTGGCCCTGCATGTGCGCGCCGTCCACAACCGTGATCACGCCCTTCGCGCGCGCGGCATCGCAGATTTGGCGGATGGGAAATATCAGGCCGGTTGCGGTGGTGATGCCGCTGAAGAAGAGGACTTTGGTGCGCGGTCCGATGGCGGAAATCATCACGTCGGTGAGTTGTTCCGGATTCTTGGGCGGCAAGGGGATTTTCACTTCGCGGACGGTGATGCCATAGCGAGCTTGTTTCTCCAGCCAGCCGGATCTGCCGCTAGGATGCTCCTGATCCGTCATTACTACTTCGTCGCCGGCTTTGAGATCGATGCCGTTGGCGATGATGCTGAGCGCTTCCGTGGCGTTGTGGGTGAATGCGAGCTCGTCCTTTTTGCAGCCGAGATAATCGGCCATTTCGGTACGATGCTGGTCGAGCGTCTCGTAACCCCAGCGCGGATATTCTTCCAGCTGGAGGGCGGCCGAGCGGGTGAGGTAGTCGACTACGGCATCGAGCACCGGACGCGGCGCGATGCCGAGGCTGCCATTCTGCAGGAACACGCGCCATTCCGGCAGCAGGAACTGCTCGTCGCGGAGTTTCTTCCAATAGGCTTCGGGAGCGCGGTTGAAGAGTGATCCATCGGGCAGCGGAGTGGCGGCTCTGGCTAGTTTTTGCGCGGGGATTCCGAAGAGCGCGGAGGCGATCGCGGCATTTTTGAAGATATCGCGGCGTGTCATTAGTGACTATCATGATGCCACGAACTATAATGCCCACATGTTTCGTTTCATAGGCCTGTTCTCAATTGGCTGGTTCGGGGCGTTCGCTGCGGCTCCAGATGGAAAGACGCTGTTCGAACAACATTGCGCGCTTTGCCATAAGCCGGATGCGGCGAATCGGACGCCGACGCTGGATGCCCTGAAGTGGGTTCCAAATGGCGCGATCGTAACGGCGCTCGAAACGGGATCAATGAAAGCGCAGGGATCGGCGCTGAGCGCGGCCGAGAAGCAAGCGGTCGCGGATTTTCTTTCACCTCCGCCCGCGACTTCCGGCGACGTAGCGCAGACGAATGCCTGTCCGGCCAATGCGGCGCCGATTGCCAACGTGAAGGGTTGGGATGGATGGGGTGTGGATCTTGTGAACAGCCGCATGCAATCCACCGCGGAAGCGGGAATTCGTGCCGAAGATGTTCCGAAGCTGAAAGTGAAATGGGCGTTCGGATTTCCATCGGTCAGCACGGTGTTCGGACAGCCGACGGTGGTGGGTGGACGGATTTTTGTGGGTAGCAACAACGGGACCGTGTACTCGATCGATGCCAAGACAGGCTGCGTTTATTGGACATTTCGCGCAACGAGCCAAGTGCGCTCGCCAGTGAACGTCGCGTCCTTGGGTACGGGAAAATATGCCGCATATTTTGGCGACGGCCAAACCAATATGTATGCGGTGAATGCGCAAACGGGCGAACTGTTGTGGAAGACCAAGGTGGACGAGCATAAATTGGCCGGCATTACGGGTGGTCCGCAAGTTTATCAGGGCCGCGTTTATGTAGGCGTGCGATCTGGCTCCGAAGAAATGCTGGCGGCGAATCCGAAGTATCCGTGCTGTACGTTCCGCGGGAGTTTGGCGGCGCTCGACGCTGCTACCGGAAAACAGATTTGGAAAACGTACACAATTCCGGATCCGCCTTCCGTGACAAAGAAGAATTCGGCGGGCACGGATATGTATGGGCCTTCGGGCGCGGCCATCTGGTCATCACCGACCATTGATGTGAAGCGCAAGGTCGTGTATGTGGGAACCGGCAACAATTACTCGGAGCCGTCCACGCGGTATTCGGACGCGGTGCTGGCGTTTGATTTGGAAACCGGCAGCCTGCGCTGGTCGAAGCAGATGAATCCGGATGTGTGGAATTTCGGGTGCTCACAGCCGAGCAAGGTGAATTGTCCGGAAGTTCCGGATCGCGACACCGATATCGGTGCATCGCCGATTTTGCGCTCGCTGCCTGGTGGGAAAGAAGTGCTGCTTGTGGGGCAGAAATCGGGTTTTGTGTACGGCATCGATCCGGATCGTCGCGGTGAAATGCTGTGGAAGATACAAATCGGCAAGGGCGGCTCGCTGGGTGGAATCATGTGGGGCATGGCGGCCGATTCCGAGAAAGTATACGTGCCGCTATCCGATATCTTCCCGGGCCCGGCGGGTGGAATGTTCGCGCTGAAGATCGCGAGCGGCGAGAAAGCCTGGTACACGCCACCCGCCGAACCGCCTTGCAAAGGCAAGCAGGGATGCAGCGCGGCGCAGATGGCGCCAGCGACGCTGATTCCGGGCGTGGTGTTTTCGGGATCGATGGATGGGCACCTGCGCGCGTATGCCACCTCCGACGGCAGCGTGATTTGGGACCTCGACACGCTGCACGATTTCGACACCGTGAATGGCGTGAAGGCGCACGGCGGATCGATGAACGCGACGGGTCCGACCATCGCTGGTGGGATGATGTTCGTGAATTCCGGATACAGCCAGTTAGGCGGGATGGGCGGAAATGTTCTGCTCGCGCTCACGGTAGACGGGAAGTAAGTGCGCGCTCGCATAGCATCGGTAGACGCGCTGCGCGGCTTCGTTATGATCATCATGGCGCTGGATCACGTCCGCGATTTTTTCCACGTGGGCGCGATGTCGTTTTCGCCCGAGGACCTCTCGAAGACCAGCGCCGCGCTCTTTTTCACGCGCTGGATCACGCACATCTGCGCGCCGGTGTTTATGTTTACCGCGGGGATGAGCGTATCTTTTCTGCTGAGCCGCGGCCGGACGAAGAGCTATGTGTCGCGCTTTCTGTGGACGCGCGGGTTGTGGCTGGCCTTCTTGGACATCGTGGTGGTGCGGTTTGGGTTCAATTTTAGTTTTAGTTCCGGGCCGCTGATCATTAATGTGCTGTGGGCTTTGGGATGGTCGATGATCGTGCTGAGCGTGCTGATTCATCTGCCCATGCGCGTGCTTGCGGTGTTTAGCGTCGCCGTGATGGCTCTGCACAATCTGGCGGATCCGGTGAATGCCGGGCAGTTTGGGCGCTTTAACTGGCTCTGGATCTTCGCGCATCAACCGGGAATGATCCCGGTGAACGGTGCTCCGGTGATTCTTGCGTATCCGATTGTGCCGTGGTTCGCGGTGATGGCGGCCGGCTACTGCTTCGGAGGTATTTTCCATCTTCCGCCTGAGGATCGCCGCCGTTGGATGATCCGCATCGGCCTCGGTTTAACCACGGCGTTTTTTGTCATTCGCGGGATCAATGTTTATGGCGATCCGCAGCCTTGGACAACCAAGTTTCCTGGAATGACCGTTCTGTCGTTCCTGCGCTGCACAAAATATCCGCCGTCGCTCGATTTCCTGCTGATGACGCTGGGTCCGGCGCTGCTGTTGCTGGCCTGGTTCGATCGATTGGAGTGGAAGCCCGCGAATCCGCTGATTGTATTTGGGCGCGTGCCGCTGTTCTACTTCGTCCTGCATTTGTATCTGGCCCACTTGATCGCATTTCCGTTGGCATGGATTCGCTATGGCCACGCTGGTTTTCTCTTCACGCCCGCGCCGAGCATGGGCGGATCGGCCGATGTTTATCCGGCTGGTTATGGATATAGCCTCGGAGCTGTTTATGTATTGTGGCTCGTGGTGGTGGTTCTGCTTTATCCGGTTTGCCTCTGGTTTGCGCGGCTGAAGGAGCGGCGGCGGGATTGGTGGCTGAGCTACATTTAACCGAAAAAGGCTCGGGTCTTCTCGCGTAAGTAGAGCGGAAGCGCTCGCCGCAGCACGGACGTTTTGAACTGCCGGTAAGACAGAGCGCCGGTCGCATAGCGCGCGAGCATTCCAGCGAGCGGCTGATCGCGCGATGCAGCTTTCACGATGCGGTCGACGCGACGCAAATCCGCCATGAGCAAACGCTGGATGGAGACGCTTTTGCCCAGGTCCTGGCCGATCTCGCGCTTCCAGGATTGTTCGTAGCCGCTTAGGCGATTTATATCCTGGGAGCGGATTGCATCCACGGCGGAGCGGCCAGCCAGTTCGCCGCTGACCATGGCGTAGTAGATTCCTTCGGCGGTGAATGCGTTGACGAATCCGCCGGCGTCGCCGCAGAGCAACGTCCGTTCCGCATACGTACGAGGCGACGGACCTGAGATGGGCAATGGAAACGCCCGAAAGTTGGCCTTGTTGGATGCGCCGGTGAGCAAATTGTCGGCGATCAGGCGATCCACGAATTCGCAGTGATGCGCGTATTGCGCGCCGCGCATTCCGTTTAGGTAATGATCCAGCTTGCAGCCGATGCCCAGGTTCAGATGGCTTTTTTTGGGGAAGACATAGCTGTAGCCGTAGCTGCCCTGATAGCCGTAATAGACATACATCTTGTCGCGCGCCGCGATCGATAGTTCGGTGTAAGGCGTCTCTTCCATCATGTCGATGGCGTAATTCTTTTGAATACTTCCGGTGCGAAGTCCTGAAGCGCGGGCTACGATGCTGTTGGCGCCGTCGCAGCCGATAATCAGCTTCGCGCGATACTGTTTGGGCGCACCCGCAACTTCCGCGTGTAAGGTGACGCCATCGGGGCCGAAATCGAGTTTGCGAACCAGAGCGGGCGCGACGAAATCTACTTTTTTGCAGGCGAGTGAGAAAAGCAGATTGTCGAACTCGCAGCGGCGGATCATCAGGTAGAGCGGTGTTTCCGAGCGGTAATCCACCGCGACCCCTGAAGGCGCTTCGAAATAAATCTGATGGACCCAATTCACCGGAATTCCGGCCAGCGCCGATTCCAGGTAAGGAAAGCGGCTGATCACGCGCGCGCTGATGCCGCCGCCGCAAGGTTTATCGCGGGGGAAGGCGGATTTGTCGAGAAGGAGCGTCGAAATTCCGGCTTCGCCTAACACTCGGGCAGCCGTGGATCCGGCCGGTCCCGCGCCTACGACGATGACATCGTACGTCACTTCGCGGGGTTCGCCGGATGCAGATAGTTCGCCAGGAACGCATAAACTTCGCGGCGCGAATCCTTGGCGAGCTTGGTGTCGGTGCGGTTGAAGCGATGTCCGCCGGGCGCGGCTTCGTAAATTTTGTACTCGAACTTCTTGCCCGCGGCTTTCAATGAATCGATCAGGTGCTGAACTTCCAGCACGTTAACGTCCTCATCAATGGTGTTCGAATGAATCAGCAGCGGCGTCTGCAGTTCGCTCGCGTGGAAATAGGGCGATCGGCGCAAGTATTCCTGGATATCTTCGCGCACCGTCTTGCCGATGTGATACGGCGCCGAATACTGCTGGCGATAGCCTTCCGATTCGTAGCCCATGCGCGCGACGAGATCGCTCACCGGCACTCCGGCGTAAGCTACCGCGTAACTTTGCGGATGCTGAAAGATGTTCATCAACGTGATGAGTCCGCCGTGGCTCCAACCCATGATGCCAACGCGCTTTGGATCCAGAAAATCGTGCTCGCCCAGCATCCATTGCAGTCCGGCGAACACGTCGTCCACTTCGCGGCCGCCGTAATCGATCTCTTCGTAGAAGCCGCGGCCATATCCGGTGCTGCCGCGGTAGTCGGTCGAAATGACGGAGTAGCCTTGTTCCACGAGCTCTCGCACGATGTGCGCGTTACTGCCGGAATCGAAATTCGCATGCACGCCGCCGTGGATTAAGACGATGAGCGGCTGCTTTTTCGAGCGATCGAGCTTCTTCGGAATGAACGTGTAGGCGTGTACGATCAACGGATTGGTTGCGCCCGGCGCGTTCGGATTCGTTACGTGGTGCGGTGGGAGGCTGGTATATTCCACTTTGTCGACGTCGGCAATATCGCCGAGCTTCGTTTGCCAAATCAGGTCGTCGACGGCTTTGAGGACTTCGTCGGAGTGCGTTTCGGGAGCTGGGGCCGGCGCTGCCGCGGGGCGGGGCACGGGTGCAGGAGCGTCCTGGCTGTACAGCGGCGCGAGAAGGCACAGCAATCCGAGGAACCGTCGCATAGTGTTGGTTTATTCTAGCGCTGGCGCGGAGCCGCTTGTGATAGCGCTCCCTTGCGGTCGCGGTTCGGTAGAAACGGGAGAAAACGCGCTATGCTTATTAGATCGGAAGGAGGGCACTTGACACCTACTCTCAGCCCCGAGGAAGCGAAAAATTTCCTCAAGCGCGGTTTTTCCCGGCGGAACTTTGGACGCATCGCGACCATGCTCACAGCCGGCGCCACTTTGCCGTTTTATAACGAGCCAGCCCTGGCCCAGTTGTCCAAGGTGAAAGGCACTATCCCAGCCGATGCAGTACTGATCAATGCGAACGAGAACCCCATGGGCCCGTGCGCCGAGGCCGCGGAGGCCATGCACAAGATCGTGCAAAAGGGCGGCCGGTACATGTACCAGCTCACCGACGATCTGGCCAGAACGATGGCCGATATCGAAGGGGTGAAGCCGGAGTATGTTCGCCCATTCGCCGGTTCCAGCGCTCCGTTGCACCAATCGGTCCTCGCGTTCTGTTCTCCACAGAAGAGCTACGTGGCGGGCGATCCTGGCTATGAAGCCGGCGGCCGCGCTGCGAATTTCATTCACGCCAAGGCGATCAACGTTCCACTGACCAAGGATTACGCGCACGACGTGCGCGCCATGGCCGCGTCCGATCCGAATGCGGGGCTGATTTATTTATGCAATCCGAATAACCCTACCGGATCGCTGACTTCGCGCGAAGACATGGAATGGTTGCTCGCGAACAAGCCGGCCGGCAGCGTGCTGCTGGTGGACGAAGCGTACATCCACATTGCAGAAGGCGCGACATCGATGGTCGACATGGTGGCGAAGGACAAGGACATTATTGTTCTGCGCACCTTCTCGAAGCTTTACGGCATGGCGGGACTGCGCGCGGGCGCGGCGATCGGCCGTCCGGATCTTCTCGAGAAGATCATGCCTTACAGCGCGGGCGCGCTGCCCGTGACGGCGATGGTCGGCGCGAATGCCAGCCTCAAAGTAAAGAGCCTGGTGCCCGAACGCCGCAAAATCATCAAGGACATTCGCGAAGATACGCTCGCGTTCCTGGACAAGAATCATTTCCACTATGTACCGTCGCAGAGCAACAAGTTCATGGTGGATGTGAAGCGTCCTGGCCGCGAAGTGATCGATCTCATGGCCAAAGAGAATGTCTATATCGGACGCGTGTGGCCGGTGTGGCCGACGTATGTGCGCGTCACGGTAGGCACTCGCGAGGACATGGCGAAGTTCAAGACTGCATTCCTGAAGGTGATGGCTTAGAGTCCGGCGAAGTTGATGTATCCGGCGCGACGCCCGTATAGTCCGCGTGTGTTCGCGGGCGATTGTTTCGGCGGAATTATCGCCGCCCTGATTGCGATTCCTTACGGACTCGCGATGGCCTCGCTCATGGGCTTGCCGCCCATCCTGGGAATTTTCACGAGCATCCTGACCGCGCCCGTGACGGCGCTGCTAGGACGTAATCCCGTATTGATCGGGGGAACCGCGAGCGCTACGGTTCCCTTTATCGCATTGGCGGTGCGGGAGCAGGGAATCGCGGGCGCGGCGAAAATTTGCGTTGCGGCCGCCTTATTCCTGATTCTGTTTTCGCTTTTGCGGCTGGGCCGGCATATCCAGAAGGTTCCGCAAGCTGTGGTCACTGGATTTTCGTGCGGCATCGGCGGACTAATGGTGATTTCACAGCTCGATACGATTCTCGGGGTGGGTTCGCCATGGACGAGATCGGCAGGTGCGCCGCTGACGCAGTTGTATCGCGTACTCGGCCGCGTGGGCGATTTGCAAATTGCGCCTCTCGTGCTCGGAATTTTGGTAATTGCGGCTGCGATGCTATCGGCGCGATGGTCCCCGCGTTTGCCGGCGCCGCTGATCGGCGTGGGAGTGGCGGTGCTGGTGGCGAATTTTTTCAGGCTGCATGAGAAGCAGGTCGGCCAGTTACCACTGACGATGCCGGCCTACGCGGGATTTTCGTGGCAGCGTTCGGATTTCACTACGCTGCTGCCTTCGGCGCTCGGATTGGCGTTCGTCAGCGCCGTGAATATTTTGATTACGTCGCGCGTGGTGGAGCATTTTCGAGGCTGGCATCGGCATGCGAAGAAGACGGACGCGGATCAGGAACTCGGCGCTTATGGTTTAGCGAACATTTGCGCCGGACTGTTCGGCGCTCCCATGAGCGTTGGGATTCCGGCGCGCAGTCTGGCGAGTGTCCGGTGCGGCGCAACCACGCGCGTGTCCAATATTCTGCATGCGGTGTTTCTGATCGCGTTTTTAGTGATGGGATCGAAGTTCGTGGCCCAGATTCCGATTCCGGCGCTGGCGGGCGTCACGGCGTGGATGGGCATCTGCCTGCTCGAATGGAGCACTTGGCGGCGCTTGCCTAAGATGCGGAAACTGGATGCCGCCGCGTTCCTTGCGACCGCTTTTGCAGTGTTAGTGACGAACGCCGTCGCGGCGGTCGCTATCGGCTGCTCGTTGTATGTATTGCATCATTTTTATTACCGATTCAACTCTTCGCCGGCCATGGGGAACCTACACGCATCCCCCGGTGTAGAGTCCGCCGAATAGCGGCCGGCATTGTTCTTCCGGTGACACTGGTCGCGGGTGGTAAAAAAGCTTAATCAAAAAAAGCTTGAACCGTTTTTGATCCGCGTGTTATCTTGTTTCAACACCCCTTTCTCTTTGTAAGGGGATCTCTATCTCAAGTGAAAGGAGGCAGCCTGTTGAACGCTAACACTAGCGATGATCGAGTTCGATCGCTTCGCCGAGCAGCGCGTACTGGCTGGCCTCCGGTAGTTCTTCCAGCCGTCTACTAGTTCCCAGTACAGCCCTGAAGCGTTTTGCGGTGCGACATGGTCGCCCGTCGCATTGCATTGCTGTTCCATTCAGCAGTCTCAATCAGGAAGGGGATATGAATCACTTCAAAATATTTCACGGTACCCGATCGGTGGAGGCGCCGCGCCTGTGCGACTCCTGTTCCAACGGCGTTGTCCTGCGGGGCGCCGCCGACAGCGAGGAGTACGTGTACTGCTCGCTGGTAGAAAAACCGATCGGCATCCGCGTGACGGAATGCAATCGTTACACGGATCGGACGCATGCGCCGCTTTGGGCCATGAAGGAAATCGCCTGGGTATTGCAGGTGGATTCCAAGCGCCAGAAGATCGGCTTCATGAACGCCAAGGAATGGCAGCGCATGAACGAGGACGAAAATGTGGTTCCCGGTCATCTGGGTTGATCAATCTGTTGATCCGGAATCGTCAACAAGAAACTAAAGGTGCGGGTCGCAAGCGCTCACAAATTATCCGCGCCAAATTTATACGACTGACTTTTTATACGAAAGGAGGAGGACATATGACGTACTTCGAGAATCAGACAGAGCAGCTCGAAATGACCTTCGTGCCGGCCAGCTACTGGCTGCGCCTGGCGCGTTTCCTCAACTTTGGAAGCGAGGACGGAACCTACTCCGCGCCGGCTCGCGCGCTGAAGATCGAGGATGTCCCCGCAACGCTGGTGTGTCTGAAAGTGGATGGG
>Ga0070734_10002401_pt1 | contig 22849 bp, 16 predicted proteins | sample Coa_R1_8_FD_66444 | JGI IMG/M metagenome (GOLD analysis project Ga0070734, IMG submission 66444) | Surface soil microbial communities from Centralia Pennsylvania, which are recovering from an underground coalmine fire - Coalmine... | ecosystem: Environmental > Terrestrial > Soil > Unclassified ...
CTGGTTGAAGCCGCGCACCAGCAGAGCCAGTTCATCCATGGCGCGGACGGTCACGCGATGCTTGAGATTTCCCTGCCGGACTTCGCTGGCGGCATCGAGCAAGGCGGTGATCGGGACGCTGATCTGTTTGGCGAGCAACAGCGCGATCCAGGTGGTAACGAAGAGCATGAACAGCGTCAGCAGCGAAATCAACATGAGGTAATAGGTGCGGAAATCCTTGCGGTCCTTTTTGATCTGGTTGAAATCGCGGCTGTATTTCTCGATGTTGGCCTGCTGCTGCGCGACATCGACGGGAAGGCTGTCGGAAACCGTGACAAGGCCCAATGTCCGGCCCGCCTCCACGATGTCCGCTTGGGCTTGGTGGACGCGGCGATCGTTGGCGCCCGCGCTGTTGGGGCCGAAGGCGTCCATGGGCGCGCCGGACGCACTGATAACCGCGGCGCCGTCGAGGTCTTGCTGCCGGCAGAATTGTTGCAGGAACTCGCGGTGTGGCGTGCCGCGGAGGATTTCTCGCGTTTCCGGCCGCTGCGCCAGCAACTCTGCCTGGACCTGGAGGCGGGTTTGCATCTCATCGCCTAACGACTTGGCCACGCCCACGTAGAGTTGGATCTGATTTTCGGCCGGATTGCTGAACCACGCGTTCAAGTTGTAGTTCAGCACTTCATAACTCCACAAGGCGAAGAAAAAGACGGGGAGGCAACTGAGAGCCACGGCGCCGACCACCAGCTTCGTGCGGATGCGCGAGCCGGCCTGATTGCTCTGGCGCGCGATATAGACCTTGACGCCTTCGCGAAACAGAATCCAGCCGAGCGTGACCATGAGGATGAAGGTGAGGCTCGAGATGAACCAGAAGATGAACGTCTGTTGGGGATTGGCCGGCCCGAAGGTATGGAAGGAGCCCTGCCAGACCACCAGGGCGGTGAGCAGCAGCAGAACCGGGGCGAACAGATACGCCAGGCGCTTTCTCATGAGACGGGCCTTACTTCTTGATTATATGGGGCGCACCGGCGGCTCGGGTCCGGACCGGGTGCCGGCGCCAGTTTCATGCCGGGCAGGGGGCGGGGGGCTCGGGCTCGGCGTCGGCGCGGCGGGCCAAAACGCGAAATTTATTGGCGGCGTAAGCGATGAGGCTGCGGTGCGGGGTGCGGCTCTGGAGAGGATTGAGGTGGCGGAGGGACTTGTCCAAGTCGTCGGCGATTGCATCAATGCGGATCTGCAACTCGATCAGGTCGGCGGGGGGCCGGGGCGCGCCGGGGGCGGGACGGGCGCGATTGGCTAAGGTGCGGATGGCAGCGCGAATGCGGGCGGCATTGGCGGATGTGAGCGCGATCTTTTCACCATCGATTTCAATGGACTCATCGTTCACCGCAGCGGCGATGTGGCGGAAGGTGCGCGGGGAGATGCGGGCGATTTCAGAGAGACGGAAGTAGGCGTCGCCGAAATCGGCGTGCTGGCGGATGAGTGAGTCGGCATGACGGCGGCTGATGCCGACGTGCTGCCTGCAGAACTCGTCCCAGGTAAGGCCGAGGTCATCCAGCATTTTGGAATCGCGGACCTGTCTGAGGCACTGAGCGCGCGCGGCGGCACAGCTACCGGTGACAATGGCGAACGCCTGCTGAAGGCCGGACCAGGAGCCGAGGTCGGTCTGTTTTTGAGCATCCATACGGGGTTTTTCGGAACGTACGTTCCGGAATTCGCAAATGGTTTGTTGCAGTGAAAAGAATTAGAGCGTGCCTTGCGCGTGGTACCAAGTGGAGCGGGCCGGTCCCGTTGCAGCGGGACTGACTGGAATCGTTCGGACTTGGAGGATGCGATGCGGCATCGAAATTCCCTCGACCTTAGTATCGCGCCGAGGAGGCGGAAAACCCTTACCGCGGTTGGCGATTTTGGTGGTAAGTGGCAGGAACGGCGGGAGATGGGAAAATTTTGAAAAACGGGGAATGCTCAGGCCGCGGTTGCCGCGGAGAAGGCGCCGCTGGCGCTCATCTGCCAAACGTGTTCATACAGCCGGTCGGCCACAGTCTGTTTGTCCAGATCGGAATAGGGCGGATCCGGCAGCGTTGCGAAGACATGATCGAGGATCAGGCTCTTTACCTCGGCTTGGGTTTGTTCTTTTTCGGTCCACCGGTCGACGCGTTCGATCACATCGCGCAACTTGGCTAGCAGGTTCCGGCTCTCCTGCTTGACCCGCTCGCGACCGGCCTTGCTCAGATCTTTCCGTTGGAGCAGGTCGAAGAGCGCCAACTCTTCTTCACTCAATCCCTCTTCGGCTGCGCGGCGTTGTTCTTCACTGAGGCTATTGGCCAGATCCACCAGCTTCGCGAACGTGTCTTCGATGGTGACGCGGTCTTTCTCGCGGTTGTAGCCGGCGACAATGTCCGAGTACTTGCGGTAATAATCCATCCGCAGGGGATTTTGGGCGAGCATCCGAGCCAGCTTGTCCTCGACAATCTGCCGCACGTCTTGGAGAGCCGAAGCCTTGCGCTTTACCTTTTTGGCGAACTCGTCGCGCAGTTTCACCAGATCGATATGGCTCAAGTCGTAGAATTTCGATTCAGCCTGGTCCTCACCGGGAGCCGCGGTGCGGATCGCCTGATTCACAATCCGGTGCAGTTCCTTCATGAGATCGGTCACATCCGAGAGGTCGCGCCGCTCTTCCAGTTTCTTGTAAATCGCCTCGAGATTGTCATGGCGCGCGGCATAGGTGAAGACGGACCGCTCCATGAGGAGCGCCTTGAACCGGAGGAACACCTGGCGGGCGAGGATCTCGAAGCGGCGCTTGGATTCGTCCGAAGTATAGACGGCGTCGACGGCATCGGCCAGCGCCTGAATTCGAGTGAAGCCCTTCGTGCCCTGTAAACGGGCTGCATCGAAGCCCAGCGTCAGAAGATGTTTTTCGGTTTCGCCGATGGCCTGATCGAGCGCGCGCACGCGCTCTTCCACCGGTGCGACAATTTCGTCTTCGCCGCCGGCTTCGTCACCGAGCGCGTATTGCGCGAGCGCCGCGCGGAGGCTGGCCAGCATTCCGTTGTAGTCGACAATCAGGCCGAAATCCTTGCCCGGGAAGACCCGGTTGGCGCGGGCGATCGCCTGCATCAGCGTGTGGGCTTTCATCGGCTTATCGATGTATAGGGTGGAGAGGCTCTCGACATCGAAGCCGGTCAACCACATGGCGCAGACGATGGCGATGCGGAACGGGTGATGCGGGTCTTTGAACGCATCTTCCACCGTCACCCGTTTGTCGCCGGTTTCAAAGCCCTGTTTCATGCGAGCCCGGTGCGGAATGATGCCGATTCCCCATTTTTGGAAATCGGCGACTTCGTTTTGGCCCTCGCTGACGATCATCTCGATAATGGTTTGTTCCATCCATTGCGCCTGGCCGCGCAGCCAGTCCAGCTCCTTGGCGGCGGCTTCGCGTTCTTCTGCATCGGTGATCACCGAAAGCTGCGCCTGTTTTACCGGGATCGACGCCTGGATCGCGTTCAGTTTCGCCTCCCACCGCGGCATAATTTTCTGCCACATCCGCCCGCAGGTGATCTTGTCGATGCAGACCAGCATGGATTTGCCGGATTCCCAACGGGTGGCGCAGTGCTCCACGAAATCGTCGGCGATCTTGTCGAGCCGCTCGCCGGCGGTGATGACTTCATAGTCTTTGCCGAGCAGCTTTTCGAGCAGCGCTTCCTTATCCGGATCGAGTTCGGCCCGCGCAATGGCATCGGCGATGCGGTCGTTCAGATCGAGACGGGCGACGCGCAGCTTTTCGCCGCGATTTTCGTAAACCAGCTTGACGGTGGCTCCGTCCTGCTCGGAGCGCTTGAAATCGTAGCGCGAGATGTAGCCGCCAAAAATGCGGCGGGTCAGATGATCGTTCTTAAACAGCGGTGTGCCGGTGAAGCCTATGAACGCGGCGTTGGGCAGCGCCAGCCGCATGTTGCGCGCGAGCTTGCCGGCCTGGGTGCGGTGGGCTTCGTCGGAGATGACGACGATGTCGTCGCGCGTGCTGTAGGGTTCTTTCGGGTCGACGTCCTGGTTGAACTTGTGGATCAGGCTAAAGATGAAGGCGTGGTTTTCCCGCAGGAGATCGCGCAGATGTTCGCCCGAACTGGCGCGCGGCGTCTGCTTGCTGGCGATCCCGCATCCGATGAAGGTTTTGTAGATCTGGTCGTCCAGGTCATTGCGGTCGGTCATCAGGAGAAATGTAAACTTACCAGAGACCGTACGCCGCACCTTCTCGGTGAAGAACGCCATGGAGTACGATTTGCCGCTTCCCTGCGTATGCCAGAAGACGCCGAGCTTGCCGAGGTCGGGATGGGCGGACTCGACGAGCTTCAAGACTTCCGGGCGGCGCGGCTCGACGTCAGCCAGTTCATCGGCCGGCAGTTCCACGACCCGCCATTGCAAACGCCGATCAGGCGGGAATTCTTTCTTGAGTTCCTCCTGCCGCACCACGGCTGCCACGGCGTTGTTGACGCCCAGGACTTGATGGTTGCGGCCAATGACTTTGCGGGTGGCCCCCGGCTTGCTGTCGTCGAACAGAATAAAATTCTGAACCAGATCGAGCAAGCGGCCGTGCTCTAGCATTCCGTTGAGTAAGACTTCAGCTTCCAGGCTGCCGTGATCGCGCTCGTCGAGCCGTTTCCATTCGGCAAAGTGCTCCCATTGGCTCGTAATGGAACCGTAGCGCGCCCGGTGCCCGTTGCTCACAATCAGAAAGGCATTGTGGTGGAAGGCATGGGCGATGACGTGCTCGTCCATGTAATCGCGGAGGTTGCCGTCGTAGCCGGCGCGGATGTTCCGATAGACCGCCTTCAGTTCGATGAAAACCAGCGGGAGGCCGTTCACGAAGCAGACCAGGTCGGCGCGGCGGTTGTAGGCGGGCGAGCGGAGGCCGGTGATCTTCAATTCGCGAACGGCGAGAAACCGGTTGTTCGGCACATCAATGACGCGAGCTCGCTCGGCGTGAAGGTGGCCTTGGGGATCGCGATAGCTAACCGGAACGCCATCGCGGATCATGGCATAGAAATCGCGATTGTGCTGAAGCAGAGAACGCGTGAAGTCATGCTGGGTGAGTTGCGCGACGGCATCTTTGATAGCGTGGGGCGGCAGATGGGGGTTCAGCCGGTAGAGGGCCCGTTCGAGATCGCGCGTGAGCACCACTTCGCGGGTGTCAGTGCGGCCCAGGGTTCCGGCCGGGCCGAAGGTTTCCTGGTTCCAGGCGTAGACACTATCCCAATGGAGGTTCTCTTCCAGATATTCGGCGAAGGTGCGCTGGACGAGGCGGTCTTCGCTGTTGATATCGGTGATCATTGGCCCTGCGGCGTGCCTTGCGACTCCGCTTCCTGTTTCAGAAAATCAGCCGGCCGCAGGATGGAGATGCCCTCGTACGTGCCGAGCCGCAGCAGATCCCGGTCGGCGGTGACGAGGAACTGCGACCCGGCTGCGACCGCGCATTCAAGGATGCGGTTATCGGGCTCATCTTCCTTGACGACATCCAGGGTTTGTGCCGGTGCGACGAGGCGGGCCAAGGCCAGGATCTGCTGCCGGGCATCCTGCAGGCGGTAGCCCTCCCACTGAAACTTATCGCGCAAGACCCGGATCACCTCATCCAGAATCGGTTCCGAAACGGCAATTTCGATATCGCCGTCGATCGCCCGATGCAGCAGCCGCATGCCGCCGAATTGGAATGCCGAGATGTAGACATTGGTGTCGAGGGTGACCTTAGCGGCCGCGCGTCTCATTGCGGGATTCGGCGATCAGGCGGGGGAGATCGTCCTCCGTATAGCCCAGCCGCCGCGACTGCTCGCGCCCATACTGGCCGAGCTCCTCGAGTTTGCGGTGAGCGAGGTAGCGGCGGAGGGCATCGGCCGCAAGCTCCTCGGTGGTGATGCCATCGGCGCGGGCCGCCTCGTTCACCGCGTTCAGTAAGTCATCCGGGACATGCAGGTTATTGTGCGTGGCCATGCCGCCCTCTGTAACAGGGTAGCGCATTGGGGCCTGACTTTCAGGCAGGCGGACCCGATTTAGACGGGGATTTCGCCGCTCGTGAGGCGGGGAAGGAGGAGGTCGCGGGCGGTTTTGAGGCTGTGATTTTGTGAGGTCAAATTCGCGATCTGGTCAAAAAGTGGGTTGGCGAATTCAGTAAACGTCGTAACGAGAGCTGGCGGAGGAACTAAGACCTCCACCTTGTGAATGCTCTTGCGATCGAGCGTCGGCACCGAAGCACCGCCGTTGAACTGCTTGAGGTCGATTGACCTGAGTAGGAACAGTGCGAAGATCGGAGTGACGCGCCGAAATTCTTTTACCCACAAAGCAGTGTTGAGCGGCCAGAATGATCCACGGACATAATGGACTTCGCCGAGAGTACCGCTGCGCCCCGTGACAATCCCGGGTCCCTCAACTTTCGACTTCTCATGGTATCCGCTGATTCCTGTGGAGCCGTAAATCGGAACCGCTCCATCGACTCTATCTTGAATTGGAAGGTCAAAACCACGTTGGAGCATCAGAACGTATTCAAGGGGAACGCGCTCCCACCCGCGAGGAACGACGGCGCTCGTGACCGTGTGTTCGTAGCCCGGGAAGCGGAGGCGGACGAACCACTCTTCGTAAAGCAGCCGCGCCGCCTTCTCCAGCAACGCCATCCGCCGGCGGTTGTTTTCGATCAGGTCGTCGTAGGCAGAAAGTGTCGAAACGATTGAGCACTGAGTGGCTAAGGGAGGAAGCGGTATCTCGAATCCCCGCAGGATACCCAGATTAATGTGCGGCACGCCAGAAGTAATTGCACGGTTCTTGATGCTCTGTACGGTTTCGGGACTACGGAAGTAGTAGTAGATGAACTTCGGATCGGCTTTGGCCGGATTCACGGTGAGCTTCATCTGACTCTGTGAGATAAGGTATCGGGGAAAGGTCGAATTCGTAGGAATGATCCCCACTTGTCCGAGCGTTCCCCGCTGGGTGAAGACAACGTCCCCAGGGAAGGCGTTGTTCGAGAAAAGTTGGTCGGCCTTCTCCTCTCTGACAAAGACGAAGTCTTGATCGTGAAAGCAGCGATCATCGAGTAAATTCGAGCCGCGTATGACCGGAACGCCTTCCTCAACGTAGTGCTTTGTGGTGAGTTCCGAGCCAAACGGGCCTCCGACGAGCGAAAATCGCACGTCGGCCTTGATGGACTCCAGCTTGACCGCCGCCCAACTCATATCGCGAGATGCTCGAAATTCTCCCGAATCGTTGCCGCCAGCCGCACCGCTTCGCCGTTCAATTCCCCTAATTCGACGTGAATGTCACTGATTGTCTGCGAGAAATCGAAATCCTCGTCAATTTCAGGCGGAGCTACCCCGACGTAGCGGCCAGGTGTCAGGCTCCAGTCGGCCGTTTTGATGTTGGCGAGACTCACGGTGCTGCACAAACCGGGCACCGCGTTGAACTCGGCATCGGGAAACCGGGAAAGCAGCCAGTCGGCCTGCCGTTCGAAACCTTCTTGGTTTTGTTGACGCCGGGGAGGCCGAACGGCAGGCGGCGGTCTTTGCTCACCTTGCCGGCGTCCACCTCGTCCACGTTAAAGGGCGGATTGGCCATGACGAAATCGCAATTGCCCCAGAGCGGTTTGCCGTCGGGCAAGCGGTGCGGGTCGTCGTAGAACGTATTGGCCTGGCGGATATCACCTTGCAGACCGTGGACCGCCAGGTTCATGCGCGCGAGACGGATGGTGGTGGCGGTTTTTTCGTGGCCGTAGAAGGTGACGCGGTGCGCGGTGTCCTGCTTCTGGCGCTCGATGAAGTGGCTGGTCTGGACGAGCATGCCGCCCGAGCCGCAGGCCGGGTCGAAGACCACGCCGTGGTCGGGCTCAATCACGTTCACGATGGTCTGCACCAGCGAGGGCGGGGTGAAGAACTCGCCGTTATCCTGCGCACCCTGCATGGCAAACTTCATGAGGAAGTATTCGTAGATGCGGCCGAAGACGTCCCCGCCGGCGGTGCGCAAGGTTTGGCTGTCGAAAACGCGCAGAAGATTTTGGAGTACCTCGGGCTCGAACTCGCCGTAATCCTTAGGAAGCTGGTTCTGGAGGGGTGGGAACTCGCGCTCGACGGCGTCCATGGCGGCGACGATGGCAGCGCCGAGGTCTTCGCCTTTGGGCAGGCGCATCAGCTCGTCGTAACGCGCCTGTTTCGGCAGCATGAGCGCGCGGCGCTTGAGGAAGTCGGATTTGTTCAGCGGGCGCCTGGGCATTTTGCCGGCGGCTTGATCCTCTTTGATCGCCTGGCAAGCCGCGTCGTAGCGGTTGGTGGCGTGGCGGAGGAAGATGACGCCCAGCACGGGCATGCAGTATTCCGAAGACGATTTGTGGGAGTTGGCGCGGAGATCGTCCGCGGCTTTCCACAGGTCGGCTTCCAGTTTTTCGATGTCTTGCAGGTGGTTCATGGGAGGACTAAGAGGTTAGTGTAGCGCCGGGTGCCGGCTCTTAGTCATTGCCCACGAGGCGCTGCGTGGAAAGGCGGCGGCAGGCCGGAGGCCTGCTCCACTCCTAATAGAACAGGTACTTGCGCCACTGGGCGTCGCTTTTGCCGAGCATGCGCATGAGGTGGCGGCTGGTGTGGAGGCTGAAGGGACGCGGCTGCCGCGCCAGTTTCATACCGGCTTCTTCGGGTGTGCGGTTGCCTTTCCGGTTATTGCAGGGATGGCAGCAGGCGACCAGATTTTCCCAGGCGGATTCGCCGGCGCGCGAGCGGGGCACGACGTGATCGAGCGTCAGTTCGCCCGAGGGCATGGTCCGGTGGCAATACTGGCAGGTGTAGCGATCGCGCATGAGAATGTTCTTGCGAGACAGAGCCCGGGTCTGGTGCGGGATGCGGCGATATTCGAGCAGGCGGATCACGGAGGGTAGACGAACGGCCGATCGCGCCGAGTGAATCGCGTGCAGCGATTCTTCTTCAGCCGCGGCGACTCCCTTGAGCACCAACACCAGTGCGCGGCGCGCGGCGCAGATGTTGATCGGCTCATAACTGGCGTTCAATACCAGGACCGGCTTCTGCAGTCGTTCACTTGGCATCGGAAAGTTCCCCTCCCCTGGATTGCGAACTGGTACCCGCGGCGCCCGCCAGGCGCCGGTCCACGCGCGCCACGGCAGCGAACACGACTCGGGTTGCGCCGGCGTTTTTGAGGGCGCGGGCGCAGGCCGCGGCCGTGGAGCCGGTGGTCATCACGTCGTCGATGAGCAGGATGCACTTGCCTTCGACCGAAATCCATCGGCGGCCCTGAAACGCGCGGGCCACATTGCGGCGGCGGGCGGTGTTGCTAAGACCGGCTTGCACCTGCGTGGAGCGGCCCCGGCGCAGCGCCGAAAGGACGGGCAAGCGCAGATGCCGCGCCAAACCGCGCGCGAGAAGCTCCGATTGATTAAAGCCGCGGCGCCATTGGCGCAGCCAATGCAGCGGCACCGGCACAATCGCATCGAACCGTTCGCTACGCGGCACGGCCCTGGCGAGCAACTCGCATAGCGGCTGCGCCAGAGTTTTGACACGCGAGTACTTATAAAGATGAATCCATTCGCGCAGGATACCCTCGTAGGAGCCGAAGCAGTAGACGGCATCGAAAGCGCGCAGACCGCTGCGGCACAACGCGCACATCCCTTGCGCATCGAGGGGAAAATGATTCAAAAAGGGAGTCCGGCAACCGGCGCAGGCGAATTCGGCGCGCAGCGGTTCGGGATCCCTCAGGCAATCCGGGCAAAGAGGAATCCGGCTGACGGATTCGAGAGATTGGCCGCAGATCCGGCAATCGGCCGGGAACAGGAGGGAAAAAAGGGCGCGGGAGGCTAGCTGAAATGCTGGGATTCCGAAGTTTGTGGTCCTGCTACTCGAGAAGACCCACCTCCGCCCGAATCTACATTATACCTGAATTGAAATAGATTGAGCTTACGGGCACGGCCGGATTGGTTGCAGGCTTCCTGCCGCGGCGTTCCGCCGCAGTGATATAGTGACCAGGAGCATCCCGGCGCATTCGCCGGACATGTTGAGACAATCTGCAGGTTTTGTGCGACGGCAATTCCCGGCGGCGTTTACCGGTTTGCTAGCGCCGAACGCATCCTGCAGAAGCACGGCAGCTGGATGCAGAAGTACATCGGCGATGCGGTTATGGCTCCCTGGGTCGACTCGATCCGGCGCCGCGAACACGCGGAAACCGTGCAAGCTCTTCGCGCGTTGTCCGAGGCACGGCTGAAAGGCTTTGACGCGCCCCGGCAAGTCCGGACCGTCTCGCTCGAGGAGCTTGCCGCGTCGATGAATATGGCCGGCTAACGGATATGGAGCCTGCGCCGCCGTTGCCGCGAAATCACCGGATCCTGACAATAGCCGATGTCCGCCGCCTGATTCAATGGGCGCGAGGCTTCACGGACGCCCAGGGGCGAGCTTCCCGCGGCCTCGCCCGGCAGTTGGAGCGTTTGGAAAAACGGAACCGGCTCACTCCGGCGGCGCGATCGCTGTTTCAGACGGCTCTGGGCGTGTTGGGAGTCGATTCGCGCCTCCCGATCGGCATTCCGGTCGATGACACGCCGTACTGGTTGCGGGAGGGCCACCCGTTCGCGGGCTACCGGTCCAAGCCCGGGCTGCCCGGCAGCGCCGATATCGTGATCATTGGAGCGGGCCTCACCGGCGTGTCGGCCGCCTACCACCTTTGCGCGGCGGCGCGAGAGGGCAAACGGGTCGTGGTTCTGGATAAGGGCGACCCGGCGAGCGAGGCAAGCGGCCGGAACGGCGGCAATTTCGAGCTGCTACCGGAAAACTCCATCGGTATCTATGAGGGCCTGGCACGGGAGCGGCTGCGGTTTCTCCGGCGGTGTTATCCCGAGGTGCCTCCCGAAATTTTGCGGATCGAGAGTGAGCGCCAGGCATCGGTGGTACTCGGCCTGGCATTGAGAAACCGCCAGTTGCTCCACGAGATCATCGAACAGGAAAACATTGACTGCGACTTTGCACCGAAGGGCTGGCTGTACCTGGCCCACACGGAAAGCGAAGAGCAGGCGATTTGCGACGAAGTGGTGCTGGCGGCCGAGCAGCATCAAAGGATCGAACTCTGGTCGCGTCTCAAGATCCGGCGCGAATTCGGGTTTAATCGGGATCATATCGGCCGTTTCATCCCCGGGGACGGCTCTTATGATCCGTTTAAGTTCGTGTGTAGACTCTTCGAGAAGTGTCTCGCGTCGGGCATCGAGTTGTACACACGAATGGCGGTTCGTGAGATCCGGTCGCTGTCAGCGGATCATCATCGCGTGGTCACCGAAGCGGGGGAAATCGCGGCCGGGCGCGTGATCGCGGCCACGAACGCGTTCACCAGCCGGATTTTTCGGGAACTGGCGGCAATCCGCCCGGCTCAAAGCCAGATCGCTATCACCGAATTTGCGCCCGACCGCTGCCGCGGACGGATTGTCACCTCCGAAGAAGGGCCGGTCTATTTTAACCAGCCGCGCCGGCGGGCGAGGAATAATCTCGCGCCGCTATTGCTGGGCGGCGGCGCCGATCGCCGGACGGAGGATCCCGCTTCGAGGCGGCGCGACCCGAGAATCCACGCGAAGCTGCTGCGTTTGCGCGAAAATTTTTATCCTGAACTGAAGAAGCGGCCTTTTTCGGCCGAGTGGGTCGGCGCCTGCGGGTACACGCCTGACGAGCTGCCGGCGGTGGGGTTACTTCGAGCCGGAATCGTCATCGCCGCCGGGTTTAACGGCTATGGCGGCAGTTACTGCTGCGCTTCGGGCCAGGCCGCCGCCATCATGGCATTGACCGGCGTCCCCCCGGACTGGCTCCCGCAGGATGTCCTCTCTCCCAATCGTTTCGGCGCCCAGGCTCCTCTTTTTTTGAGTCAAACCGACAGTCTGTGGCGTATCGGCGCCTCTTTATGCGCACAGCTGCGAGCCGTGAATCGCCAGATCTCAGAGGCCATCGTCTTCTCCGCCAAAAGGCCGCGTGCTGCGAGCAGCGCATGTTCCGGAACCGCGCGTTCACCGGCTGCCAGCAGCTCGGCTGCGTCCACCGATCCGGACTGGCTGCGTTCCCTGCCGGGATTCGGCGAATTCAAACGGGCGGAAGCCGAAGAGTTGGTGGGTTTAATGCGGAGGTGGGAATTGCCGCGGGGTACGCTGCTGTTCCCGGAGGGCAGTACAGGAACCAGTTGTTTCATCGTCCTGAGCGGGGCCGTAAACGTTACCATGCAGGTGCGCGGCGAGCAGCAACTGCTCGCGAGTTTGCCGGGTGGCAGCATTTTCGGGCAGGTCGCAATGATCGAGGGCAGTCCGCGAACCGCGACTTGCCGGATTCACAAGGACGCGGTTCTTCTCGAAATCGAGCGCGAGGCGTGTCAGGCGCTCTTTGCCACCCGGTCGGACACGGCCATTAAATTTTTGGCGGCGCTCAACCGGGGGCTTATTTCCGCGCTGCGGGCGGCCGACCGCCGGCTGATGCGGCTGACCGTGGAAGGCTCCCGATCGGGCGACGCCCTGGCGTAAATTCCCGGCGGAATTCGGACGCCTGACCGCTCAGGCTGCCAACTCCGATTTCAGGAAATCGGCGATGGCGCTGGTGAGCGCGCGCGGATAATCGGTTTGCGCCATCGCGAGGGCCTGCTGCCGGATCAGGCGGCGTCCGGCCACGCGGAGCGTCTGGAAGCGCTGGCCGCGGCCTCGCAAGGCGAACTGGGGGAGGATCGAGTAGCCGAATCCGGCTTCCACCAGGCGTTTGATGGCTTCGGTGTCGTCGGCCTCCATGATCACCCGGGGGTTGATGCCGAGCTCATGAAAAAAGCGATCGATCATGGAGCGCATATTGCTGGCCTTCGGATAGAGAAGGAAGGGCGCATTCGCCAACTCGTCGGCCCGGATGGAGGTGACCGGGCCGCCCGATCCAGGGCGCCTGGCGGGCCGGAGCACGAGCAGTTCTTCCTCAAACAAGGGCAGGATGGTGACACCGGTTTGCTGCCAGGGCAGGGAAATCAGGCCGAGGTCGAAGCGCCTCTCGATCAACCCGGCCACGATGCCTTCGGTGGCGGCCACGGTGACGTGAATATCCGCCCGGGGAAAGCGCTTGCGCAGCAGGCGCAGCGGACCGCCGAGGCGGTGAATCAAAGTAGTGGCGCCGGTAGCGAAATGGAAGGGGCGCGAGTCGTCATCGGCGACGTTGGAAAAATCCTGCTGGATCTCCCGGATCCGGCGGACGACCTCGCGCGCATGTTCGGCCAGCCGGGATGCCTGTTCGGTGGGCACGATGCGGCGCCCGGAACGGACAAACAACTCGGTGCGCAGTTCAACGGCCAGGTTATGCAGTTGCAGGCTCACCGCGCCCGGGGAGAGGAAGAGTTTTTCCGCGGCGCGCGTCACGCTGGAATACTCCATGACCGCGAGGAACACCTCCATCTGACGTATATCCATAGGCTGTACTCTTGCCGAATCTTTTAGTTATGTTAAACGATCTCTTCTTAACTTTGCGGCAGTAAATTCGGGCGCCGGGAGATATAGTCCGGTATGAATACAGCCGATGTGGGCTGGCTCCAGGGAGAGAGGTTATGCGAATAGTAGTAACCCGGCTGGCGATGGCCGTTTTGGTGCTACCGCTTGCGCTGTTCGCGCAGGAATTTCGCGGCACCATCAGCGGCATAATCACGGACGCGACCGGTGCCATGGTCGCGGGCGCGAGAGTCACGGTGACGGAAACGAATACGGGCACGAAAATTCCGACCGTATCGGGGTCTTCGGGCGAATACGCGGCGGCGTTTCTGCTGCCGGGCGACTACGAGATCGAAGTGCAAATGCAGGGTTTCAAAACATTCTCGCGGCGGGGCGTGCACGTCGGCGCAGGCGATCACGCGGTGATCGACATCCGGCTCGACGTGGGGGACGTAGCCACGACGCTGGAAGTAACGGAAGACGCGTCGCTGCTCACCACGGACACGAGCACGCTCGGCCAGGCGATCACGACCAAGGAAGTCGCAGAGCTGCCGATTAACGGACGGACGCCGATGATGGCGGCGGCGCTGGCGCTGGGAGTAATCGGCTATGCGCAGCCGACCCTGGTCCATCCGTTTGACTCGGGCGCCGCGGCGGGGTGGAGCGTCGGCGGCGCTTATCAGCAGACCAGCGAGTTGCTGGTGAACGGTTCCCCCAACGCCACGTGGGACGGAAGGCTGGCGTACAGCCCGCCGCAAGACGCGGTTCAGGAAGTGAGGGTGAAAGCTTCCGACACCGATGCGGCGTTCGGGCATACGGCCGGTGGAACCCTGAACCAGATCACCAAGAGCGGGACGAATTCCTTCCATGGCTCGGCTTGGGAATTCAATCAGCCGAATACGTTAACCGCGAACGACTTCTTTCTCAATCAAAAAGGCCAGGCGCGTCCGGTTACCCATTTAAACCAGTACGGCGTGACGGCGGGCGGACCCGTGTGGCTGCCCAAGGTTTTCAACGGCCGCAACAAATTGTTCTGGTTCTTCGCCTGGGAAGGGATGAAGGACGCACAGCCAAATCCCGCGAACCTCACGGTTCCCACCGATGCCGAACGGGCGGGAAACTTCGCTCAGCTGCTGGCGCCCACGAAGGCGAATCCGCAAGGAACCAAGCTTTACGACCCCTATACCGCGGTGGTGAGCGGCAGCAATATTACGCGCCAGCCTTTCACGAACAATCAGATTCCGCAAGTGGCGCCCTACGTTAACCCCGTCGCGCAAGCTTATCTCAAGTTCATACCGCAGCCGAACGCGGCGGGCCTCGAGGATGGCACCCAGAATTTCGTAACCGCGCCCAATACGCCGGACAACTTCAGCAACGAAATGGGCCGGCTCGACTACAACATGACCGACAACAGCCGCATGTTCTTCGAGATCCGCCACACCGACTATACGCAGGTCAAGAACAACTACTTCGACAATATTGCGACAGGCTCCACTCTGTTCCGTGTCAATACGGGCGTGAGCGTAGATGAGGTGTACACGTTCAGCCCCACCAATATCCTGGACGTGCGGCTGAACTTTACCCGCATGAACGAGGGGCACGACGTACCGAGTTTCGGATTCAATCCCAGTTCATTGGGATTCCCGGGGTACATGGCAGCCCAGTCCACCTATCTGGCACTGCCGGTCATTCAATTCGCGAACAGTTCATTCCAGCAACTGGGCAACACCGGGACGGGAGCCGACCGGCTGCCGTCGCAATCGGCGCAGCTGTTCGCAACCTGGGTGAAAATCAAGAGCGCTCACCAAATCAAATTCGGCGGCGATTTCCGGCAGTACCGGCTGAACACGTTTACCGCGGGCAATTCCGCGGGCACATTCTCTTTCAGCGGCAACAACTGGGTACGCCAAACGCAAGCCACGAGCGCCTCGGTCGTGGGGCAGGATTTCGCGGAGTTTCTGATGGGTTTGCCGACCGGCGGCTCGTATGACCTCAACACCCTCGGCTCGTGGTACTCGTACTATTCCTCCGTGTTCGTGCAAGACGATTGGCGGGTGGGGCGGAACTTGACGTTGAACATCGGCCTGCGTTTCGATCATGACGGGCCGTACAACGAGAAATACGGAAGGACGGTGAACGGTTTCGACACGACATCGGCCAACCCGCTGCAGGCCGCGGCGCAAGCGGCCTATGCAAAGGCGCCCCTCGCGCAGCTTCCAGCCAGCGCGTTCAACGTGCTCGGCGGCCTGACTTTCCCTGGAAACGGCACAGCCGTATACAACAACACGTCGCACCTGGTGAGCCCGCGAGCGGGCTTTGCCTGGACCCCGGAGAAATTCCACGGGAAAACGGTGCTACGCGCCGGCTTCGGAATGTTCGTGGCGCCAGTCAGCATCGCCCGGATGGACGTGAATGGAAAGTTTTCGACGGTTCCGGAGACCAACCAGGAAGGTTTCAGCCAGTCCAGCAGCCTGGTCCCGACGGGCAACAACTACGCCTCTCCGGCGGCGACATTGAGCAACCCGTACCCGAACGGGCTGCTCGCGCCGTCCGGCTCGTCGCTGGGCCTGCTGACTTTCGCGGGTCAGAACATTACGTTCATCAATCCCAATCTGAGCAGCCCCTACTCGCTGCGATGGAACTTTGGCGTCCAGCAGAGCCTGACTCCGAATCTGATGCTGGAACTGGCATACATTGGGAACCACTCGGTCCACCTGCCGGTCGACGCGACACAATTGAACGGGATACCGCGGCAGTTCATGAGCACGCTGGGGGTGCGCGACCCGGCCCAAAATTACCTGGCCACGACGGCGGCAAACCCGTTCTTTGGCCTGCAAACCAGCGCGGGAACCGCCGCCAGCACAACGCCGGCACAGCTGCTGGCGCGGTATCCGCAATTTCCGGTCGGGGACAATGCCACGGGCTGGAATGGCAATGGCGGAATCATCGAGCAAAACGCCAGCGTGGGCAGTTCGTATTTCAACAGCCTGAATGTGCGGCTGCAGAAGCGAACCTCGCACGGGCTGAATCTGACGGCCAACTATATCTTCTCGAAGTTGATCGAACGGGTGACCTGGCTGAACGACTCGGATCCCGCCCCGGAGAAGCGAATCTCTTCGATCGACCATCCGCACCGCTTCGTCGCGGCAATCAGCTACGAACTGCCGGTCGGCAGGAACAAGCCGCTCAACCTGCGATCGCGGCGGATCAATGGCGTGTTGGGCGGGTGGCAACTGAACGGCGTGTACACTTACCAGACGGGCGCGCCCATCAACTGGAACAACGGCAGCACCACCAGCCCGGGAGACTATGTCTACTTCGGAGCGCCGCTTGTCCTGAACAACCGGATGGCCGATCCAGGCAGCACCGCTTTGAACGTGAGCGCGTTCGATACAAAATCGGCGGACGCGTTTCAATACCACCTGCGCACGTTCCCGACGATGATCTCCTCGCTGCGGATGGACGGGATCAACCAATTCGACCCATCGTTGCTGAAGCGCATCAGCTTTACCGAAAAAACGTACCTGCAGCTCCGTTTCGAGGCGTTCAATGCGCTGAACCATCCGGTCTTCCCGGCGCCAAATACAACGGCGAGCGGAAGCTCATTCGGCACGATATCGGGTGCGCAAGCCAACCGGCCGCGCAGTATCCAGCTGGGAGCGCGCATCGTATTCTAAGAGGATCGCGATGAGCGAGGCGCCGGTACTGGAACTCGGGAAGTATTCGCTGGGGGTGGGCGACCGCTTCGCGCACCAGGCGAAGGCTCAATTGGCAGCCTGCGCGAAGGCCGCCGCCCTCGGCGTGACCGTGATTCCGGTATGGAATAAATCGAACCGCGAACACAACGTGGTTGGCTCCGAGCCGGAGAGTGTGCGGAAGGCGGCCGACGAGGCCGTCCGCCAACTTGGCTGGAAGCAGCCGTATCATGTGGATGCCGACCACATCAACCTGGCTTCGGTCGACCGCTATCTCGAGTCGAGCGATTTTTTCACCATCGATGTCGCGTCGGCGATCGGGCAGCGCAGCGACTGTGTGGACGCGTTCGTCGCGCGCCATCCCGAGTTGACCGGCAAGCCGCGAATCGACGGGATCGACGAACCGCCCTCCATCACTCGTGAACAGGTTGCGGCGATCGCGGACAAATACCTTCACGCCGCTGAGGAGGCGGGGCGGATCTACCGGCACATTGCGCAACAGCGGCAGGGCCGGCAGTTTGTGACGGAAGTTTCAATGGACGAGACCGACGCACCGCAGACGCCGGTGGAACTGCTCGTCATTCTCGCCGCGCTGGCGGACGAAAAGCTTCCGCTGCAGACGATCGCGCCGAAATTTACGGGCCGGTTTAACAAAGGCGTAGACTACGTCGGCAACATTGCCCGTTTCGAGAAGGAATTCGACGATGATGTCGCAGTGATCGCCCACGCCATCGGGGAATACAATCTGCCTTCGAAGCTGAAGTTAAGCGTTCATTCCGGGAGCGACAAATTTTCGATATATGGGCCGATTCGCCGGGTCCTGCAAAAGACCGGCGCCGGCGTGCACGTCAAAACGGCGGGTACGACGTGGCTCGAGGAATTGATCGGCCTGGCCGAAGCAGGCGGCCCCGCGCTGCGCCTGGCGCAGGAGATCTACGCCGAGGCCTACGATCACCGCGAGGCGCTGTGCGAGCCGTACGCGGCAGTCATCGATATCGATGTGCGCCGGCTGCCATCACCGGACGAGGTGAGATTGTGGACCTCGGGGCAGTACGTAGATGCGTTGCGGCACGATCAAACGAATCCTTCTTATAACCGCGCCCTGCGCCAGTTACTTCACGTCGGTTACAAGATTGCGGCAAAAATGGGGGATCGATACTTCAGGATGCTGGAAGAATGCGCCGAGCCGATTTCGCGAAACGTCACTTACAACCTGTTTGAACGGCACATATGCCCGCTCTTTCTCGCCGGACGGTAATTGCCGCGGGTCCGGCTGCATTTCTGCCGGGGGTGCGCGGCGCCGATACATTCAAACTAGTGGTTTCCAAGAAGGGATCGCGTTTTCACACGGTCCAGGAAGCGATTGACTCGGTCCCGCGCGGCAACCGGGGAAGGTATATTATCGAGGTGCGCCGGGGTACTTACTTCGAGCGCGTGACTATTCCGCGCGACAAGCCGTTTATCAGGCTGGTGGGGGAAGATGCGCGCGAAACCGTAGTTACTTACAATCTCAGCACGGCGACCACTTCGGAGACGCGCTACTCCGCCAGCACTTATGTGTTCGCTGATAATTTCCAGGCTGAGAATATCAGCTTCGAGAATGGATACGGCGCCGGCTCGCAAGCGGTGGCGCTCTTTCTAGGCGCCGATCGCGCGGTTTTTCGCGGCTGCCGCTTCCTGGGCTGGCAGGACACGCTGTATGTCAACGGCTCCAATTGCCAGTTCGTTCCGCAGGCGCTTTCAGAAAGCGATGCCGGCAACTGTGCCGCCGGCCGGCATTTCTTCGATCGATGCTACATCGAAGGCCACGTGGATTTCATTTTCGGGGACGCTGCGGCGGTTTTTCGGGAGTGCCAAATTCACAGCAAGGGCCGGGGCTACGTCACGGCGCAATCGCGAACTTATGCCGCGCAGGCGAGCGGCTTCGTGTTCGACCGCTGCCGTTTGACCGGTGAGAACACCGGTACCGGCGTTTTTCTAGGCCGCCCGTGGCGCGCCTATTCCCAGGTGGTTTACCGGAATTGCTGGCTCGGCCCTCATATCCGGCCGGAGGGCTGGAGCGTCTGGAACAACAATCTTAACCACGAGACCGCGTTTTACGGCGAGTACCAATCGGAAGGCCCCGGCTCCAACCCCGCAGCGCGCGTTTCGTGGTCGCATCAACTTGCCGCGGAGGAGGCGGGGCGTTATGCGTTGCCCGGCTTCCTGAGCGGGGAAGACGGTTGGGATCCCGGAGGAAGTCGATGAATCGTGTGATCGCCAGTGTCTGTTTTTGGGCCGCTGTGGCGGCCGCGCAGCCCGGCCGCGCGCCTGTCTATGACGTCAAATCGTACGGCGCAACCGGCGCCGGTAAGATCGCCGATACGGGCGCCATCAACCGGGCCATCACGGCGGCGAACGCCGCCGGCGGCGGCACAGTGTACTTTCCAGCGGGCACGTATCTTTCCGGCTCGGTTCGCCTCAAAAGCAACGTGACGCTTTATCTGGATTCCGGCGCGGTCATCCAGGCTTCTTCCGATCCGCAAGCGTACGACGAAGCCGAGCCGAACCCGTCGATCGATAAGTATCAGGATTTCGGCCACAGCCATTGGCGCAACAGCCTGATGTGGGGCGAGAACGTGGAAAACGTGGCGATCCTCGGCCAAGGTCTGATCAACGGCAAAGGCGCGCTGACGCGCGAGGCCGACCAGCGGATCGCCAACAAAGCGATCTCGCTCAAGCTAAGCCGGAATGTGACGATCCGCGACGTTTCGATGCTGCTGTGCGGTCACTTTGCAATCCTGGCTACCGGCGTCGACAACCTCACGATCGACAACATTAAAATCGACACCAACCGCGATGGGATCGACGTGGACGCGAGCCGGAACGTGCGGATCTCGAATGTTAGCGTCAATTCACCTTGGGACGACGCCATCGTCCTGAAGGCCTCCTACGGCCTGGGCCTTTTCCGCGATACGAGCAATGTGACGATCACGAATTGCTTCGTGAGCGGATATGATATGGGCACGCTTCTCGACGGGACGTATCAGCGGCACGCGGCGGGAGCGCCGGACCGCGGGGGCCCGACCGGTCGTATCAAGCTCGGGACAGAATCGAGCGGCGGCTTCAAGAACATCACGATTTCCAATTGCGTGTTCGAATACTCGCGCGGGCTCGCGCTGGAAACCGTCGATGGCGGCGTGCTCGAAGACATTACGATCTCGAACATCACGATGCGCGACGTCGTCAATTCGCCGATCTTCCTGCGTCTGGGCCGCCGGATGCGTTCGCCCGAAGGCACGCCGATCGGCCAGTTGCGACGGGTCAACATCAGCGACGTGGTCGTATACAACGCCGACCCGCGCTACGCCAGCCTGATCACCGGGATCCCAGGCCACGACATTGAAGATGTGAAGCTGAATCACATCCGTTTGCTTTACGCCGGGGGCGGAACCAGGGAGCAGGCGGCGATCGTGCCGCCGGAGGGCGAGACCGAATACCCGGAGCCATACCGCTTCGGCCCAATGCCGGCTTATGGTTTCTTCCTGCGGCACGTAAAAGGCATCGAGCTGAATGATTTAGAGATCGGGTATCTGAAACAGGATCTCCGGCCGCCATTCCAGCTTCAGGATGTGGATGGGGCCGACTTTAACAACCTCAAAGCACAGCACGCCGATCAGGAGCCGACCTTCGTTCTGAAAGATGTGCGCCGGTTTCATACATGGCATTCGTCCTCCGGGTCCGACGCGTCTCTCGATGAGGCCGGCGAAAAGCGTTTGTAATGCGCCGTCTTTTGGGGCCGCCGGGGCCGTCCGGCTGGTGCGGTTGAGGGCATCCCCGCTCAAGGTCAGAAACCTTAACGGAAGCGGAGCCATCGTCAATGGGCGCTTCGACCAGCGGGAACCGTTAAACTTCGTACGTACCTGGGCTGCCGTTGGCGGCTGTTATCCTTCCGCCGCCCCTTGCCTGAGGAGGCTAATCTAGCGTCCGGCCGGCGGCTTGCAGAAATCCGACCTGCTTGAACAGGTTCATGACATCGCTGCCGATTAATCTTGCCTCACGGCAAAGTGCTGGTATAGAATCCACGCATTCTGATTGACCGTTTGCACCGCAGTTCGACGGGGCCCTGCTTAATCCGCCGGCGACATAGGCGAACAAAACGGGGGTGACTATGAGGACGACAAATCCGTCCCATTCGGCATTCGTAACGTGGCTCGGCGTGGCCGTGCTGCTGGTAACAATCCCATCAACCTGGGCTCAGACCGCGGGTACCGGTGCGCTGACTGGAACGGTGACGGATGCCTCGGGAGCGGTGATACCCGGCGCGGCGGTGACCGCCATCAACGTCGATACGGCGCAGGAGCGCGCCACGACCACGGGCGCCGATGGCGCCTACCGTTTCGCGCTGCTTCCTCCCGGCACCTACCGGGTCCGATTCACGGCGGCAGGATTCAAATCCGTGGAAGTGCCGGATGTGAAGGTCAACGTGACCGAGACGCCCGTGCTGGACCGGAGCCTGGACGTGGGCGGCCAAGCCGAGCAGGTTACGGTGCAGGCGGAAGCCGCCGCTATTCAGACCACCAACTCCACGATGGGAACGGTTGTCGGCGGGCAGACCGCGACCGCGCTGCCGCTGACCACGCGAAACTACACCAACCTCCTCGGCCTGTCGGCCGGAGCGAACGCCAGCGTCAACAATGCCACCGGCTTGGGCAAGGGCGGCGTGGACATCGCGGTGAACGGCGCGTCGCCGACCGAGAACAATTACTCCATGGATGGTGTTGCCATTACCAGTAGCGGATCGGGGAGCGTCGTGGAAGGCTTCTATGTGGGGATGGCGATTCCGAATCCGGATACTCTGCAGGAATTCAAAATTCAGACGTCCCTTTATGATGCCGGTTACGGCCGAAATCCGGGCGCCAACGTGAATGTCGTCACCCGCTCGGGAACCAACTCTTTGCACGGAACAGCTTTCGAATTTTTCCGCAATACCGACCTCAACGCCAACGATTTTTTCCGCAATCGAACTTGCGGTGTTACACCCAAGATTTGTGCCGGGACCGGCGTTTCTCAGATCCTCAACCAGAACCAGTTCGGCGGTCAACTCGGCGGCCCGATCAAGAAAGACCGGTTTTTTATTTTCGGCGCATACCAGCAGACATGGCAGAAGAACGGGGCTGCCAGCGCCGGTTTCAGCTCCGGCATCACCCTGGTGCCGATTCCTGACGGCAATCGCGGCACCACTGGTTTCGGCGGCGGTGTGAACGGCTTGGGCGATGATGCGGCAGCGGCCCAGTTCCGCACCGCCCTCGGAGCCGCCTTCTGTCCGCAGAACAATCCGCTCGGCGGCAAGACGAATCCCGGCGGTGGAGGCCTCGGCACGGGCATGCAGGTGGCCTGCGACGGTTCCAACATCAACCCGTACGCGATGCGCTATCTGCAGGCCAAGGCCGGTAGCGGCGCCTACTATATTCCCGGCTCGGGCATTACTCCCTCGCTCACGAATTCCGGATACCTGCCGGGTGTCGCCTACTCCATCCCCGCCTATGCGCGCGAGTACCAGGGAATGTTGAACCTGGATTACGTGATCAATTCCAAAAACACCCTGTCCAGCCGCTATTTCCGGTCGGTGGAGCCCGAGGATGTTCCGTTTGTCCCCGGCGTGGCGTTACCCCTTCCCGGAGATCCCGGCGTTTCGCAGTACGGATATCAGACGGGCTTGCTGAAGCTCACTACGATTGTGAGTCAAAAC
>Ga0070734_10002402_pt1 | contig 22839 bp, 19 predicted proteins | sample Coa_R1_8_FD_66444 | JGI IMG/M metagenome (GOLD analysis project Ga0070734, IMG submission 66444) | Surface soil microbial communities from Centralia Pennsylvania, which are recovering from an underground coalmine fire - Coalmine... | ecosystem: Environmental > Terrestrial > Soil > Unclassified ...
GATTCCTGGGGGCCGCGCGTCGAGAGCGCCATCAAGCAGCAGTCGGTCGATCTGCGCCGCTTCATCGTCGCAAGTCTCGACAGCTTCGCCGCGCGTATCACCGCCGATCTGCGCCATGTCACCCCCGTCGCCCCCGCGCCGCTGAGCTTCGCGGCGCCCGAGCCGCCCGCCGCGCCGCGCCGCGCCGCGCTCTGGCCGTGGCCGGTGGCCACTGCGCTCCTGGCGGTGATTGCGCTTCTCGGGGTGCTCGGCTGGCTCGGTGCGCGGGAGGATCTCGCCAAGGTGCGGAACGAGATCGCCACATTGCGCAGCGCCCACGGTGAGCTGATGCGCTCGCGCGACCAGCTGGCGGGCTCGGTCAAGGACCTGGCCGCGGCGCTCGCCGCGAGTTCGAGTGCGCCGAGCGCTGCCGCGGCGGGGGCCGCGGCGACGGGGTTGCCGCGCGCCGAGCTCGTACCCTACGGCGAGGTGCCCTTCGATCGCAGCCGCACCGAGGCGCTCCGCGAGGTGCTCGCGAAGCTCGAGGCACAAGGATTTCGCGGCGCTCTCAAGGTGACGAGCTCGAGCGGAGTATTCTGTCTCAGCGGCAACGCCAGTGATGGCTTCGCGCCCGCAAGCCCGGGTCTGCTCGCGAGCAAGTGCGATCTCGTCGGCAATCCCTTCGATGAGTCGCTGGTCGGACAGTCGCGCGAGTCGCTCTCGTTCGCCAACGTGGTGGCGGGCGTGCGCCAGCGCAGCGGCGGCGCCATCGCCGTCACGCTCGAGAATGCCGGCGGCGCGCACCCCGGCACCCCGTATCCACCTCGCAGCGAATCACTCACGGCGGGTGAATGGAATCGCGCGGCGCAGGCCAACAATCGAGTCGAGTTCACCGCGGAGCCGGCCCCCTAGCGGGGGGCTTCCCGAGGGCTAGAACGACACCCTCACGAAGAGCTGCGGTCCCTTCGAATCGAAGTTGAAATACCCCGAGCTTCCGGTCTTGGTGGAGGTGAGCTTCGCTCGCGTGTCGATGTAGCCGAGCGCCAGGGACACGTTCGGAGTGAAGCGGTAGAGCGCGTTGAGCTCGGCGAATCCGAGCGACCCGTCGAGCTGGTGCACGTGCACGCCGAGGTACTGCACCCGTCCGTCGAGATAGAAATGCCGGGTCACGACGAAGGTTGCGTCCAGGCCCGGGGTCGGATACGGGCCGGCCGCGGTCTCGCGTTGATCGATGTGCACCGCCTGGGTCACCACCTTGGCCTGGGCATTGATGCCCACGGACCACACGCCGAGCGTGGCGGCCACCTCGTAGCGCTGGCCGTGGAGGAAAGAGTAACCGTAGGTCAGGCCGAGCAGGCGCAGGTCGAGCGTCGATTGCAGCGGCTCACCCTGCTGCAGCACCGCGTCGCGGAACACGATCGGCTCGCTGACCGTCTGATTGCCGGTGCGATCGAGATAGAAGTAATCGAGGCGCAGGCGATTGCGCTCGCCGGCACGCACCGTGGCCTGGAACTTCGGTTCGATGTCTTTCTCGTCCAGGCCGAACTGGTTTTCGGCATCGATGGTGGTGCCCTGAACACCGGTGCTCGAATCCACCCGAAAGGTTGTGGAATTCTTGAGGTCCATGACGCCGAGCGATATCCGCACCCGGTCCTCGGTGGGGCTCATGTAATCGCCATCCGCGTGCGCGATCGGTGCCAGCAGGGCGAGCAGCGCCGCGCCGATGACGTCCTTCCTCATGTCACTCTCCTCAGAACCAGCTCATCCGTCGCGGCCCGCCGCGGCCGCTCGGCCAGGGAGGGAGCGATCCGCTCGAGTACGTGCTCCGCGGCCGCGCGCCAACCTGTGAGTTTGCCGCCATAAATGCCGAGCACGCGTGGATGCGGATCACGGTCGGTCGTGAAAATGACCTCGCGCGATCGGCCAAACGAGTCGCCACCCTCCGCCGGCAGGACTCGCAAGCCCGCAAAGCGCTCGCGGATGTCGGCGCGCGTCAGGCCCGCCATCGCCGGGAAGTAGCGCCGCGCGACACTCAAGAGGTACTCCTCTTCCTCGGGCAACGGGCGCACCTCATCGGGGTTGCCCAGGTAGGGGGTCTCCGTGGTGCCGATCAGCGTCTGCCCGCGCCACGGCATCACGAAGACCGCGCGACCGTCGCTCGGGCTTTCGACGTAGTAGATGCCCCGCCCCACGGGGACGGGCACGACGATATGAGTTCCCTGCACCAGATCGACGGCGGGCACGGCGATCGGCGGCTCGATGGCGCGCGCAACGCGCGTCGCCCAAGGTCCCGCCGCGTTCACCAGCACCCGTGCCCGGCAGAGCACCCGCTCGCCGCGGCTCTGGAAGCTGACCTCGAGCCCGTCCTCCTCGAGACGCGCACCGAGGAACTCGGCCGGCAGCGCAACCTCACCGCCGAGCTCGCGCGCTGACTCGACCACCGCGCGGGTGAGCTGAGCATCGTCGGTCTGTGCATCGTAGTACCGGATCACTGCATCGAGATTGCGCGTCTCGAGGCCGTCGAGCGTCGGCCACTCGCGCCGCGGCACCGTACCGAAGCGGGTGCTCGGATGAAAGCCGCCGAGCAGCGCATAGAGTGCGAGCCCGATTTTCACCTGCCACGGGCGCCTGCGGGTATCGGCATAGATCGGAATGAAGAAGGCTTTCAGCTCGACGAGCTCGGGCGCGATGCGCAGATGCACCGCCCGCTCGTGCAGGCTCTCGCGCACGAGCGCAAACTGTCCGCTCTCGAGATAGCGCAGGCCTCCATGAATGAGCTTGCTCGAGCGGCTCGAGGTCCCACTGGCCAGCTCGGCCCGCTCGATCAGCAGGGCACCATGCCCGGCGGCCGTCACCGCCTGCAGCACGCCCGCCCCATGAATGCCGCCCCCCACGATGATCACGTCGTACGTCTTCATCAGCTCCCACCCGATCGCCAGCGGGGAGAATGCTGGATTTTCCGGGGATACACAAAAATGCGCCCGAGTGTCGTCAGGAGCACACAGGGGCGAGCGGAGCTGCTCGAAGTCACTCGCGCGCCGTGCGTTTCTCCTCGAAACGATGCAGCGGTGCGTCGGAGGTGACCTCGATCTCGCCCTCGACAATCGCGCCTTCGGCGATCGCAATGGTGCGAGCGCTCACCCGCCCGCGAATCACGGCGGTGTAGCCGATCTCAAGCTTGTCGCGTACGGTCAAGCCGCCCTCGATGCGTCCGGCGATGACGGCCTGCTCAGCGTGAACATGGCCGTGCCACTGACCGGTCACCGAGAGGTTGAGCCCGCCCTGGATCTCGCCGTCGCCGTGCACGGCGCCGGAGACGACGAACGGGCCGGCGCCACGCACGTTGCCGACCACGACCGAGTCCGCACCGATGAATGTGGGCGTCGCCGTGATGCGATCGAAGAAGCGGCGCTTGTGCTCGGTCATGCGCGTTTCATACCCGATCGGCCCTGGGCGTGATGTGACGAGCTTGGCGGCGAGCCAATTCGCCGTAGAATGAGCGCAGAAAATACGCGAGGGGACCATGCCGAGATCAAAAACCGTGATCACCGCCCTGGTGGTGCTTCTCCTGGCCGTCGGTGGCTGCAGCCGCCAGCAGAGCGATTGGCAAAAGGCCCGGCAGACGAACACTGCGGAAGGCTACGAGCAGTTCCTCAAGCGCTATCCGAACGGCGACTTCACGGTCCAGGCGCAGGCGCGCCTCAAGGATCTCTACACCGAGCGCGATTGGGAGAAGGCGCGTGATGCTGATACGCCCGAGGCGTACCAGGCATTCGTGACACAGCACCCCGAGGGCAAGTACGCGGACGAGGCACGCAACCGCATCGAGAATTTCAATATTGCGCAGACTCCCGGCGCGGGCGAGGCCGCTCCCACGGGCCCGGCATCGAGCGAGGCGCCCGGTGCCGCCTCGGCGCCGTCCGCGAATGCACCGGGCACGAATGCTCCGAGCGCGAATGCTCCGAGCGCGCAGGTCCCCACCCATCCCGCACCGTCGACGGGGAGCGGGGGCGCACAGCCCACCCCGCCGAAGCACGCACACGCGCCCGCGCAGCCTGCGGAATCGCACACGGAAGCGCGCTCGGCCAGCGCGCCGGGCAAGCGCTACGGCGTACAGCTCGGCGCGTTCCGCTCCGGCGGCTCCGCGGCGGCGCACCGGCGCTGGGAGGCCTTGAAGAAGCAGTACCCGCAGCTTCTCAAGGGACTCACGCCGAAAGTGGTGGCGACCAAAACCACCACGGGCACGGTCTATCGGTTGCAAGCGCTGGGCGTGAGCGAGAGCTCGGCGCGCCACATCTGCAAGTCGCTGAAGGCGCAATCGCAGGCCTGCGTCGTGCTGCGCCCGTCGCGCAGCTAGCATCCTGGACTCAAGCGGCGTGACGCGGGGGAAAGTCCTTGAGCGCATCGGGCGCCTGCGGCACCCGACGAAAGAAGCTGACGAGAACAGGCCATGCGAGTATCGCGGCGATATGACAAGCCTGCGGATCCTCGATATGACAAGCCCGCGAAGCGCTGCGTCGCAGGGTGACCCGATGCGCTCCGAGTGCGTCACTCAAGTGACAATTCTTGTCACCTGCCGGCGCGCACGGATTCCTACAACACACTGAAAAATATATAATTTCTCAAATGGCATGACGATTGCTTCATCCCCCTCGTGAATCTTTGAAGGTGCGAGGGCTGGCTGATGGCGTCCCCATTCGTCGCGATGTTGATAGCCGATGACGGCCCTGGCGCCGCGCTGCTGGTGCGCCGTGCCGATGGGCAGTTCGCATTCGGGCCCATCGATGCGCGCGTGGCGCGCGCGGCCCGGGCGGCGGCAGCCCGCGCCTCATTGCGCGCTCTCGAGCTCGAGGAGCGAGAGCTCGCGGCTCCGCAGCTTCTTGAGATCAAACCGGTTTGAGACCGGATGCCGGGCCCGCGCCCGGCGCCCGGCCAGTCGATGTTGAGTTGATCGTTGATTGTCTTCTGTTTGTGTTTTCCCCTTAGGTTGTAACCTTGGCGCCGCGATTCAGCTTCCCCCGCTCGCGGCGCCTCTTTTTTTCCTCGCCTAGTCGTTGATGCCAAGCTCGCCGAGCATGAACGCGTACTCCATCGCGATCTCGCGATAGCGCTGAAAACGCCCGGATTTGCCGCCGTGCCCCGCGTCGAGATCAACATGCAGCAGCAGTCTGTTCGCATCGGTCTTCATCGCCCGCAGCTTGGCGACCCACTTCGCCGGCTCGTAATACTGCACCTGACTGTCCCATAGGCCGGTCGTCACCAGCATCGCGGGGTAGCTCTGCACGCTCACGTTGTCGTAGGGCGAGTACGAGAGCATGTACTCGTAGTAGCGCTGCTCACGCGGATCGCCCCACTCGTCGTACTCGTTGGTGGTGAGCGGCACGCTTTCATCGAGCATCGTCGTGACGACGTCGACGAAGGGCACCTGCGCGATGAGGCCGCGATAGTCGTGCGGCGCCCAATTGGCCACCGTGCCGACCAGCAGACCCCCGGCGCTGCCGCCCATCGCAAAGACCTTGCGCGGATCGGCATAGCCCCGGGCGACGAGGTCGCGTGTCACGTCGATGAAGTCGTGAAAGGAGTTCTTCTTGGAGAGCAGCCGGCCCGAGTCGTACCAGGCGCGCCCCATCTCCTGGCCGCCGCGCACGTGCGCCAGAGCGAAGACGAAGCCCCGATCGAGCAGGCTCAGGCGCAGCGGCGAGAAGCTCGGATCCATCGAGATTCCGTAGGCGCCGTAGGCGTACTGCAGGAGCGGTGCGCTGCCATTGCGCTTGAACGTCGAGCGCCGGTACAGGAGCGAGACGGGGACGAGCACCCCATCGCGCGCGGGCGCAAAGAGAAACTCGCTCGCATAGTGCGCGGGGTCGAAGGATCCGAGGACTGGATCGCGCTTGAGGAGACGTCGCTCGCCGGTGAGCACGTTGTAGTCGTAGATGCTGGTCGGCGTAGTGAGCGTGTGGTGGGCATAGCGCACGTGCTCGGTGGCGAGCTCACAGTTGACCGAGAGGCTCATGGCATACGCGGCCTCATCACTCGCAATGTCGTGCGGGCGCAGCGCACCCGCTCCTTCCGTGCCGGGCAACGGCACGATTCGGATCCGCTTCAATCCGCCCGTGCGCACGGTGAGGGCGACGAAGCGCTCGAAGGGGTCGAAGTCGCCGAGGAAGGTGTCGGGGCGATGCGGCACGAGATCCGTCCAGCGCGTCTCATCGCTCGCCTCATCGATCGCCACCCGCACGAGCCGGAAATTCCGGGCCTGCGCATTGGTGCGGATGAGGAAAGAGTCGCGGACGTGCTCGACCTGGTACTCGTGATCGCGCCGTGCGGGACGCACCACCTTGAAGGCGAGCGCCGGGTCGTCCGCCTCGGCATACCACCATTCCGAGGCGACCGTGCTTTCCATGTGCAAGAACACGAACCGCTCGGATTTCGACTTGGAGACCCCCGTGTACATGCTGCGATCGTGCTGCGTGAACACGGTGGCATCGTCCTTCGGGTCGATGCGCAGGGTGTGTTTCTTGACGAAGAGCCCGAGCAGCGTCTCCGGGTCCTTCTCGACATAAAACACCGTGCGCTCATCGTTCGCCCAGGCGACGTCGGACTCGACCCGCTCGATGGCCTCGGGAAGGATCTGGCCGCTCGTGAGGTCCTTGAAGCGCAAGGTGTACTCGCGCCGACCGACCGTGTCCTCGCAAAACGCGAGCCAGCGCGCTCCGCGCGATACCTCGAGGCCCCCGACCTGATAGAACTCGTGCCCGCGGGCGCGCTCGTTGCCATCGAGCAGGACCTCCTCGGGCGACTCGAGCGAGCCCAAGCGGCGCGCAAAGATCGGGTGCTCGCGGCCGGTCTCGTAGCGGCTGTAGTACCAGTAGCCCCCCTTGAGGTATGGCACCGAGGCGTCGTCCTGTTTCAGCCGGGCGATGAACTCCTCGTAAAGGCGCTGCTCAAGGCCCTCGGTGCTCGCCATCGACTGCGCCCGGTACTCGTTCTCGGCCTTGAGATAAGCGAGCACCTCCGGGCTCTCGCGGCTGTCATCGCGCAGCCAGTAGTAGGGGTCGATGCGGGTGCCGTGCGGCGATGCGACCGGGTGCGGGCGGCGCGCGGCCACCGGCGGGCTGCGCGGCGCGCGGGAAGGCACCGCCGCCGCTGCCTCGGCGGGCTCGGGGGGGCCGCCCGAGGAGGCGGGCGGGCCGGCGGCCTCCGGGCGAGCTGAGTCGTCTGTGTTCACTGGCCTTGTCCTCGGGTGGCGCGGGAGTATAGTCGGGTAAAAAGGCGCTCCCACCCGCCTTGTTCGATCGGATTCGATGCCCGGGGGGCTCATATGCAGACCGTCCAACACCTGCTTCGTGCGAAAGGCGGCCAGTTTTTTTCCGTGTCACCCAGCGACTCCGTACGCCATGCGATCGAGGTGATGGCGACGCGCCATGTCGGTGCCCTGCTCGTGATGGAGCAAGGCCAGCTGGTCGGCATCATCTCCGAGCGCGACTACGCCCGAAAAGTGGTCCTCATGGACCGCTCCTCGAAGGACACCCCGGTGAGCGACATCATGACCGCGCCCGCGGTCACGGTGACCCCGCAGGCGAGCGTCCACGAGTGCATGCAGCTCATGACGGCGCGGCGCTTCCGGCACCTCCCGGTGGTCGAGGGGGGCCGTGTCGTGGGCGTGCTCTCGATCGGGGATCTGGTGAAGGCGGTGATCGAGGAGCAAACCCAGCACATCGAGCAGCTCGAGCGCTACATCGCCGGGTAACGTTCGCCGCCGCGCCCGTTGACGGCACACCCCGCGCCGGTATCATGACCCGCATACCTTGGCGCTCCCAGGAGCCTGTCTCTCTGTCGGACAGGCTCTGAGCCCGCTGGGCGATCGATTTCGCAAGCGCCTCGAACCGGTTTTTTGACGTTCATTCAATCAGGGCTTCTGCGCTCGGGCGTGGAGGCACGGGCGTGCACGGGCGAAATACTATGCAGGGCGCAGAGCCAGGAGCAACGGAAGGGACGGACCCGGGATCGGCGGACGCGGGGCGGCCCGACGCGGGGCGCGACGCGCAGCGCGTCGCGGGCGAGGCCGTCGAGCTGTGCGATGCCGTCGAGCTGCGCGATGCCCCGTTCGGGCTGTACCGGCCCGCCTACGAGCGCGACTCGTGCGGCTTCGGCCTCATTGCGAGCCTCGACGATCAGCCGAGCCACTGGCTCATCAAGACTGCGATCAGCTCGCTCAACCGGCTCACCCACCGCGGCGCCATCGCGGCGGACGGCAAGACCGGTGATGGCTGCGGCCTGCTCATCAAGATGCCGCGCAAGTTCCTGCGGGCGGTGGCTGCGGAGGCAGGCATCACCTTGACGAACTCGTTCGCGGCAGGCCTCGTGTTCCTGAGCCGCGATCCCGAGCTCGCGCAGCGGGCGCGCACGGTCCTCACCGAGCAGCTCGAGCGCGAGAGCTTGAGCGTTGCGGGCTTTCGTGTGCTGCCCGTCGATCCTGACGCATGCGGCGCCGAGGCCCTGCGCACCCTGCCTCGCATCGAGCAGGTGTTCGTGAATACGACGGCCGATCTCGACGAGGCGACCTTCAATCGCCACCTTTACATGGCGCGGCGCCGCGCCGAGAAGCTCCTCGAGCCGCTCGATCCCATCTTCTACGTGCCCTCGCTCTCCTCGAGCACCCTCGTCTACAAGGGCATGGTGATGCCGCAGCATCTGGTCGAGTTCTACCCCGACCTCAAGGATCCGCGGCTCGAGGCCTCCGTGGTCGTCTTCCACCAGCGCTTCTCGACCAACACGCTGCCGCAGTGGCGCCTCGCGCACCCGTATCGCTACCTCGCACACAACGGCGAGATCAACACCGTGCAGGGCAATCGCAGCTGGGCCGTGGCGCGCGGACCCTTGTTCCGCTCGCCGCTCCTGCCGAACCTGCACGAGGTGCTGCCGGTGGTGACGCTCGAGGGCTCGGACTCGCAGTCGCTCGACAACATGCTCGAGCTGCTGCTCGTCGGCGGGCTCGATCCGATGCACGCCATGCGCATGCTCATCCCGCCCGCCTGGCAGTCGGTCGACATGATCGATCCCGACCTCAAGGCCTTCTACGAGTATTACGCCACTCACATGGAGCCCTGGGACGGGCCGGCGGGCATCGTACTCACCGACGGCCGCTATGCGTGCTGCACGCTCGATCGCAACGGCCTGCGGCCGGCACGCTGGGTGCTCACCCGCAACCGGCACATCACCATCGCCTCCGAGGCGGGCGTGTGGGACTACGCGCCGGAGGACGTGGTGCGCAAGGGCAAGCTGGGCCCGGGCGAGATCCTGGCGCTCGACCTGCAGACCGCCGAGCTCATGGACACGCGCCAGGTCGATGAGCTCCTGAAGAGCCGCCATCCCTACAAGGTGTGGCTGAAGAAGGGGGTGCGCTACCTGCAGACCGACCTGATCGACCCGCGGCTCGCGGCCGAGCCGTTCGACCGCAACACCCTCGCGATGTTCCAGAAGCTGTTCAATGTCAGCGCCGAGGAGCGCGATGAGATCATCCGCGTGCTCGCGGAGGACGAAAGCGAGGCGGTCGGCTCGATGGGCGATGACACGCCGATGCCGGTGCTGTCGAGGCGGGTGCGCTCGCTCTACGACTACTTTCGCCAGCAGTTCGCGCAGGTCACCAATCCGCCGATCGATAGCTTGCGCGAGAGCATCGTCATGTCGCTGCAGACGCAGATTGGCCCGGAGTGCAATATCTTCGTGCCCGCGCAGCAACACGCTGAGCAGATCGTGCTCTCATCCCCCATCCTCTCGCAGCGCAAGCTCCGTCAGATCGTCGCGCTCGACCATGAGGGCGTGCCCCATGAGTTCATCGATCTGCAGTACCCTCAAGGCGAGGATCTCAAGAGCGCCATCCTCGCGGTATGCGATCAGGCCGAAGCGGCCGTGCGGGCGGGCAAGCTGGTGCTGCTGCTCTCGGACCGCTACCCGACCCGCGGCAAGATCCCGATCCACGCGCTGCTCGCCACCGGCGCCGTGCATCACCGGCTGGTGCGCACCGGCCTGCGCTGCAAATGCAACATTCTCGTGGAGACCGGCACGGCGCGCGATCCGCATCACTTCGCCTGCTTGATCGGTTACGGGGCGACCGCGGTGTATCCGTACCTCGCCTACCAGACGCTGTTCGATCTCATGCGCAAGGGCGCCCTCAACATGGAGGATGCCGATGCGCGCCAGGAGATCGGGCGCAGCTACCGGCGCGCCATCCGCAAGGGCTTGACCAAGATCATGTCGAAGATGGGCATCTGCACGATCGGCAGCTATCGCAGCGCGCAGCTTTTCGAGATCGTCGGTCTCGCGGACGAGGTGGTCGGGCTGTGCTTCGAGGGCTCGGAGAGCCGCATCGGCGGTGCGGATTTCGAGGACCTGAAGGCCGATGCGCTGCAGCTGGCGCGCCGTGCGTGGGATCCGCAGGAGGGCGTCGAGCGCGGCGGGCTCCTCAAGTACGTGCACGGCGGCGAGTACCACATGTACAACCCGGACGTCGTCGCGACGCTGCAAGCCGCGGTGATGAGCAATGACTACGAGCGCTACCGCGAGTACGCGGCGCTGGTGAACGAGCGTCCCGTCTCCTGTATCCGCGATCTTCTGAAGATCACGCCCGCCCGCGCACCCGTTCCCCTCGAGGAGGTCGAGAGCGCGCGCGACATCATCTTGAGGTTCGACGGCGCCGGGATGTCCTTGGGCGCCCTCTCGCCCGAGGCGCACGAGGCCCTCGCGATCGCGATGAACCGCCTGGGTGCACGCTCGAACTCCGGTGAGGGCGGCGAGGATCCGCGCCGCTACCACAGCGAGCGGAACTCGAAGATCAAGCAGGTCGCCTCGGGGCGCTTCGGTGTGACGCCCGAGTATCTGATCAACGCCGAGGTGCTGCAGATCAAGATCGCGCAGGGCGCAAAGCCCGGCGAGGGCGGGCAGCTCCCCGGTCACAAGGTGAACGACATGATCGCGCGCCTGCGCTTCGCGCGCCCCGGGGTCGGTCTCATCTCGCCGCCACCGCATCACGACATCTACTCGATCGAGGATCTCGCGCAGCTGATCTTCGACCTGAAGCAGGTAAACCCGCAGGCGCTCGTCTCGGTGAAGCTCGTCGCCGAGCCCGGTGTCGGCACGGTCGCCGCAGGCGTCGCCAAGGCCTATGCGGATCTCATCACCGTGAGCGGCTACGACGGGGGCACGGGCGCGAGCCCGCTCTCCTCGATCAAGTACGCCGGTACGCCCTGGGAGCTCGGGCTCGCCGAGACTCACCAGACGCTCCGGGTCAACGAGCTGCGCCACCGCGTGCGGCTGCAGACCGACGGTGGACTGAAGACCGGGCTCGATGTGATCAAGGCCGCGCTCTTGGGCGCCGAGAGCTTCGGTTTCGGCACCGCGCCCATGATCGCCTTGGGGTGCAAGTACCTGCGCATCTGCCATCTCAACAATTGCGCCACCGGCATCGCGACTCAGCACGCGGTGCTGCGCTCACGCCACTTCATCGGCCTCCCGGAGATGGTGATGAACTATTTCCGCTTCGTCGCGCAAGAATGCCGCGAGATCCTCGCCGCGCTCGGGGTGCGCTCGCTCGCCGAGATCATCGGCCACACGGAGCGGCTCACGGTCCTCCCGGGTGAGACGGCGCGACAGCGCAAGCTCAATCTTGCGCCGCTCCTCGCGAGCAGCGCCCTCGCGCGCGAGCGGCCGCAGTACTGCACCGACCCTCGTAACGAGCCCGCCGATCGCGGTGCCCTGGGCCTCACGATGCTCGAGGACATGCGCAGCGCCATCGAGTCGAAGGCGGGGGGCGAGTATCACTATCGAGTGCGCAATTTCGACCGCTCGATCGGCGCACGGGTCTCCGGCGAGATCGCACGGCGCTGGGGAAACCATGGCATGAGCGATGCGCCGCTCAATGTGCATCTCACCGGCTCGGCCGGGCAGAGCTTCGGGGTGTGGAATGCGGGCGGACTGCACCTCGCGCTCGAGGGTGAGGCGAACGACTATGTCGGCAAGGGCATGGCGGGCGGACGGATCGTCTTGAGGCCGCCCGCGCAATCCTCGTTCAGCGCGCGCGACACGGTGATCATGGGCAACACCTGCCTGTACGGGGCGACCGGTGGTGAGCTCTATGCGGCCGGCACGGCCGGCGAGCGCTTCGCGGTGCGCAACTCCGGTGCGCTGGCCGTGGTCGAGGGCACGGGCGATCATTGCTGCGAGTACATGACAGGCGGCGTCATATGCGTGCTCGGCCGCACCGGTGTCAATTTCGGTGCGGGCTTCACCGGCGGCTTCGCCTACGTGCTCGACCTCGAGCGCGACTTCGTCGACCGCTACAACCATGAGCTCATCGACATTCACCGCGTCTCCCCCGAGGGCATGGGTCCGCATCTGCAGCACTTGCGCGGACTGATCGAGCAGCACGTGGCCTACACCCGCAGTGTCTGGGGGTCGACCCTGGTCAACGATTTTCGCACCTTCATCGGGCGTTTTTGGGTGGTCAAGCCCAAGGCGGCGGCCATCAATACCTTGCTCTCGAGCCTGAGGCGCGCGGCGTGATGCACGGCCTCGCTCGAGTCGCGCCGATGAGAGAAGCGGGCGCACGGCTGCGGCGGTGGCATGGCCGATAAGCACCTCAAGTTTCTCGAGGTGCCGCGCCGCGAGCCGGACAAGCTTCCCGTCGAGGAGCGAACGCTGCATTTCCGTGAGATCTACGCGCCCTACACGGCGGAGGCGGCCGCCCAGCAGTCGGGCCGCTGCCTCGATTGCGGAAACCCGTTCTGCGAGTGGAAATGTCCGGTGCACAACTACATCCCGAACTGGCTCGCGCTCGTCGAGGCGGGGAAGCTGTTCGAGGCGGCCGAGCTTTCGCACCAGACCAACTCGCTTCCCGAAGTGTGCGGGCGCATCTGCCCGCAGGACCGGCTGTGCGAGGGCGCTTGCACGCTCAACGACGGCTTGGGCGCGGTCAGCATCGGCGCCATCGAGAAATACATCACCGACGAGGCCTTTCGACAGGGCTGGATGCCCGATCTGTCGTACGTCGCCCGCACCGGGAAGCGGGCCGCCGTCATCGGCGCAGGGCCCGCGGGGCTCGCCTGCGCGGATGTGCTGGTGCGCAACGGCGTCACCCCGGTCGTCTTCGACCGGTATCCGCGCATCGGCGGGCTCCTCACCTTCGGCATTCCGCCGTTCAAGCTCGAGAAGGAGGTGGTCGAGAAGCGGCGCGAGGTGATGCAGCACATGGGAGTCGAGTTTCGACTCGGCGTCGAGGTCGGGCGCGATGTCGCGATCGAGGACTTGTTGCGTGAGTTCGATGCGCTCTTCCTCGGCATGGGAACCTACACCTACGTGAAGGGCGGCTTCTCGGGCGAGGACCTGCCGGGCGTGCACGAGGCATTGCCTTATCTCGTCTCGAACATTCGCCGCGAGCTTGGCCTCGTTGTCGATGCAAAGGACTTCGTCGATATGCGCGACAAGCACGTCGTGGTGCTGGGCGGCGGCGACACCGGCATGGATTGCAATCGCACCGCCGTGCGCCAGGGCGCAGCGAGCGTGACGTGCACCTATCGGCGTGATGAGGGCAACATGCCGGGCTCGCGCCGTGACTACAAGAACAGCAGGGAGGAGGGCGTCACCTTCCTCTTCAACCGCCAGCCGATCGAGATCGTCGGCACCGATCGCGTGCAAGGGGTGAAGCTCGTCGAGACGCGCTTAGGTCCGCCCGATGCGCGTGGACGCCGTATTCCCGAGGTGGTGCCCGGCACCGAGGAGACCATCCCGGCCGATGCGGTCATCGTCGCCTTCGGCTTCCTGCCGAGTCCGCCGGCATGGCTCGAGTCGTCGGGGGTGGGTGTGCATGCGAACGGACGGGTGCGCGTCAACAGCGCCGACGGCGCGCGATTTCAGACGACGCACCCGAAGATCTTTGCGGGCGGCGACATGGTGCGCGGCTCGGATCTGGTCGTCACGGCGGTGTTCGAGGGACGCGAGGCGGCAGCGGGGATGCTGCGTTACCTCGGCGTGCGGGCGGCCCTGGCGGTTGGTTAGAAGGCTCGCGGCTCACGCCGCACATCATGCTGGCCCCAGGGGCGCCCGAGTGGAGTGTGAGTCGAGTGTCGAGCGCTGGGAGCAAATCGCTCGCTTGGCGAGGTGGGCCGGTGACAGCTCAGCGCGAGTGCGTCATGCTTCTCCCGACTCGTACACCGGTGGCCGACCACATTCCAAAATAAATCCAAGGGGGCGATCAAATGATTCAGTTTCAGATCGTCGAGAGCGTCGGAGCGGATCTGTATCGCAGCTTGCTGAATTACATGAGGTCAGGCTCGCTGCAGACATTTTCGGCAAGCAAACACGGCCGCAAGATCTCCCACATCAAGTACCCGGGCTGGATCAACTGGTCGAATTCCGAAGGCGTGATCACCTGCGAGGTCTTGAGCCCGCGCAAGCCCGACAATGAGTGGCAGCTGATGCACGCGTTCCTGGGGCGGCTGGCGGCGCGCTTTGCTCCGAGCATCCTCGCGATCAACATTCAGTTTCGGGCAGCTCGAAAGTCGTCGTTAATCGAGTCGGGTGCTCAGCGGAACCGGAAGAAGACGCGCAAGCGCTAGGCGATCGCTCGAAGGCGGGGCTTCGATGGCCGAAAATGGCGAGTCCTCGCGCGGGGGCTGCGCTACTCTAGCCGCATGATGCCCCCTTCCGATGCCTGCTATCGCGCCGTGCGCGCCCGCGACCGGCGCTTCGACGGGCGCTTCTATACCGCGGTCGCGACCACCCGCATCTATTGCCGGCCGGTCTGTCCGGCGCGTACTCCGAAACGCGAGAACATGACGTTCTACCCGAGCGCCGCGGCGGCCGAACAGGCCGGTTACCGGCCCTGTCTGCGCTGTCGCCCCGAACGCGCCCCGGGCTACGCGCCGATCGACCGCCGCAGCCGCTTGCTTGGCGCGGCGATTGCCGGCCTCGAGGAGCACGCGCTCTCGGAGGCGGGACTCGAGGAGCTTGCCGCCGCCGTCGGAGTGAGCGAGCGGCAGCTGCGGCGCGTTTTCGAGGCCGAGCTCGGCGTCTCGCCGATCGGTCTTGCGCAGACGCAGCGTCTTTTGATGGCGAAGCGTCTCATGACCGACACGGATCTCAGCCTCACCGACATCGCCTTCGCGAGCGGCTTCAAGAGTCTGCGCCGCTTCAATGCGCTGTTTCTCGAGCGCTACGGCGCGAGTCCGCGCAGCTTGCGCCGCCGACGCACCCGAAGCGCGGGGCTCAAGTGCCAGCTCGACTATCGACCGCCTCTGGCCTGGGACGTGTTGCTCGACTATCTGCGCCGGCGCGCGACGCCGGGTGTCGAATACGTCGATGCCAGCCACTACCGTCGCACCGTCGCCCTCGACCGCCACGAGGGTTGGATCGCGGTCGGCCTGAGTCCGGGCGGGCATGCGCTTGAGCTGGAGCTCGACCCCGCGCTCGCACCCGTCATCGGCTCGGTGGTCGCGCGCATCAAGCGCGTGTTTGACCTGAATGCGGTACCCGCTGCGGTGAGCGAGTGTCTGGCGAAGGATCCGCTGCTTGCCCCGCACGTGCATCGCGCCCCGGGCTTGCGGGTGGCGGGCGCGTTTGACGGCTTCGAGCTCGCAGTGCGCGCGGTGCTGGGTCAGCAGATCACGGTGAAGGCGGCGAGCACGCTCGCCGGCCGCTTCGCGGCGCGCTTCGGTGCACCGGTGACGACGCCCTTCCCGCAGCTCAACCGGCATGCCCCCGTCGCGGATCGCGTCGCACGCCTCACGGTCGAGGAGATCGCCGCACTCGGCATCATCGGTCAGCGCGCCCGCACGCTGATCGCGCTTGCCCAGGCAGTCGATGCGAGACGCCTCGTGCTCGCATCGCATGCCGACGTCGCACAGCAGATGGCCGCGCTCCTCGAGCTGCCGGGCATCGGAGCATGGACGGCCGAGTATGTCTCCATGCGTGCGCTGCACTGGCCCGATGCCTTTCCAGCGGGCGATCTCATGTTGCAGCGGGCTGCGAGCCTCGCGGCACGGCCGCTGCTCGCACGCTCGGAGCGGTGGCGGCCCTGGCGTTCCTATGCCGCTCAATATCTCTGGCGCTCGCTCGGGAGCCCCCGATGATCCATTTCACTCGAATGCCCAGTCCCATCGGCCCCTTGCTGCTCGTGGGGGACGGGGTGTCGTTGACCGGCCTGCACATGGCGACTTCCCATGACCGGGTGGAGCTGTCCGGCGCCCTCGAGGATCCACAGGCCAGGCCCTTCGTCGCGACCCGGCGTCAGCTGGAGGAGTATTTTTCAGGCACGCGGCGCATCTTCGATCTGCCGCTGCGACTCGAGGGCACGGTCTTCCAGCAGAGCGTCTGGCGGGCTCTCGTCTCGATCCCTTTCGGCGAGACCTGGAGCTACGGCCGTCTTGCCGAGCGAATCGGGAATCCCAAGGCAATGCGTGCCGTCGGACTTGCGAACGGACGAAACCCCATCGCGGTCATCGTGCCCTGTCACCGCGTCATCGGCGCCGACGGCTCGCTGGTGGGCTTTGGCGGGGGGCTCGAGCGCAAGCAATGGCTGCTCGCGCACGAGGGTGCGCGCTTCGCTCCCGAGGAGCGCTCTCGGCCCGAGCAACCGCGCCTGTTCGCCTGAGACGGCGTGATCGTTCAGGACTTCTTGGGCCAGTACACCAGAGCGGCCATCAGCCAAAGCAGCAACCATCCGATCGCAGCGATCATGAACGGCGGGGTGTGCGCGTCGATGGTGCGACCGCGCGAAGAGGAGCCAAAGGTCAAATCATCGATCTCCGCCGAGAAATAGATCAGCGCCAAGCCGACGAGATCGACGATGAGGACCGCGCGGAACACGCGGCTGTCCGGCCACGCCTTGGCCAAGGGCAGCAGCACCAGGAGAGCCTGAAACGTTCGGCGCAGCAGGATGGGCACGGATGAGACCTCTAGATGAGCGGTAGCCGCACCGAGAACACGACCCCGGTGCCATCGACCCGATCGGCTGCTCCCACGCGGCCACCATGGAATTCTGCGATCAAGCGCACGATGTAGAGCCCGAGACCGAAATGAGGTTTGTCCTCTCGGCCCGAGCGATGCTCGAACAGCGATTCGAACAGCCGGTCCTTGATCGCCGGGGGCAGCGGCGGGCCGTCGTTCGCGACCGAGAGCTCGTACTGGCTGCCGAGCCGCTCGAGTCGCACCGTGATCGTCCCTCCCGGCGGGCAGAAGTCGACCGCGTTCTCGATCAGCTTGTCGAGCAGCTGTACGAGCAGCTCCGGCGCGCCGCGCATCGGGCACTCATTCTCGGGCCGCTCGAGGATGAAGGTCGCGCCCGGAAAGGCAGCGCGGTAGCCCGCTACGGCCGAATCGAGCAGCGCGCAGAGATCGAGCGGCACGCGCTCGGCCTGCTTGATGGCCTCCTCGACGCGCGCGGCAGCCCCCAAGGCGGTGAGGATGAACTGCAGGCGCGCCGTCCCATCCCGAGCGCGCAGCAGATATCCGCGTTGCTCGGCCGCAAGCGTCGAGAACTCGAGATTATCGATCGAGGAGCGCACGATGGTCAGCGGCGTGCGCATTTCGTGCGACAGCTTGCCGCCGAGCGAGCGCAGGTACAGCGTGTGCTCGTTGAGCCGTTGCAAGAGGCGCTCGAAGGCGCGCGCGAGGGCGCCGATCTCATCGCTTCGCTGCGATTCGGGCATGCTCAGCCGGATGCGCCCATCCGGGCCGATGGCGCTGTCGGCTGCGAGGCGCAGGCGCCCGATCGTCACGCCGATGGAGGCGGCGACCGCGAATGCGAACACGACGGCGAGGGCCGTCCCGAGAAGCGTGAGGTTGAAGAGATGTGACAGCGCTTGATCTCGCGCCTCGAGCAGCGGGTTGCCTCCTTGCTCGAGCACGACGGCACCCCGCGGCTCGCCACCGATCTGCAACGGAGCCGCTGCAAGCAATACGCTGCCTCCGCCCGCCGCGCGCAACCACTCGGCGCTCGTGTGTCCCCGAAGCGCCGCACGAATTGCCGCGCCCTGCATCCGATCCGCCGCCGATACCTCGAGCGGCCAGTGCGTGCTGTCGACCGATAGAAAGCGGTCGTACCAGCTTGCGCTGCGGGTCTCTGCGCCGCGGCCGCCGCTCTCGAGCGTCCCCGCAACCCCCAGTCGCAGCGCATTGGCATCGAGCACGGTGGCGCGAGTGCCGGGGCGCACGAAAGTCGCGAGCAGGGTCGAGAGGCCCGGGGTCGCCATGAAGAGCCGACCCCCGGGCGCGTCATCCTCGGGCTCGAATCCGGCGCGCCGCGCATCGCCCGCGTGGGCCTCGATCCAGAGTCGTGCTCCCAGCAGGCTCCAGGGAATCCGGGCCTCGAGCTGATAGCCGGTTGCGGTCTGCAGCCAGAAGCCTTGAATGCGCGCCTCGCTCACGAAGTGCACGCCGCCCGACTCGCCGCGCACCAGAACCTGGGCCGGAAGAGGTCCCGGCGCCCCGGATGCAAAGAAAAAGGCATCGCGCGTGCCGTCCGGATGCTCGGTGACGAGGTCGACGCGCGTGAAGTCGAGGGTCGTAGGGCCGATCACGGGCGGCTGTGCGACCGTGCGGGCATCTTCGACCTCCATATATAAGTAGAGAAAGCGGCCCTCGGTACCGAGCAACAGACGGGCCGCGTAACCCTCCGCGCTCGGCAGAGCCGTGGCGGGGGCGGCCAGGTCCCAGTCCTCTCGATAGCCATCGATCAGCGGCTCGTTGTGGAGGGCGAAGACGTACTGGTCACCGCGTGCGGCATCGAAGGGCGAGCGGTCATCGAGGTCGCGAAACACCCTTGCGGGCTCGGAGGCGAGCGCATGGGAAATCGTCTCGGCGCTTGCCGCGAGGGCATTCTCCTGCGCGCGACGCTGGGCCGCGTCGAGCTCGCGCGCATACTTGCACCCTGCCCACGGCAGGATCAGCGTCGTGAGCGCTATGAGCAGCAGCTGATGGCGGATGCTCACTCGACGAAGCGATATCCCATGCCGTAGACCGTCTGGATGGCATCGAAGCCCGGATCGATCTCGATGAATTTGCGGCGGATGCGCTTGACGTGCGAGGTGATGGTGTTGTCGTCCAGCACCACGTTCGCGGCGTCCATGAGCTGCTGGCGGTTCTTGACGTGCCCGGGGTTGCGCGCCAGGGCATGTACGATCCAGAACTCGGTGAGCGAAAGCGTCACCGGCGTGCCCTTCCAGGTCGTTTGCATGCGCTCGGCATCGATCGAGAGCGCACCGCGTCTCAAGACCTCGCTCGCCGTGTGCGGCCGGCGCAGCGCATCGATGCGCCTGAACAGGGCGGCGACCCGCGCGGCCAGGTGCGGCATGCTCACGTCTTTCGTCAGAAAGTCGTCCGCGCCCAGCCGCAAACCCGAGACCGCGTCGAGCTCGCTGTCGCGCGCCGTTAGAAAGATGATCGGAATCTCGGCGGACATCGCCCGCAGCTCGCGGCACAGGTCAAAGCCGCCCTCCGCCTCATCCTCGAGGGCAATGTCGATGATCGCCAGGTCCGGAAGGTGCGTACCGAAGGCCTGCAGGGCGCCCTTGCGGTTGGCGTAGGTCTTCACGCCGTAGCCGTGGCGGGCGAGGAGCGCGGCATAGTTCTCGCGCAGCGCCGGCTCGTCCTCGACGATGGCGATCGTCTTCTTCACGGGGTGAGATGATAGCCGATGGCCGGGGCGGTGAGCCCGCCTGCCATTTTTCATCACGATCCGTCCTCCCCCTGCCTCGATCGGGTGCGCAAGACCGGCTCAATTCAGGGCGAGACTTGCACCTCGCCAGCAAGGCTTCGGAGGAACGGACCATGTTTACACCACCGTCAAATGCCGCCCACCGCGTGGCGTGCGCGGCTCTCGGCGCACGCTCGCCGATCGGGGCTCTAAATGAGCAAAGCGCGGCGACGCGCGAACGGACCTGCAACTGGATCGCGCTCGGCCTGTTGCTCGCGGCCTGGAATGCCGCCCATGACGATGCGGGACGCGTGCTGCGGCCCGAACCGCTGCGCCCTTATCCGCTCGTATCGGTGCGAGCGCTCGTGCGTGGCGCGCTGCTTTGATGGGCACGCGACTCGAGCCGCGACTCGGCGCTCGGGCGCTCGGGGGAGAGATCGGACACCCGGGGAGAGTGCTCGCCGGACGTGAGAGGTCACAAAATCGTCAAGCAACTGCAAAGTTTGTCATCTCTAATCACGCGATCAATGCTGGCTGCCGAGACCGACAAGCACATTCTCATCGTCGATCGGGATGTTGCCTGCGCAGAGCCCCTCCGACAAAAACTCTCGGAAGCCGGCTTCCGCGTGCAAGTATTTACCGACGGTGCCGCCGCAATCAACGCGGTGATCGAGCAGCCGCCGCATCTCGTCATGGTCGATTGGAACATGCCCGGCTTCGTCTCTCTCGAGCTCATCGAGGGACTGCGCCGCGCACACAACACGCGCAAGCTGCGGCTCATCATCCTCTCCGCGCTCGCCGCCGAGCACGACATCGTGACCGGCTTGAGCCTCGGTGCGGACGACTACATCACGAAGCCCTTTTCCTTGCGCGAGGTCATTGCGCGCGTGTACGCGGTGCTCCGGGACTATTCGCATGACGCAAAGCACCCGGCCGTCTGCATCGATGGTCTGACGCTCGAGTCGGGGACCAATCGCGTCACCGCGCGCGGGCAACTCATCACACTGCGCGGTATCGAATATCGACTGCTCAAGTTTCTGATGTTGCATGCCGGGTGCACTTTCAATCGCGCTCAGTTGCTCTCGAGCGTGTGGGGAACCGACCGCGACATCGACGAGCGCACAGTCGATGTGAATGTTCAGCGCCTCAGAAAGATCCTAAGCGAACCCGGTTACGAGTCCTACATCCAGACGGTACGGGGCTTCGGGTATCGTTTCGCTGCGCCTGCAACCGCGCGTGTAGAATGAGACTTGGGTCATCATTCTTGTGTTCCACGTGATGTTCCACGCGTAACTGTCTTTTTTGTAAACAAATCTTCTTCCGCAAGTCACGCGATCGTCATATCCGATGACGAATCTGCGAGTCGTCAAGAAGCTCGAAGGAGGAGGACGCATGGTGGAGCGAATTGCGCCGGCGCCGATCAGGCTGAGAACCGTATTCATCTCGGATATTCATCTGGGATTCAAGGGTTGCAGCGCTGACCTCCTGCTCGACTTTCTGCACCATGTCGAGATGGACACGCTCTTTCTCGTCGGCGACATCATCGATGTCTGGAACATGAAGAAGAGCATGTTCTGGCCGCAGGCCCACAACAACGTGGTGCGCACGATCCTCGGCAAGGCCAAGCGCGGCACCAAGGTCATCTTCGTCCCTGGCAATCACGATGAGGTGTTCCGCGAGTTCGACGGCGCGGTGTTCGGCAACCTCGAGATCCACCGCGAGTACATTCACGCCGGAGCGGATGGGCGACGCATGCTCGTCCTGCATGGCGATGAGTTCGACAGTGTCGTCAAGTGCAGCCCCTGGCTGGCGAAGCTCGGCAGCAACATCTATGACTTCTTGCTGGCGGTGAATCCGTACATCAACTGGCTGCGGCGGCAGTTCGATCTGCCGCACTGGTCGCTCGCGGCCTATCTCAAGAACAAGACCAAGACCGCGGTGCAGTACATCGGCAGCTTCGAGGAAGCGGTGGCAGCGGCCGCGCGCAGGCGTAACGTCGACACGGTGGTCTGCGGACACATCCATCGCGCCGAGGTGCGCGACATCTCGGGCGTGCTTTACTGCAACGATGGCGACTGGGTCGAAAGCTGCACTTCGCTGGTCGAGGACATGAACGGACGTCTTCGCCTCATCGACTGGCCGAAAGTGCGCGAGCAGCTGGCGACTGTGCCGGTTGCGTTGCCGGTCGGCCAGGCAGCCTGATCCATCGCCGATGGTGCGTACGTCCTGCACGGTCGCCGTGTCGGGATGAGGCACGCTGCTCGAGTTGCACGTACTTTAATACGCCTGTCATGTCGATGAGTTTTCATAAAGTCGATGGAGTAGCGCCGTGAACCCCACATTCGAATCGTGGAGCCTGCGATGGCACGAGCTGCAGCGAAGCGTCGCGGACAGCTTCGGCACCGAGTCGGCGCGCCTGGTGCGAGTCCGGGCGCCATTGGCGGCGAGACGGCGCACCGCGATGGACCGTGCCGCTCACCGGCTGAGCCGCGCACGCTCATTGGCCCTGCGCTGAGTCCGGCTGAGCGGTAAGTTTCTCCTGTCGATCCTCTCGAGCCCCCCTCGAGCTTTGGGCCTCCTCGCGAGGCCTTTTTCTTGTCTACGCGCCATGCGCGCGATCCGTATCCGACGCATGTCCTGTCCGGAAATCGTCATGTTCGGAGGCGATAATGGCTGCCCAGCTGCGATTTCCCGAGCGAGTCGGTCGGGCACTCCAGGAGGCATTCATGCATCCATCAGAGTTGGACGGTGATGCGGGACCCGGCCTCGTGGAGCGCCGCTGGTTCGCGTCGCAGGCGGCGGTCCGCTTGCTCAAGGCCGAGTGTGAGCTATTGCGCGAGGCGATGGAAGCTGCCGAGGATGCCTGGCGTCGTGCCCGCACCGAGCTGGTGCGCCTCGAGACACTGCGCGATGCGCTCGGCGAGGAGCTGATCGAGCGAGAGAGACGCTGCGCGAGCCGCACATCGTCAGCCCCTCCACCGAGCGAGCACCGTCTTCCGCCTGAGGGTCATGCCTGAGAAGGCGAGTCGCCGGTTTGGCTTCCTCGATGGAGTCTGACTAGGGCCAGAAACATTCTGCACTCCTCGAAGGAGGGTGCGGGGTGCAAATTCGATGGATTGGATACCGCATAAGAGGTTTTCTTGCCGTTGCCGATCGTGCCCTTTATTGGGACA
>Ga0070734_10002403_pt1 | contig 22834 bp, 19 predicted proteins | sample Coa_R1_8_FD_66444 | JGI IMG/M metagenome (GOLD analysis project Ga0070734, IMG submission 66444) | Surface soil microbial communities from Centralia Pennsylvania, which are recovering from an underground coalmine fire - Coalmine... | ecosystem: Environmental > Terrestrial > Soil > Unclassified ...
CAGCCGCAGCCGGCGCTGGAGGTCGGCGAAGTCGCGCGCCCCCGCCGCCGCGGTTCGCACCTCGTCTCCGATCACCTCCGGCGGCTTGGCCCGCCGCAGGTACGGATCGGTCGCCAGCGCGCCCAGCGCGCGCACGTCGGCGCAGAGCAGCTCGGGGAGAAACTCGCCGCTGGCGCCGATCGCCTCCAGCAAGGCGCGCGCCTCCCCTTCCGGCGGGACCACGCCTCCCAGCTCCAGGAACCTTTCGAGAAACCGCTCGCGTCGCGCCTCTGCGCCGTCAGACATCGCCGCCCTATCTTGCGGTCAGAGGTCGGCCCGCGCGAGGGAGAACTTGTTGTTCGACTCGTCCACGACGGTGAACGACGGGCGCGCCTCGGGCGGCAGGTCGTCCATGATCCGGGGTTGCTGGTGGCGCTCGAAGATGAAGAAGGCGCGGCGGCCGCGGTGGTGCGCCACCCACGCCTTCAGCCGATCGTCAGCCCCGTCCTGATCGAACACGGTGCGCTCGTCCATCGGCCCGTCGTAGATCTCGTTCGAGGTGTAAAACGTCTCGCCGCGCCAGTAGAGCATGTAGGCGATGAGCCGCTCGTCGGGCGAGCGCCGCTCGCGGTAGTAGGTGGCGATCGGCCCCTTCTGCGACCAGAACGGCGCCACGGCCGGCATGAAGTCGTCGAGCACGTAGAAGGTGAAGACGATCGCCGCCAGCGGCAGCGCCCAAAGGCCGATCCGCTGCGTGCGCGGCCAGACGAGCAGCGCCGCCGCCGCGGCGAAGATGACGGCGAAGGCGCAGAGCGCCGGCGAGAAATCGAGCGTGGGCGGCCAGGGGCGCCCCGACGGGCTCTGCACGTAGTCGTAGGAGAAGAGCCACAGGAACTTCTCGGCGGCGTGCTGGGCAGAGGTCAGGTCGAGCGTCGTCAGCAGCAGCAAGGGGAGCCCGACGACCAGGGAGGCGAGGCCGGTCCGGAAGGCGCGACGCACGACGAGGTCGTCCAGGAAGCAGCCCACCACCACCGCCAGCCCCGGGATCGCCGGCAGGACGTAGTGGTGGAACTTGGTCATCGAGAGCGAGACCAGGGCGTACGAGGCGACGAACCAGATCGCCCCCAGCCAGATCAGCTGTTGCCGGCGGTCGAGCGCGTCCGCCGGCACGCCGGGCGCGACGCCCGCCGCCGGGGCCCGCTGCTTCAGCACCGCCCAGCCCAGCGCCGCCGGCGCGAGCGCGATCCAGGGCCACATCCCGTAGCCGAGCTCGCGCAGGAAGTACTCGAACGAGCCGCGATCGCCGTGCCGCCCGATCACCATGCGGCGCCAGTGGTTGTCGCCGAACAGCTCGTTCCAGAACGGCTCGCCGTGCCGGATCAGCATGGCGTGGTGCCAGGGCACCGCGACCACGGCGAAGGCGATCACCGCGATGAGCAGGCCGAACGCCATCTGCGGCCGCCGCAGCCGCCCCCAGCTCCCGGTGAACGCCAGGTAGGCGAGGAGGACGATGAGCGGCAGCCCCAGCCCGGCCAGCCCCTTGGCGAGGACGGACAGCCCGCAGAGGATCGCCGCCAGCGACAGATAGAGCGGCGCCCGGGTCCGCACCCGGGCCGCCAGCAGGACGTAGAGCGCGAACCCGAGGATGTACGGGATCATCGGCACCACGCCGAACACCACGAAGGTGCGCTCGCCCCAGGGGATCTCGGCGCGAAGCTGGATCGAGTTGACGATCAGCTGCGGGATGGTCGTCAGCGCGAACAGCGCCAGCGTCCCGTAGAACAGCGGATGGTCGGGCCAGCTGCGCCAGCCGCGCCCCCGCCGCGGCAGCGGGTCGTCGCGCTCCTCGAACAGCGCCAGCGCGGCCAGCGCCAGCGCCATCGCCATCGGACCGACGAAGGCCATGTCGGTCATCGCCTGGCGCGCCACCAGGCTGTACATCGGCGCGGTGGCCACGACGACGGCCGCCAGCACGGCCGCGCGCCGCGAGACGAAGCGCGCGGTCATCAGGTAGACGGCGTAGATCCCCAGCACGCCCGTCAGACAGAACGGCACGCGGGCGGCCCACTCGGCGCGGTGCCCGAGCGCCATCTCGCCCGCCGGGTTCCCGGGCAGGCCGATCCCGGCCAGGTGCATCGCCAGGCTCATGAGCCAGAACGACAGCACCGGCTTGGACCAGAAGACGTCGGCGTCGCGCGGCGATCCCGGCCACCAGAGGCTGATGTAGTCGCCCCGGTGGGTCATCTGGCGCGCCACCTCCCCGTAGTGCGTCTCCCACGGGTCCCACAGGCCGTAGCTGCCGGCGAACGGAATGTAGAGGACGAGGCCGAACAGGATCACGAGCAGCGCCATCTGGCGCTCGCTGAGCCTGTCCAGGAACCTCACGCCGCCTCGTCGGGAACCGGGCTCGGGCGAGCCGGGCTCGCCTTCGCCCACGCGATCACTGCGCCAGGACCTTCTGCAGCTGCAGCAGGCGGAGGTCGATGGCCTTGCCGGCGCCGACCACGTCGGGGAGCGGCGTGGTCCGCACCTCGCCGCGAATGAGGCCGACCAGGCAGCCGTGCTCGCCGCGGTCGAGGCAATCGGTGGCCGCCGCCGCCAGCCGGGTGGCCAGCAGCCGGTCGAACGCCCCCGGCTCGCCGCCGCGCTGCACGTGCCCCAGCGTGGTCACGCGCAGGTCGAAGCCGAGCCGCCCCTTCTCGCGCTCGAAGTGCTGCGCCAGCTTGACCGCGTTGTGCCGGGCCCCCTCGGCCACCACCACCATCGCGTGCGGCTTGCCGCGCTCCCAGGCGGCCTGGAGGTTCCTGGCGATCGCCTCGGGCTCGACGTCGGCCTCGGGGATGACCACCGAGTCGGCGCCGCCGGCGATGCCGGCCATCAGGGCCAGGTAGCCGCAGTTGCGCCCCATCACCTCGACGAGGAAGGCCCGCTTGTGCGAGGAGGCCGTCACCCGCAGCCGGTCGATGGCCTCGAGCGCGATGTTGAGCGCCGTGTCGACGCCGATGGTGATCTCGGAGCCCGCCAGATCGTTGTCGATGGTCGACGCCACGCCGACCACCTGCAGCCCGGCGCGCGACAGCGCCAGCGCCCCCGTCTGCGTGCCGTTGCCGCCGATCACCACCAGCCCGTCGATCCCGCGCGAGTCGAGCTGGGCCATCCCGCGGCGGCGGACGGCGTCCTCCTTGAACTCGGGCAGCCGCGCGCTCCCCAGGAACGTGCCGCCGCGCTGCAGGATGTTGCCCACGTCGCGCGCGCCGAGCGGCTCGATCTGCCCGTCACACAGCCCGGCGTACCCGTTGCGCACGCCGAACACCTCCCAGCCCTTGTCGATTCCCGTACGGACCACTGCGCGGATGGCGGCGTTCATCCCGGGGGCGTCCCCGCCGCTGGTCAGGACCGCGATCTTTCGGTGAGACATTCGAGGAATCCCGTATACCACGGGATCGCGCCCCCTTGCCGTGGCTGAGCTACTTGGTTTCCAGCTTTTCCAGGCGGATTTCGAGCTCATCCACCCGCCGCTCGAGCCGGGTGTCCCGCTCGGAGAGGGCGCGGGTGTAACGGACCACGAAGCGCTGCTGCTCGACCAGATCGAGCAGGGTCGACTCGACCGTGTCGAGCCGCTCGTTCGTCACGTCGAGCCGCCCGATGGTGACGTCCAGCCGTTCGATGCTCACGTCCAGCCGGTGATTGGTCGCGTCCAGCCGCTGGTTCGTCGTATCCAGCCGCTGGTTGGTCGCCCGGATCTCGGCGCGAATGTCCTTGAGAATCTCGATCGTGAGGTCGCCGCCCGCCATCGACATCGCTCCTTGGAGGTTAACAGAGCCCTGCGCCGATTTTCGGGCCGATCCCAACCTTGGTTGCGCCGCGTTCGCCGCGTCCGCGTTAGGCTGCGCGACGTGGCGGAGAAGCCGAAGAAGCCGACCGAGACCAACTACATCACGCCGGCGGGGTTCAGGCGCCTGGCGGACGAGCTGACCTTCCTGCGCACCAAGAAGCGGCCCGAGGTGGTGGGCGCGCTGTCCGATGCTGCCGCCGAGGGGGATCGCTCGGAGAACGCCGAGTACATCTACCGCAAGCGCCAGCTGCGCGACATCGACAAGCGGCTCCGCTTTCTCTCCAAGCGCCTCGACGACGTGCAGATCGTCGACCCGGCGACGCAGCCGCGCCGCGACCGCGTCTTCTTCGGCGCCACCGTTACCGTCGAGGACGAGGAGGGCGAGAAGTCCACCTACCGCATCGTGGGCGTCGACGAGACCGACGGCGCCGCCGGCGACATCTCGTGGAAGTCGCCGGTCGGCCGCGCGCTGCTGGGCAAGACCGAGGGCGACACGGTCACCGCGCGCTGGCACGCCGGCCTGCGCGAGCTGACGATCGCCAAGATCGTCTACCGCTGACGCCCGCTTCGCCGCCGCTGTGCTTGCGCGGCGGCGGCCCGTGGGCACGTTGGGACGAGGGAGGCGAAGATGCGCTACAGCAAGAAGGTGAAGGTCCCGTTCTTTCCATTGGTCCCGCTCGTTCCGATGGCGCTGTTCATCGGCACCTTCGTGACGTCGGTGCGCGCGCTGCTGCGCGTGCGGCGCCTCGAGCGGCGCCTGGCGACCTGACCGCGCGTCGCGCGCCGCGACTCAATCCTTGCGAGTGGCCGGCAGCGCGGCGATGGCCGGCACGTCCGGGAGCGCCTCCTTGACCAGCGTCACCAAGGCGGCGCGCCCGTTGTCGGTGTCGCCTTCGGCCGGCGGAGCCGGCCGAGCCAGGGGTTGCACCGGGTAGACCCGAACCTGGTCGCAGTGGAAGCAGAACATCACGTCGACCGAACGCGGGCCGGACCAGATGCGATACGCGACAGCCGCGTCGAAGAGGCAGCCTTTCGTGATCCCGTGCCCGAACGGGTCGCTGGCCTCGGTGTAGGTCGCGTCGTCGAACAGAACGGCGGCGAGGCGCCGCGCGAAGTCGGCGGTCAGAGGCTTGCCCAGCGCGTACACCGCCCGATGTTCGACTTCGGTCGGCGCGGTCGCCGGCAGGCGCGGCGGCGGATCCTTCTCGTGCCCCGGCCGCGGGTGCCCCGGGGGCCAGGGAAGGACCGCGAAGGCCTCGATGCGGTCGGGCGCCTCCAGCACCGCCATCCGGTCGCGCCCCAGCCATGCCTCGTACTTCTTGCGGCGCGTGGCCGCGTCCTCGAACAACAGCACCGCCGAGCGCGGCTGGCGGCGGATCAGCGTCGCGCCCGGCACGGCGCGGGTGCGGCGCCAGGTCGCGTACCAGCGCTCCGTGCGCATCGCCGGCGTCGCGTCGACCAGCTCCGGGACGAAGAGGTCCACCTCGCGGTAGTTGCCGTGCGTGAGCGCCTCGATGGCTGGACCGAAGCTGTACTTGGCGAGCTCCGGGATCGGGTCGAGATCGTTGTGAAGGGCCCCGCCGTACACCAGCACCAGCGGCCGGTCCGCCGGTCTCGGCAGCGCGAGCGCCTGCTGGATGGCCCGGCCGAGGTGCTGGCCCGTGAGGGTCAGCAGGCGATCGTAGTCGACGGACCCACCCGCCCCCATCAGCGCCTGGTACTCGTGGCAGTCGATGTCGAGCACGTGAGGCGCAACCCCCAGCTCCTTGGCGCGCCGCAGGAGGCGCACGATCTCGTTCTCGGTCTCGGCCGGACGCTCCGTGGTGCGCGCCACGTCGGCGGTCACCTTCTTCTCGGCCTCGCCGCAGCTTCCGCTGGCGATCCAGGTCTCGACGATGAGGTGCGCCGCGCGCGGCGCGATCGCCGGCAGGATCTCGTCGGTGAAGCGCGCGATCGACGAGCGCACGGCGGCGGTCTTCACGGTCTGGTGCAGCTCGCCGAAGGCGACCACGCCGATCGGTTCGTGCCCCAGGAAGGCGCGCAAAGCGCCCGCGGGCGACACGAACTTCTCCGCCACCAGCGGCGCGTCCGGCGCCATCGGCGACGGCGGATGGCCGTACGCCAGCAGCGCCGCGAGGAGCGCCGCCCGCGCGTTCACTCGCCGCCGAGGGTGATGTACTTGAGGCCCGCCGCGGTCGCGATGCGCACCAGATGGCCCCCCTTCCGAGGCGCCCCCAGGGCCGCCACCGCCGCGTCCGCCGAGGCGATGGGCTGGCGATCGATCTCCAGGATGACGTCGCCTTCGTGCACGCCCGCCGCCGCCGCCCGGCCCCCCTGGGCGACGTCGACGACCACCGCGCCGCGCGTCCGCGGATCGAGCCCCATCGACTCGGCCAGGCGCGGCGTCAGCGTCTGCAGCGCCAGGCCCAGCTTGCCCGCCCCGCCGCCGCGCCCGTCCGGCGACGGCAGCTCGCCGAGCACGACGTCGATCGCCTGCCGCTTGCCGTCGCGCCAGACGCCGACGGCCACGTGCGCGCCGATCCCGCGCGTCGAGACGTAGTCGATGACGTCCCCCGCCCCCTCCATCTTCTTGCCGTCGATGTCGGTGATGAAGTCGCCGGGGCGCAGGCCCGCCCTGGCCGCCGGGCCGCCCGGCGTCACCTCGCTCACGAAGGCGCCGCCGCCGGGCGGGGCCGCCTTGGCCGCCGGGCTCTCCCCCTCGCCGCCCACGTCGCCGACCAGCACGCCGAGGTAGGCGTAGCGGACGCGCCCCTCTTTCAGCAGCGACTCGGCCACCCGGCGCACCTGGTTGATCGGGATGGCGAAGCCGTAGGCGCCGCCCGGGCCGGTGTTGATGAGCGTGTTGATGCCCACCACCTCGGACGACAGGTTCACCAGCGGCCCGCCCGAGTTCCCCGGGTTGATCTTGGCGTCGGTCTGGATGTAGTGGCGCACGCGCCCGCCCGACATCTGCACGTGTCGGCCGACCTTCCCCTTGCCGCTCACGATGCCGGCGGTGACCGTCTGGTCGAGCCCCAGCGGGCTGCCGACCGCCAGCACCCACTCGCCGACCTCCAGCTTGTCGTCGTCGCCGAGCCGCGCCGCCACCAGGTCCTTGGGCGGCTGATCGAGGCGGATGACCGCCACGTCGGTCTCCGAGTCCATCCCCAGCGTCTTGGCGGCGAACTCGCGCCCGTCGCTGAAGGTGACCTTCACCTTGGTGGCGCCCGACACGACGTGCCGGTTGGTCACGATGTCGCCGCGCGAATCCATCACCACCCCCGAGCCGGTACCGCGCTGGGGCCCGGGCGACGGCTCCGGCATCCCGGGGCCGAACTGGAAGAACCGGCGCAGGAACGGCGCCATCTGCTCGTCGTCGCCCGGGTCCTGGTCGCCCCCTTCGTTCTGGGCGACGCGCTGGGGCGCGATCTCGACGTCGATCCGCACCACCGACGGACGCAGCGCGCGCGCCACCGCCGAGAACGCCGAGGAGAGCACGCGCGCCTCGTTGGGGGCCTCGGTCTTGGGCGTCACCGCGCCGCCCGGCTGCAGCGCGGGCGGCGACGGCGCGGGCGTGCCGGACGACGGCTCATCGGCGGGCGCGGGGGCCTCGGGCGCCGGCTCGCTTCGCGTGAGCCGATCGGTCAGGCGCTTGCACCCGGGCGCCGCGGCGACGACCGCGAGCGCCACCGCCCCACCGACGAGACCGAGCGTGCCTCGAGCTGGTCTTCTCATGGCGCTATTTAGCGATCGGCAGCTGGCCTGCGCAAGGCCCCCACCCGTTGTTAAGATCGACCACGATGCGCGCCATCACCACCCTCCCCGGAACGCCCGACAGCGCTCGCCTCGAGGAGATCCCGGAGCCGCCCGACACGCCCGACACGCTGCTCTGCGAGGCGGTGGCGATCGGCGTGTGCGGCACCGATCTCGAGATCCTGAGCGGGGCTTACGGTGAGCCCCCGCCCGGCCGGGAGCGGCTGGTGCTCGGGCACGAGAACCTGGGACGGGTCCGCACGGCGCCGCCCGGCGGCCCGTTCTCACCCGGCGATCTGGTGGTGGGGGTGGTCCGCCGCCCCGATCCGGTGCCCTGCGCGAGCTGCGCCGCCGGCGAGTGGGACATGTGCCGGAACGGCCAGTTCACCGAGCGCGGCATCAGCGGCCGCGACGGCTACGCCTCCCAGCGATACCGGCTCGAGCCGGCGTTCGCGGTGCCCGTCCCCGCGTCGCTCGGAGATCTGGGCGTGCTCGTCGAGCCGGCCAGCGTCCTGGCCAAGGCCTGGGAGCAGATCGAGCGGATCGGCGCCCGCGCCGTCTGGAAGCCGGCGCGCGTGCTGGTGACCGGCGCCGGGCCGATCGGCCTCCTGGCGGCGCTGCTCGGACGCCAGCGCGGGCTCGAGGTGCACGTGCTCGATCGCGTGACCGACGGACCCAAGCCCGCGCTGGTCGCCGCCCTGGGCGCCACCTATCACAGCGGGCGCGTGAAGGAGGTTCCGCCGGCCGACGTGGTCCTCGAGTGCACCGGCGTGGGCGAGCTGGTGTTCGACGTGCTCGAGGGGATCGGCCCCGACGGGATCATCTGCCTGACCGGCGTGTCGTCGGGCGCGCGCGCCATCCCCATCAACCTGACCGCCCTCAACAAGCAGCTGGTGCTGGAGAACAACGTCGTGTTCGGCGCGGTGAACGCGAACCTGCGGCACTACCGCGCCGCCGTCCTGGCGCTGGCGCGGGCCGACCACCGCTGGCTGGGCCACCTCATCTCGCGCCGCGTCCCGCTCGAGCGCTGGCACGAGGCGCTCGTGCGCGGGCCCGAGGACGTCAAGCCGGTGATCGTCTTCGGCTGAGCTCGCCGTCAAGCCGCGCATCAGTCTCGCGCTTCAGTCCACTCCTCGGTCTTCCTGGACCGCGACCCGACCTTAGCTTTCTCCCGTGGGCGCGCTTTCGGACCAACGGGGGTGGGCGGGCGCCGCCGTGCTGGCCGACACCTACGTGCTCGGCCGGCTGATGAACCGCGGCGGCATGGGCGACGTTTTCGAGGCGACGCACGCCCGCTTGCCCGGGCGGTACGCGGTCAAGATCCTGCGCGCCGAGCTGGTCGGCAACCGCGAGGCCTTCGCGCGCTTCTGCCGCGAGGCCGAGGTGATGTCCGAGCTACGCCACCCCAACGTGGTCCAGATCTTCGACTTCAACACCACGCCGGACGGGCGCCCGTACTTCGTGATGGAGCACCTCGAGGGGCGCGATCTCGAGACCCGGCTGGTCCAGTCGGGGCCGCTCCCGCTCCCCGCGGCGGTGCGGGTCGTCGAGGCGGTCGCCTCGGCGCTGGCCATCGCGCACGCGCACGGGATCGTCCACCGCGATCTGAAGCCGGCGAACATCTTCCTGGTCACCATCGACGGGCAGGTCGACGAGCTGGTGAAGGTGCTCGACTTCGGCATCTCCAAGATCCGCAGCTCCGGGACTTTGCTGTCGTCGCCCACCGACATGCTGGGCTCGCCCGCGTACATGTCGCCCGAGCAGGCGCGCGGCGCCAGCGAGGTCGACGGGCGCAGCGACGAGTTCGCGCTGGGCGCCATCACCTTCCGCATGCTCACCGGCTACGATCCGTTCACCGGCGACGACATCGCCTCGCTCCTGTACCAGGTGGTGCACGAGGAGGCGCCGCCGCTGGCGCGCTACCTGCCGGCCCACTGGGACACGCGCGCCCTGCAGGCGGTGCTCGACCGCGCGCTGGCCAAGGACCCGGCGCATCGCTTCGGCGGGATGATGGAGATGGCGCGCGCCTTCGAGGCGGCCTCGGAGCAGACGCTCTCGCATGACGTGGGGGCCGTGGGGGCGGGCGCGCCGAGCCCGATGTCGGTGAATCCCGGGGCCACGCTGATCGCCACGCCGCCCCCGCCCCCCCTGCGCCCGGGCCGCGCGGCGGCCGAGCCGGAGATCGTCGACGCGCCGCCGCCGGTCCGGACGCCGGCGCCCGAGGTGCTCCCGCCGGTGCCCGAGCCGCCGCGCCCGACGCCCGAGCCGATCCGCCTGACCCCCAAGCGCAAGCAGCCCGACCTCGACTTCGACTTCTCGCAGGAAACCCGCGTCGGCTACCAGATGGGGGATCCGTACGACGGCGAGCGCCTCCCGGTGACGCACCACCGGCTGGCGCTGGTCCTGCTCGCGCTGCTGGCGCTGGCCGGGATCCTGGCCGCGACCGGGATGTACCGGCGGCTCGCCCCCGGGGTCGGGCAGAAGCTGGGGCTCACGCACCGGCAGCAGCCGCTGGCGGCGCCACAGCCCGCCGAGGTCCCGCCCGTCGCGGCCCCCGCCCTCGCGCCGCGGGACCTTCCAGTGCCGCCCGAGAAGCCGCCGGCCGCGGCGGAGAAGCCCAGCGCGTCGACGCCGGCCACGACCGACAAGGCGGCCCCGGACGAGCCGGCCGCAGCGACGGCCAAGCCCAAGGCGGCCGCCGCCGAGACGAAGCGTTCGACCCCGCCGCGCCACCATCGCCCGGGCCTGCGCCCGATCGAGCACCCCGGCAGCATCTACCTGTCGCCCACCGGGCCGCAGCCGTCCGAGGCGCCCAGCGCGCCGGCCCGGCCGAACCGGGCGGTGAACCCGTTCGCCCAGCCGCCGGGGACGCCACCGCCGTCGCTGGGGCCGGACAAGCTCGAGGACCAGTTCTCGATCCCGCCGCCGGCGCCGACCGGCGACTCTCCCTCTCATGATCTGGCGCCGCCGCCACCGCCCGAGGAGACCTCGCCGGGCCCGGCCGTCACACAGCCGCCACCGTCCGCGGCGCCGCGCCCGAGCCAGCGGACCCGCGACCCGGCCGACCAGCCGATGTCGCCGTCGTTCTGACGCGGCCCTGGCGTCCGCTTGCGTTCGCGGCGCGGGCGACTACGTTGGGGGCGGCGCGCGTGATGACGGCTCGAATCCCCATTTGCACGTACCGTCTTCAGTTCAACAAGGACTTTAACTTTCGCGACGCCACCGCGCTCTGCGACTACCTTTCGGCGCTGGGGGTCAGCGACGTCTACGCCTCGCCGCTGCTGGCGGCGCGCCCCGGCAGCACACACGGCTACGACGTGGTCGACCACGGACGGCTCAACCCCGAGCTCGGGACCGAGAGCGACCTCGACGGCCTCTCCGCCGCGCTCCGGGCCCGCGGGATGGGGCTGGTCCTCGACGTGGTCCCCAACCACATGTGCATCGCCAGCGACGCCAACCACTGGTGGAACGACGTGCTGGAGAACGGCCGCAGCTCGCCTTACGCCCCCTTCTTCGACATCGACTGGCACCCCCCGAAGTCCGAGCTCGACGAGAAGATCCTGCTGCCGGTCCTGGGCCAGCAGTACGGCCGCGTGCTGGAGGGGCGCGAGATCTCGATCGGCTACGCGGGCGGCGCTTTCCAGGCCCACTACGGCGCCGCCGTTTTCCCCATCGGGCCGCGCACCATCCTGCCGCTGCTCGAGCCGATGGTCACCGACCTCCGCCGCACGCACCCCGACGACCACCCCGACGTGCTGGAGATCGAGAGCATCGTCACCGCCACCAAGAACCTCCCCACCCGCTGGGAGACCGATCCCGAGAAGATCCGCGAGCGCCAGCGCGAGAAGGAGATCGTCAAGAAGCGCCTCGACGCGCTGGTGTCGGCCAGCGCCGCCGTGCGCGACGCGCTCGAGCGCAGCCTGGCCAGCATCAACGGCGAGCGCGGCAAGCCGCGCAGCTTCGACGCGCTCGAGGCGCTGCTCGCCGAGCAGGCCTACCGCCTCTCCTACTGGGGCGTGGCGGCCGAGGAGATCAACTACCGCCGGTTCTTCGACATCAACGACCTGGCGGCGATCCGGATCGAGGAGCCCAAGGTGCTGGAGGCCGTGCACGCCAAGGCCTTCGACCTGCTGCGCGCGGGGAAGATCACCGGCCTGCGGATCGACCACGTCGACGGCCTGTTCGAGCCGCGCCGCTACCTCGAGGACCTGCAGCGGCCGCGGGAGGGCGACGCCCCCGCCCTCCCGGCGACCGACCCCCGCCGGATCTACGTGGTCGTCGAGAAGATCCTGACCGGCGCCGAGGAGCTGCCCCGCGAGTGGCCGATCCACGGCACCACCGGCTACGAGCTGCTGAACGCGGTCAACGGCCTGCACGTCGATCCGGCCGGGCTGCGCCTCATCGAGCGCGCCTATCGGCGGATGCGAGAGGGCTCGGGCACGTTCGACGATCTCCTCTACCGCGCCAAGAAGCTGATCCTGCGGACGGCGATGTCGAGCGAGCTGCACGTGCTGGCGCGCCGGCTCGACCGGATCTCCGAGCAGCACCGCTGGTCGCGCGACTTCACCGCCAGCAGCCTGCACCTGGCCCTGGCCGAGGTGATCGCCTGCTTCCCCGTCTACCGCACCTATGCGCAGGCCGACACGGCGGCCATCGGCGACGGTGATCGGCTGCACGTGCTGCGGGCCGTGCGCGAGGCCAAGCGGCGCAACCGGTCGACGTCCGAGTCGATCTTCGACTTCCTGGCCGACCTGCTGCTGCTGCGCGATCCCGAGGGGCTCTCGGACGCCGACCACGCCGACCGGAGAGAGTTCGTCATGCGCCTCCAGCAGCTGACCGGCCCGGTGATGGCCAAGGGGCTCGAGGACACGGTCTTCTACCGCTACTACCCGCTCGCCTCGCTGAACGAGGTCGGCGGCCGACCCACGACCGGGCCGATGGAGATCGAGCGCTTTCACGTCTTCTGCGGCCACCGGGCCGAGCGCTGGCCCGCGGGGCTCTCCGCCACCGCCACGCACGACACCAAGCGCGGCGAGGACACCCGCGCCCGCCTCGACGTGCTGTCGGAGATCCCCCGCGACTGGATGGAGACGGTGCGGCGCTGGCAGCGGATGAACCGCCGAGCCAAGCCCCGGGTCGACGAGACGCGCGTCCCCGGCAGCAACGAGGAGTACCTCATCTACCAGACGCTGCTCGGCGTCTGGCCGCTCGAGGCGCTCGAGGGCGACCTCTCGGAGGCGGCGCACCAGGCGCTCATCGAGCGGGTGAGCAACTACCTGGTCAAGGCGCTGCGCGAGGCCAAGCTGCACACGAGCTGGGTCAACGTCAACGAGCCGTACGAGAAGGCGTGTGACCAGTTCCTGCGTCACCTGCTCGAGCGCCCCGTCACAGGGAATCCGTTCCTCGCCGACTTCCTGCAGGTGCTCCGGCGCGTGGCGCTGCCCGGCCTCTACACCTCGCTGGCCCAGGTCGTCCTCAAGGCGACCGTCCCGGGCGTCCCCGACTTCTACCAGGGGACCGAGCTGTGGGACTTCTCGCTGGTCGATCCGGACAACCGCCGCCCGGTCGACTACCTCCCGCGCCAGGCGCTGCTCCGGGAGCTGGCGCCACTGCGGGGCGAGGCGCTGCGCCAACGCGTCGAGTCGGCGCTTCAACGACCGGCAGACGGCGCGCTCAAGCTGCTCGTGACGATGCGGACCCTCGCCCACCGGCGGCGCCACCGGGAGCTGTACCGGGCCGGCGCTTATGTCCCGCTCGCCGTCGAGGGCCCGCGCGCGCGCCACGTCGTCGCTTTTGCCCGGATCGGCCTGGACGGACGCGCCGCCCTCACCGTCACCGGGCGCTTCTTCGCCGCCTTCGCGGCGCGCCCCGCCCCCGACTTCTGGGCCGACACGCGGGTGGTTCTGCCCGACCGCCTCGCCACGGGCCGCTACCGGGAGACCATCGGCGGCGAGATCACGGTCGAGGTCGGCGGGAATCAAAAAGGCGGGTTGCCGCTCCCGGAAATCTTTTCCATTCTTCCCGTCGCCCTGCTGGAGCCAGCCCAGCCGTAGACGTCCCCACAAAGACGTCACCACAAAATTGCACAGCAATTTGTGTGAGCGTGTAGACTGCCGGTCAACTACGAGAACTCTGAAACATGACTTCCAACAGCCACGGACTGGCCGAAAGCGCGCATCGCGGCCGGCACATCTGTCTCCCCTTCGAGTCTGCCTCCGAGAAGGAGACCGCCGTGCTGTCCTTCTTCCTGGAGGGGTTGGCGCACGGGGAGCGGTGCCTGTTCGTGGGGACCCGGGACGAGTACGAGACACTGGGCCTCGCGCTGGAAGACCAGGGGATCTGCTCGCTCCGGGCCGAGTCACGCGGCGCGTTGGTGTTCCGCACGGCAGAGGATCAATACCTCGACGGTGGCGTCTTCAAGCCCGAGGTGGTGCTCGACCGGATTCACCGCGAGATCGAGAAGGCGCTCACCGACGGCTTCACCGGCCTCCGCGGGACCGGAGCGCTGCTCGACTCGGCGACGGATGACGTTTGGCGTCAGATCGTCTGGTACGAGGCTCAGGTGAACGAAAACTTCGCCCGCCTCCCGTTCACGGGCCTCTGCCGCTACCCGCGGTCGATTGTCCCGCCCCACCGGGTGCAGGACGTCCTGCGCACCCACCCGGTGGCCGTCGTTCGTGGCGAGAGCTGCGACAACCCCTTCTACGAGCGCCCGGATCTGGTTCTCTCTGACGACTCGCGCTCGCGCGTCGACTGGCAGCTCCACCAGATGCGCGTGCGCAGCCGCGCCCGGCGGCGGCAGCAAGACAAGACGACCTCGGCCGTCACCGCCGCGGTCGAGCTGGCCACCGAGCTCGAAACCCTCCGCTCGACCCTCGGCCAGCCTGAGCCGCGGCGCCGGTCCTAGGGGCCAGCCCGGGGCCCGTCCGGCACGCTGCCGGATCGCATCGGAGTTGCCATCCGGCCCCAGCCAGGATATGGCCTCTAGGTACATGCATATCCTCGTCAACACCGGGGGTGGCGACGCCCCGGGGCTCAACGCCGTCATTCGAGCCGTCACCCTTTCGGCGCTTCGTCGTGGCTGGAAGGTCACCGGGATCCGTCGTGGCTACCACGGCCTCTTGGAGCCGCCGGCCGAGGGGCTCATCGAGCTGACGCGCGACAAGGTGCGCGGCATCGCCCACCTGGGCGGGACCATCCTGGGGACCGTCAACAAGGGGCACCCGTTCGAGTTCATCGTCGAGAAGGACGGCAAGAAGACGACGATCGACGTCTCCGACGAGATCATGCGCCGCTTCCGCGAGATCGGCGCCGACGCGGTCATCGCCATCGGCGGTGACGGCGCGTTCCGGATCGCCACCCGCTTCATCGAGAAGGGGATGCCGATCGTCGGCGTCCCCAAGACGATCGACAACGACCTCTCCTGCACGCAGGCGACGTTCGGGTTCGACACCGCGGTCACCGTCGCCACCGAGGCGATCGACCGCCTGCACAGCACCGCCGAGTCGCACGAGCGGATCATGGTCGTCGAGGTGATGGGGCGCTACGCCGGCTGGATCGCCATGCACGCGGGCGTGGCGGGCAACGCCCACGTCATCCTGCTCCCCGAGATCCCCTACAACATCGACAGCGTCGTCGACCGGATCAAGAAGCGCTACGCCTCGGGGCGCCGCTACTGCATCGTCGTCGTGGCCGAGGGCGCGATGCCCAAGGACGGCACCATCAGCACCATCGGCACCGAGCTCGGGCGCGAGGTGCGGATCGGCGGCCTGGCCGAGAAGATCGGCCACTACCTCGGCGAGCGAACCGGGTTCGAGACCCGCTCGCTGGTGCTGGGGCACCTGCAGCGTGGCGGTAGCCCGACCCACCGCGACCGCCTGCTGGCCCTTCGCTTCGGCGCGGCCGCCGTGCGGATGGTCGAGGCGGGGAAGTTCGGCCACATCGTCGCCTACCACCCGCCGCACATGGTGCCGGTGAAGATGGAGGAGGCGATCGCCGTCATGAAGACCGTCCCGCTCGACTCGGACACCGTCATGACGGCCCGCGACCTCGGCATCTGCCTGGGAGATTGACCCATCGTCATCGCCGCCGGCCGTAAGGGCGGGTAACAGTTTTATTTGGGGGCATCGGGGCGCGTCTGTTCACAAACGCGCGGGCTGGGGTATCATCGCGCGGTCTTACCTCTGCGCCATGAGCCCGCCCCAGGAGCAGGATCCGGCCCCGCAACCGCGCCTCGACCCGATGCCGGGCCGGGTGATCGCGGGGAATTTCCGGATTGACGGTCTCATCGGCAGTGGCGCGATGGGGAACGTCTACAAGGCCGAGCAGCTGTCGCTGGGCAAGCAGGTCGCGATCAAGGTGCTCCACCCCCACCTGATGGGGGACGAAAAGCTGGTCGGCCGATTCAAGAGGGAGGCCAAGAGCGCGTCGCTGCTGAATCACCCCAACTCGATCCAGATCATAGATTCTGGACAGGACCGCGACGGGACGCTCTACATCGCGATGGAGCTCCTCACCGGGCGGGATCTGTCGCAGGTGCTCCGCGACGAGTTCCCGCTGCCGTTGCCGCGCGTGGTGCGGATCCTCTCGCAGGTGCTGTCGGCTCTCGAGGAGGCACACGCCCAGGGCGTGATCCACCGGGACCTCAAGCCGAGCAACATCATGCTGATCCAGCGCCGGGACGAGAAGGACTTCGTCAAGGTGTGCGACTTCGGAATCGCCAAGGCGACGCTGTCCGAGGCGGACGACCGCGCCGCGATGCTGACCATCCAGGGTCTGGTCTGCGGGACGCCCGAGTACATGGCCCCCGAGCAGGCGCGCGCCGAGCCGCTGGACGGCCGCGCCGATCTGTACTCGGCCGCGGTGATCCTCTACCAGATGGTCACCGGCGACATCCCGTTCCGCGCCGACTCGCCGATGGCGATCGTGAGCCGCCACCTGGTCGAGACGCCCGTCGCGCCGAGCAAGCGACGCCCCGACCTGCGCCTGCCGAAGATCGTCGACGACGTCGTCATGCGCGGCCTGGAGAAGGAGCGCGAGATGCGCTACCCGTCGGCGGTCGCGTTCCGCGAGGTGCTCGAGGGGGGCCTGGGCGCGACCAGCGGCCCGGCCACCCCGGTCCCGCCCGGCGTGCGCGCCGCGCGCCCCACCGTGCGCGACATCTCCGGGCACGATCTGGGGCAGGCGCCCACGGGCATGGTCCCGGCGCAATCGCCCGCCGAGAAGTTCGGGACCACCACCAACATGACCAGCCGCCCCCGGGGCCAGACGCCGCTCGTCGTGCTCGGGATCGCCACGCTGGCGGCCGTCTCGATCGCGGGCGCTGTCTACACCTATCGGCTACAGACGCGGATCCGCCAGGCCGAGCAGGCGAACATCAACGCCATCGAGGCGGCGCGCGCCATGCCCCTACCGCCCGTCGCGGCCAAGCCCGCGCCTCCCCCCGAGCCGGCACCGACGCCGCCGGCCGCCCCTTCCGCCGCCGCGCCGGCGCCAGCAGCGACCGCCGAGCCGCCGGCTGCCGGGCGCGAGCCCGCGGGCCACGAGCATGGAAAGCACCGCCACCCACCCGCCGCGGCGAAGACCCTGGCGGCCGCCGCGCCCGTCGTGGCGCCCGTAGCGGCCGCGACGGCGCCGGCGGTCGCGCCGCCGCCCCCTGCCCCTGCGCCGCCGCCGCGCGGCGCGACGGAGGTGCTCACCGAGGCCGACAAGCTGCTCGGCCAGGGCGAGGTGGGCGAGGCCTGCACCCGCGGCGAGGAGGCCAAGAAGATGAGCCCGCGGCTGCCCGGCGCCTACAAGTTCCTCGGCAAGTGCTACATGCGCGCCGGGCGGGCGCAGCAGGCCAACGACAACTACAAGAAGTACCTCGAGCTCGCCCCCAACGCCCCCGACGCCCCGTTCGTCAAGAGCATGATCAAGTGATCCCGCGGCGCATAGGCGTTATCGCGGGGCTCGTCTGGATCGCGTTCTTGGCCGGTTGCAAGGTCGACCAGGCGGCGTTCGACAACCGCATCTTCGCCTGCGATCCCTCGGCCAAGGATCCGGGCTGCGGCACCGACGAGTCCGGCAACCCGATGGTCTGCTACCCGGCCAGCCTGCTCGACGGGAGCGACTTCTGCGCACCCTCCTGCCCGGGGGTGATGATGTCGCTCCCCGACGGGAACCAGTGCGTGGAGGGCAACGCCGAGCTCAAGTCCTGCGACCCCACGGTCGCGGAAAGCTGCGGCCAGAGCGCGCTCGGCTGCCTCCGCACCGACGTCACCAGCAACCAGGGGGTCTGCACGACGATGATTCCCTGCACGGCCGACACCGACTGCAAGGATCCGGTCCGGTCAACCTGCGCGACGACCTTCCTCACGCAGCTCTACGCCAACGACACCGCGCTCGTCACCGACAACACTGCCAACAACCTCTACTGCCTGCAGAAGAACTGCCAGAGCGGCGCCTCGTCCTGCTCGCCGGGGCAGTCCTGCCTGCCGCTGCTGGTCCCGGCCTCGGCGCACGCGCCAGACATCTGCGTCCCCAACTGCGACGCCGACCAGAACTGCCCGCCCAACCACGTCTGCTTCCGGAAGATCTCGGGACCCGCCAACCCGGCCATCTGCATCCCGGGGCTGCTCGGGTTCATCTGCGAGTCGGACATCAACTGCCTCGTCGGCAAGTGCCTCTCCGACGCCGATCCGGTGGGCGACCTCGACCTCTGCACCGTCACGTGCCAGACCGACGCCGACTGCGCCGTCTACGACAGCAACCAGGGGACCTTCGCCTGCGTCCAGCGCGCCGACGGGAACAGCTACTGCGAGGCCCCCTACTCGTACCGTGGCAACGCCTGCTACAAGGACGACGACTGCGTCCGCAACGGCGTGCGCGACGCCAGCAGCTCCTGCTACTTCCAGTCGCCGCCGGAGAAGGCCACCGACGTCGGGACCTGTCTGCGCGCGCCGACCAACGGCGTCTGCGCGCCGCGCGCCGGCCTCGGCCAGACGCCGCTCCCCTTCTACACGTCCGACGGCGCGCCAACCACCGCCTGTTTCCCGGGCTTCTTCCCCTACCCCTGCGAGAGCGACGCGAACTGCGTCGGCGATCTCCGTTGCCGGAACATCGACAGCACCACGGGCGTGGGAAATTGCAGCATTCTCTGCGCCACCAACAACAATTCGAACGATCCCGACGCCGACTGCCACAACGACCGCTGGATCGGCGACCAGGCGTTCTGTGCGACGCCCCCCAACGGGACGACGGGGCTGTGCGCGCCGCTGCTCGCGGGCGGCAAGGACTGCCTCACCAACAACCAGTGCCAGTCGAAGAACTGCCTGCCGGCGGCCGACGGCGGCGCCGGCGCGGCAGGAAAATGCGCGGAGCCGACGCCGTGAGGTCGCCGCTCCGGATCGCCCTCGCCGCGCTGGCGACCGCGGCGGCGCTGGGGGCCGCGGCCCGCCCGGCCCGCGCCGGCGAGAAGATGGCCGTCCTGGTCCTCGCCACCTCCGAGAAGGACGCCGAGCTGGCCGACAACCTCACCGAGGTGCTCATCGCCTACGTGGCGCAGCACGGCGGCTTCGAGATCGCCGGCAAGGAAGAGTTCCGCGCGCGCCTCGGCGTCGAGAACGAGAAGCGCGCCCAGAGCTGCCTGGACGACGTCTCCTGCCTGGGGCGCGCCGGCGTCTCGCTCGGCGTCCGGCGCATCGTGGCCGGCAGCGTCGGCACGCGGGGCAAGCAGTACCTGTTCAACCTGAACCTCGACAACGTCGAGGACGGCCGGGTCGAGAGCCGCGTCTTCCGCCTGGTCGAGGGGGGCGTCGAGGATCTCATCCGCGCGGTTCAAGAGGCCTCGGGTGAGCTGTTCCGACCGCACGTCGAGCCGGGTAAGATCCAGGTCGCCTCCGAGACCGAGGGGGCGCGTGTCTCGATCGACAACGCCTACCTCGGCATCACGCCGCTCATCTCGGGGACGCTCCTGGCGGGCAAGCACACGGTCCGGGTCGAGGCCGATGGCCACTTCCCCTGGGGCTCGAAGGTCGAGGTGCTCCCGGGCCAGGAGCTGCAGATCAAGCTGACGGCCGACAACCTCCCGCGCCGGCGCGGCTGGCCCCCCTACGCCGCCTACGGGACCGCGATCGCCGCCGGCGCCGCCCTGGCGGCGGGCGGGTTCCTGGGCGAGCTGTCGCAGCTCCAGCCGAACGGGTCGACCCGGCAGCAGGCGGCCGACGACCTGGACCAGAAGCGGAGCTTCGCGACCGCGGCCAACGTCTCCTTCGCCGCGGCCGCGGCGCTCGGGATCACGTCGCTCTACTTCTTCATTCGATACCACGCAGACATTTTTGGACGTACGGAGCGTTACGACGATGCTCCGTGAACATCCCTAGGGGTCTGGACGTCGTGGGAGGAAGTGGTTACGTAGACATCAAGAGGCCACGTACGATTGCTACCGGATCGTAACGGCCCGCCCGGAGTGCACGTCTAAGTCCTGGCATTTCCTTGGATTGCGGCGGGGCCTCATGGCATGGGGCTTGCGATAAAGAGCGGCATGCTCAGTATCGCAACCTCATCGAGAAATGGGTCGGCTCGTCGGCGGCGTTCGGCGGAGGGCCCCGAGGCGAAGGAATCGGCCGAGGCCGGCCAGGAGCGGCGTCACCTCAAGTCGGTCGACTCGGAAGAAGGCGAGTCCGAGGCGACGGACGCTGACGCGGAGGCCGAATCGGGCGCCAGTGGGGCCGCGCCCCTCGACGTCGCCGGCCTCCCGATCGAGGCGAGCCCGGACATCGAAGGGAACGCGCCGGCCGCGGCGGCGACGCCGGGGCTGGAGTCGGCGCCGACGGACTATTCGACGATCGGCGCCTACCTGCACGAGCTCCGGCGCTATCCCCTCATGACCCGCGAGGAGGAGCACGAGGTGGCGGTGGAGTTCGCCAAGACCGCCCAGCAGCGGCTGGCGGCGCGGCTCATCACCGCCAACCTCCGCCTGGTCGTCAAGATCGCCCAGGAGTACCGGCGCGCGCACCGCAACATCCTGGACCTGATCCAGGAGGGGAACATCGGCCTCATCCACGCGGTACAAAAGTACGATCCGTACCGCGGGGTGAAGCTCTCGTCGTACGCCTCCTGGTGGATCCGCGCCTACATCCTCAAGTTCATCCTGGCCAACTGGCGCCTGGTGAAGGTCGGGACGACGCAGGCGCAGCGCAAGCTGTTCTTCAACCTGCGCAAGGAGCGCGAGAAGCTGGAGAAGCAGGGGTTCGAGGTCGAGGCCAAGCACCTGGCGGCGGCGCTCGACGTCACCGAGCAAGAGGTCATCGAGATGGAGCGGCGGCTCAACGCCTCCGAGACTTCGCTCGACGCCCCGATGCGCTCGGACGAGCAGGGAGACCGGACGCAGGGGGACTTTGTCCGCGCCGCCCCCTCGTCGCGCCCCGACCTCCAGGTCGAGGCGGGCGAGTTCGGCGCCATCCTCCGCGACAAGCTGCACGCCTTCGGCGCCACGCTGCGCGACCGCGACCTGGAGATCTTCCGCGACCGCCTGCTCAACGACGAGCCAGCGACGCTGGTCCAGATCGCCGAGCGCTTCGGCGTGACGCGCGAGCGCGTCCGTCAGATCGAGGAGCGGCTCAAGAAGCGGCTCCGCCAGTACCTGATGTCCGAGCTCGGCGACGGCGTCCAGATCGACGACGCCCTGGATTGACCGCAGTTCCTAGGCCGCAGCAACCACAACGACCACTGCCCCGCTACGGGGCGGTGGTCGTGACGTATGGCGCCCGCACGAGCCCGCCCTAGGGAGTTGACGTCGTGACGTGCGGCGGGCAGTTCGTCTCGTTGAACGACGTCAGCGTGATGGTGCCCATCTGCGTGATCGTGCCGTTGGCCGGCATGGTGGTCGACGCGGTCGAGCAGAGCATGCTCTGGTCCAGGTTCATCGCGTAGCCGTTGAACGTGAACACCAGGTTCCCGGAGTCGGCGAACGAGGAGAACTCGAACGAGCCGATGTCCGGGAAGCCCTGCGGCGGGCACCCGATGCCCTGCGTCCAGTTGATGGTGTGCGTGTCGGCCCCCGTGACCAGGATCTGGCAGAACTGCATCCCGCTGATCTCGGTCTGGGTCACGGGGCTCATCGCCTTCACGTCCATGTCGTAATAGTGATAGGTGTCGCAGCCCGACACGAGCGTCGCCCCCAGCAGAGCGGCGCACAGCGCGGCGGCCGAGAGGATCTTGGCGGGCTTCATTGCGACTGCCCCTGTCCGTAGCAGCCGACGAAGGCCATCGTGTTGCACGGGCGGACGTCGCCGCCGTTGAGCGAGTGGTAGAGGGCCCGCCCGCCGAAGACCAGGCCGACCACGCCGACGACGACGCCGCCCGTGATCGCCCAGAACTGCCACTTCTGATAGAAGGCCTCGTCGTTGACCTGATTCTGCTTGGCGACCGCCGCGTCCGCCGGCTGCTTCTCGAGCAGCGACTTGTCGTGCGGCTTGTCGTTGTCCTCGACCTGAGACGGCTCGGGCGCCGAGGACTTGGGCGTCTCCTCGTCTTCAGCCGCACGGGCCGACGACCAAGGGGTCGCCACGATGACCGCCATGAGGGCGGAGACCAGGAGGGTCAGGCCGACGCCGAACCCGGAGCGGGACCCGCGGGTCCCCTTTCGAGGGGGCAGCATGGGCGCATATTACACAAGCCCGTCGGAGTTGGTAGTCCTCGAAGTTGGGCCTACTTGCGACACGACGCCCGGTGGTTAGCTTTCGCGGCCTGGAGGGTGTCCATGGCGAAGTCCAATCGCGCGGGCGGCGGCCCGCAACCGGGGCAGGACGAGATCGCGCGGCGTGCGTACGAGCTGTACCTGCAGCGGGGATCCGTCCCGGGTCACGAGACCGACGACTGGCTGCAGGCCGAGGCGGAGCTCACCGCGCGGGCCGCGGCCGGAGAGCCGGAACACCCGGCGCCGCAGCGTCGAGCGGCCTCCGAACCGACCGGCGGACGGCGGGAGTCTGCGAGCAGCCGGCGCAGCCTGCGCCCGTAAATCGCCCCGCCGACCGAGGGGTCTTGTCACCTCGGCCGGTCCCTGCAACTCTACCTATCAACGATCATGGGTGGAGAAACCAAGCTCTCGGGTCCAGACCTCGTGGCCGGCGTCTCGGAGGACGAGATTCCGAAGGAAGGGCCCCTCCTCGGGCAGGCCAACGGAGAATCGGTGCTTCTGGTCCGCAACGGCGAGGAGATCTTCGCCGTCGGGGCCACCTGCACGCACTACAGCGGCCCGCTGGCGGAGGGGCGGGTGGTCGACGG
>Ga0070734_10002405_pt1 | contig 22803 bp, 19 predicted proteins | sample Coa_R1_8_FD_66444 | JGI IMG/M metagenome (GOLD analysis project Ga0070734, IMG submission 66444) | Surface soil microbial communities from Centralia Pennsylvania, which are recovering from an underground coalmine fire - Coalmine... | ecosystem: Environmental > Terrestrial > Soil > Unclassified ...
AGGCCGCGGCGAAGAAGCCGGCCGCCAAGAAGAAGCGCCGCTAGCGCCAGGGGCGCGATGTCCCCGAGCGATTCCGCGCGCCGCTCGTGCGGTCGTTTGCGGCCTGACGTCGCCGGGCGCCTGCTCGTCGGAGCCGCTCGGGCCCCAGACGGGCGGCGTCAGCGCCGGCGCCTGTCCGCCGGCTGCCCGGAGGGCCTTGCGCGTCGCTCGCCGACTGTGGCGGCGACAGCTACGCGAACGTGGTCGCGTGCATCCCCACGAGCTGCGGCGCCGCCGCCGGAACCTGCGTCCCGATCGGGCTGGCGTGCACGCCGCGGCCGTTTGACGGCGTCGTGTGCGGCTGCAACGGGACCGCATATGACGACGGCACCTGCGGCGCCCACAGCGACGGCGTGACCGTCTCCCACGCGGGCAATTGCCAGTGAGCGCTGACCGCGGCGCTCACTGCAACTTCTTCAGCGCCGCCAGCTCCTGATCGTAGTAACTCGGCAGCGCTCCCCAGGGATTCGGCAGCGTCCCGTCGGTGGCGTAGATCCAGCCGGCGCCGAAGCCGATCGCCATCGACAGCGCGTGCGCCGCCTGGTCGGGGGGAACCTCACTCACGAAGTGAATGAAGCGCGAGGCCGAGTTCCCCGGCATCCAGGACGGAGGCGTGAAATTCTGGTACGTCGACCAGGTCTCGGCGAACTCGACGAGCAGGTCGGAGAAGGTGATGTACGTGGGACAGAAGCGGGTGCCGATCGCCACGTAGGCCTTGGAGTCGTGCGACCTGGCCAGCGAGGTCAGCTGCGAGTACTCGGCCTGCATGCTGTCGCAGTCGTTCTCCATCGGCCCCTCGGCGAAGTAGATCCCCGACGGCGTGTACAGGCTGTAGTAGCCGTTCACGTCGGCCTCGATGTCGGCCTGCGCGCGCGCGCCGTACTGGGTCGACACGTAGCCGAGCACGATGATGCCGGCCGCCTGCGCCTTGGCGATCGCCATCGTGTAGGCCGGGTCGGTCGCGGCCCCCGGCCCGCTCTGCGGATTGAAGATGATCATCCCGACGGTCGGCGCGTCGGCGATGATCTTGTTCCACTGGTCGTCCGGCGCCCAGTACGCCGGGACGATCATGCGCACCGTCCCCGGACGTGCCGTGCCCGCGTCGAGCACGATCGGCGGCCCATCCGTCGCGCCGGCCGTTCCGCCGCTGCCTGTGTTTCCGGTCGTTCCGCCGCCGTCGCCGTGCGACCCCTCGCCCCCATTCACGTTGCAGGCCCCGAGCGCCGCGCACGTCAGCACCGCGACCCACCCAGCCCGTCCGAGCTCCCCCATCCGCGCCAGAACCTCCGGTGTTCAAAGAAGTAAGCATCGGATGGGCACCCGTCCAGCCATGGCCGAACCACGCAGGGACGGGCGGACGCGCGCACCACGAGCGACCGCGCGCAGCACGAGCGTGCGCGCCGGGCGAGCAAGCGCGAGAGGACCCGCGCTCGCCCGCCCTCACGCTGTCAGCGGCGCCGGCGTCGAGCGAGCGTGGCGGCCAGGAATCCGAAGAGCAGCAGGGGACCACCGGCGTTCCCGCTGCCGCCCCGCTGCACGCTGCACGAGCAGCCCGAAGAGCTGTCGCCCGTCGTTGCGCCGTCCGTCCCGGCCGAGCCGGAGCCGCCTTCACCCGTGCCGCCCGCGCCGACGCCGCCGGAGCCGCTCGTCGAGCCGCCCGCTCCACTTCCGCCGGTGGCGTTTCCGCCGCTGCCGGTGGTCCCGCCCGCGTGGCCCCCGCTGCCCATGCCGCCGCTTCCGGTTCCAACGGTTCCGGTTGTTCCACCGCTCCCGGTGCCGCCGGTGCCCGTGGTGCCGCCGGTGCCCGTGGTGCCGCCCGAGGCACCGCCGCCCGTTCCGGTGGACCCGCCCGAGTGGCCGCCGCCGGTTCCACCGCTGCCCGTGGCGCCGCCGGAGGCATGGCCGCCCGCCCCACCGGCGGAACCTCCGTGCCCCCCGGCGCCGCCCGAGCCGCCATTGCCACCCGTCGCGTGCCCGCCGGCGCCGCCGGTCGCGCTCGACCCGCCGGTCCCGGTGGTTCCGCCGGTCCCCGTCGACCCGGCGGTCCCCGTCGACCCGCCCGTCCCGGTCGACCCGCAGTCGTACGTCGGGACCGGAGTCTGCGTGCCCTGCGGGGTCATCGCGGGAAGCGTGATGAGGTCGGCCAACCAGGTGAGGCCGCTGTCCGGGGTGTGGAGGTTCTTGATCGTTCCACGCCCCGACCCGGTGCCGGTCGCGCCATCCATCGCGCCGGCGGCCCCGGACCCGGTCGCCCCGAACTGCGGATCGGCCGCCGCCAGGTGGATCTCGGTGCAGAGGTAGTACTGCGTGTCGATGGTGTACGAGTTGGCATCGGCCTCGGTGGCGAAGCCGAAGCCGCCGCCCAGCATGAGTCCGCTGGTGCTCGTCAGCGTCGAAACGACCTTCCCCAGCTTCATGGACGTCACCGTCTGGGTCCAGGTGTTGTTGTCCGACCCCAGCTTGTACTCGATGGTGATGTGATCGTCGGGGTCGACGGCGACGCTGGGGCCGCTGCGCTGGCCGAAGCTGCCGAAGACCGACGCCTCGAGGCACCACTGGCCGGCCTTGGCGCCGCAGGCCGAGGCGTTGTCCCCCCAGGCGTCAGCGGTGGTCTGGATGAGATCGCTGGTTGGGTTGGAGAGGCCTGGCCAGAGAAACAGGGGGCCCGTGGGCGACGACCAGGGCGGCAAGCGGCCCGGCACCAGCGTCGTCTTCGTATAGATGATGTGATTGCTGGTGGTCGGGTGAACCGGCCCGAAGCTCCAGCTGGCGCCCCACCCGTCCCCCGCCGCCGCCAGGGCCTGAGCAGGTAGACCAAGGGCCAGAATCGCGCACAACCCGAACGTTCGTGATCTCATCGCGGCATCCCCTCGCATCAGGAGAGGTCCGCTCCGGCCGAGCTCACGGCTCACCAAAATCGCGTCAGGCGGCTCGGCCGCCCGGCCCGCAAATCGATGCACTCAATCGCGGGTGCCCGCCCCTATGGTCGGGGCGGTGCCCATTTCGTCAGGGCATCGTGTTCTGAAAGATGCCGACGCCGTCCACGTTGGCGACGAAGAGATCGAGCTTGCCGTCGCCGTTCGCGTCTCCGAGGGTGACCGAGGACGGATTGCCGACAGGAACGTAGATCGGAGCGCCGAAGGTCCCGTTCCCCTGGTTGAGCAGCACGGCGACGTCGGAGCACGAATCAAAAGAGGTCGTGCCCGCCAGATCCGGCCGGCCGTCGCCGTTCAGATCTCCGATGACCACCCGCCCGTTGCCCGAGCTCTGGGGGTAACTGTAGTTGACGGCGGCCGCGAAGGTGCCGTTCCCGATGTTGAGAAGCACGCTCGCACCGCCGGCCTGGTTCATGACCGCCAGATCGAGCTTGCCGTCGGCGTTCAGATCCGCCGCGGCGACCGAGCGGGGATTCGTTCCCGCGCCATAGTTGGTGGGGGGCGCGCCGAGGGTCCCGTTCGCGTTGCCAAAGAGGATCCCGACGCCATCGCTGCTCGCTACGGCCACGTCGGTCCTTCCGTCGCCGTTCAGGTCGGCCAGGGCCACCGCGACGGGGCTCGTGCCTGCCGGATAGTTGGCAGCAACGAACGTTCCACCGCCCATGTTGAGCAAGACACCGACGTCGTTTCCGCTCTGGTTCGCGACGACGAGGTCCGCCTTTCCGTCGCCGTTCAGGTCTCCGGCCGCGACGCCGGCCGGCCCGTTGCCCGTCGCGAAGCTAACGGGCGACAGGAGGTTGCCGCTGCCGTCGTTGAAGAAGACGCTGACGCCCGCGCTGTTCACCACGGCGACGTCGACCTTGCCGTCACCGTTCAGATCCGCTGTCGCGATCGACCCCGGGTAGCCGCTGATGCCGTAGAACTGCGGCCCGCCGTAGCCCGCTGTCGAGCTCAGGAACACGCCGACGCTGGCCGAGGGCGTTCCGGGCGCGCCGCCGGTACCAGCTCCGCCCGCCCCGGAGTTGCCGCCGCTGCCGCCGGCGGGAGGGGTCGAATAGTCGAGAACGGCGAGGTCGGGCTTGCCGTCGCCGTTCAGATCCCCGAGCGCGACCAGGACCGCCCCCGCGTTGGTGAAGTACTCGGCCGGAACGCCGAAGGACAGGCCGCCCGTCTCCACCGCGCCGACGACGCAGGTCGAGCCTCCGGCGCCGCCCCCCGTGCCGACCGAACCGCCGGTCGCGAATCCGCCCGTGCCGACGTCGCCCCCCTCGCCTCCGCCCGTGCCCTGGCCGCCCGTGCCCACCGCGCCCCCCTCGCCTCCGCCCGTGCCGGTGCCGCCCGTGCCCGTCGACCCGCCACGTCCGGTCTGCTGCCCGATGATCGAATGGCCGCCGCAGCCGCCGGCGGCCAGCACGAGGGCGAGGGCGAGTCCGGAAGCGAACCGAGGGGTGAGGGAAGAGCTCATGAGATCTCCTTGGCCTGCTTGGTGTCGCGAGTCGCTGGGAGGTTACGGGTGAGGCGCGGGGGCGGACAGGAGGCGGCGAACCTCGCCGGCGAACCGCCCGCTCGGGAATCGGCGCTGGTAGGCGAGCAGATCCGCGCGGGCGCGGTCGTCCTCGGCCAGGTGCCCGAAGCAGACCGCGCGCCCGTAGAGCGCGCGCTCGCTGGCCGCGGCCGGGCCGCCCTCGCCCTCGACGCCGCGGGTGAAGTCGGCCAGCGCCTCGCGGAACCGGCCGGCCGCCGCGCGCAGCTCGGCCCGCGTCAGCAGCAGATCGGTCCCCGGCGCGTCGTCGAGGCCAGACATGGCGTCCAGCAAGGCGAGCGCGGTCTTTCGATCGTCGAGCCGGAGCACCGCCTCGACCCGGGTGCGCGCGGCCTCGGGCTCGAGGACGCCGTGAGGGAAGGCGCGCGCGTACGCGTCCAGCGTCGCGAGCGCGCCGCGCGGATCGCCGTGCTGGCGAAGCTGCGAGAGCGCCGAGGCGACCATGTCCGCCTCGGTGGCCCTGGCCGGTCGCGGGTCCGGCGCCTCGGGGCTGGGCGGCGCCGGCGCCGGCGCGGGTTCGGGCGAGGCGCCGGCGCGGGCGCGGGCGCCGAGGTGCCGCCAGCGACGGTCGGTCCGGTCCGGTCCGACCTCGTCCGACGCGGGCGGCGGCGCGGGTGCCGGTTCCGCCTCGGGCGTCGGGTCCGGGGACCGCTGGTCGTCCAAGGCCGCCGTGCGACGGACCGGCCGACGCGCCGGCGTCGGCGACGCGGCGGGCGCGGGCGGCGTCGCCCGCCCAGCTGCCCGGGTCATCCGGACGCGGCGCCACAGGATGCCTGCGCCGTCGGCGGTCGCGGCGCAGAGCAGGAGCAACGCGAGGCCGGCCGCCAACCGGGCGACGATCGGACGCCGGACGACGAGGCCTTGCCGATCGGTGTCCTTGGCCAAGACCTCCGACCGGATCCGGGAGACCGCCGCCGCGGCCAGCGGCTGGACTGGCTGGGCGCCGTCCGCCAGCACGGCCGCGCGCGCTTCGAGCGTGTGGGAATCGACGTCGCGATCGCGCCAGCGCGCGGGCTCGTGAGAGGGAACGCGCTTCATGTCTGCTGCTCCGTCGAGCCGGGCTCTTCACGGGCCAGCGTCGCCCGAAGCTCGCGCTCGGTCATGCGCCGGAGGAACGCGGCGCGCGCCCGGTGCAGCAGCACCCGGACATTTCCCGGCCGGAGCCCGAGCAGCGCCGCGATCTCCGCGACCGACATCTCTTCCAGCTCGAACAGGACCAGCACGCGACGCTGGCGCTCGTTGAGCGCGTCGAGCGCCCGATAGAACTCTGTCCGCCGCTCGCGTCTCTCCAGCTCTTCGAGCGGGGTGTCGGCGGTGGCCACGGCGCGCTCCACCGCGTGGGGCGCGAACCGCGTCCACCAGCGGCGGATCCTCCGGCGGCGGCGATCGTTGGCGACGATCTTGGCCGTGATGCTGAACAGCCAGGTCGAGAGGCGGCTCTCGTGCCGAAAGTCGGCGAGGCGGCGGTTCACGAGCAAGAACACCTCCTGCGTGAGATCCTCGATGTCGGCCCCCGGGCCACCGAGCCGCGCCGCCCAGCGCGCGACGGTCTGGACGTGTTCTTGATAGACGGCATCGAAGTCCACCGGACGCGACGCCTCTTCCGTCCCGGCGCCGCGATCGACCGAACGGAGCGTCACGAGCCCTTGGTGTCCCGAGCCCGCCAAATGTTTCATGGGGGTCCGTAGAAATCGACGCCCAGCGCCAGCATCGGTTCGACGACCGGTAGCGTCACCGAGGCGCCGGCCCCGGTGACGTCCAGCGTCTGCCGCCGCAGCCAGGTCACGAGCACCAGCCCCAGCCAGGGTCGCACGGCGTCGAGCCGCAGGTCGACCCTCAGCGTCGACTCGAGGCCCACATCGGCGGTCCGGGCCGTCCGATCGGTGGTGAAGCCCGCGCCCTCGACGGTCGCGAAGCCGAACACGCCGGCCGCGCCCAGCGCCAGCGCCCAGCGATGATCGAGGGGCAGTACGTAGTCGGCCCCGAGCGCAAAATACAACCGCCACCACCGGGCCTCTCCGGGCGGCAGGCTCTCGGTGTGCGTCCCCAGGAAGGCGAGCGAGAGCCGGCCGCGCCAGCGTGCGTCGGCTCGCCCGAGCACTCCGTCGAGCCGCCCGCCCGGCGCCAGGGACCCCGGTTGCCAGGCGCCCATCACGGCCGCCCCCACGCCGGGCTCGACCGGGGGCGACGGGCCGGTCGCCGCCGCCCGCGTGATTGCCAGCTCGTCGGTCTCAACCGGCGGTGAGGCGGCGGGCGCCAGGCGATCGAGGCGCAGCGAGATCTCGGGGTGAATCTGCGCTTCCCAGACGGCCAGCGCGACGGCGACCGTCTGGGACTGCTCGCCGCAGGTCGCCGCGCGGGGGAGCCGTCGGCGGGCGATGGCCTTGCCGTCGGGCCGCGCGAGCGAGACCGACAGCGTCCCGTCGCCCTCCTCGACCAGGACCGCCGCGTCGTTCGAGCTGGAGGCGAAGCCGGGGGGGAACAGCGGCGCCAGCCTCGCCTCCACCTCTGCAGGTGACGGGCAGCTGCCCACGCCCTGAACGTGCAGCGCGAGCAACGACGCCACCACCTGACCGATCATCGGCCCACTTTATCGGGTCTGCCGCCTTGACGCGCAACCGGAGCCGCGGCGGGCCGATGACGTGTGGTCCACGTCATGCGCCACCGGAACGTCGATCCCGAGACGGAGACCCAGACCCTGCGCCCACAGGCGGGCGGCAGGCCGCGGAAGATCGATCGATACGAGATCCAGCAACTGATAGGGCGCGGCGGGATGGGAGCGGTCTACCGGGCGGTCGACACCAGGCTCTGCCGTACGGTCGCGCTCAAGACCGCCGCCGGAAAAGGGAGCGGCGCCCGGCTGACCGATCGGGTCAGGCAGCGGTTCCTGCGCGAAGCGATGGCGCTGTCGAAGGTCGAGCACCGCAACGTGGTCCAGGTGCTCGACTTCGGCTTCGCCGACGACGGGACGCCGTTCCTGGTGATGGAGCACCTCAGGGGGCGAGACCTCGGCGCGCTGCTGGCCGCGGCGCGATCCCCGCTGGCGGTGCCGGACGCCGTCGACATCATGCTGGGCGTCTGCGCGGCGCTGCGCGCCTGCCACCGGGTGGGGATCATCCACCGCGATCTCAAGCCGGGGAACATCTTCCTGGCCGAGACCGATACCGGGACCGAGGTGAAGGTGCTCGACTTCGGCGTCTCCAAGGCCCCGACGGCCGACGAGCTGACGCGCGAAGGTCAGATCCTCGGGACGCCGCAGTACCTCGCGCCCGAGCAGATCGACGGCAAGGTCGGCCCGGCGAGCGACCAGTACGCGCTCGGCGTGCTGCTGTACGTCTGCCTCACGCTGCGCCTCCCTTACGAGGAGACGGAAGATCGCCGCCTGCTGCGCGCGATCGAGGCGGGGCGTTTCGAGGCGCCGCGCGCGCTACGCGCCGATCTCCCCGAGGCGCTGGAGGCGATCGTGCTGCGGGCGATGCACGTCTCGCCCGGGGAGCGGTTCGAGTCGGTCTACGCGCTCGGGCGCGAGCTGTGGGAGCTGGCCAGCCCACGCGCGCAGGCCGAGTGGCGCGCCTACTACCACCCCTCGTCGCGCGGGGGGACGCCGCCGACAGCGCAGGCGGTGACGGTGCTGGAGAAGACGGCCATCCTCGAGGGGCCGCTCGACGGCGAGCGCCCGGCCCTGACGCCACCCGCCTCGGAGGAGCTTCGCATTCCTCGTCGGCCGCACCCCTGGACCTGGGCGGCCCTGGTCGCGCTGGTGCTCGTCGCTGCGGGATCGGCGCGCTGGCGCGCCGGTCGGTCGCGCTCGACCAGCGTCGTCCCCCGGGAACGGGGCGCTGCCGCCGCGCGGGCCCTCGCCAAGGCCCCCGCGAAGCCCTCCAAGACTGCAGCCCATCGGGCCGCGCCCGCTCCGGCGCCGGACCCGCCCGCGTCCGTTCCCGCGCCGCCCCCGACGCGACCGCCCCTCCACCGGCGCCTCCGCGCTCGGCGCCCCTCGCTGACGAACGCACCGCCCGAGACCACCCTGCCGACCATCGACCACGAGGGGATCGGGATCCCCTCCGAATGAGGACCCGCATGAACACCTCGCCGCGCACGCTCGTTCTCCTCTCGCTCTTCCTCGCCACGCCGTCGCGGGCCTCTGCCCAGACCGTCGCGGACCGGGACCCCGAGCTCCTCATCCTGCGCGGGCTCGACCTGCGGCGCGCCGGCCGCTCCGAGGAGGCGCTGATCCTCTTCCGCCGAGCCTACGAGCTGGCGCCGTCGCCGCGCACGCTGGGGCAGATGGGATTGGTCGAATCGTCGCTGCAGCTGTGGATCGACGCCGACGCCCACCTGACCGCCGTGCTGGCCACGCCGGACGACACCTGGGTGCACCGCAACCGGCCGTTCCTCGATCGGGCGATGGCCCGGACCCAGGAGCACGTCGGCGAGCTCTCGGTCAGCGGGCCGCCGGGCGCGCGAATCTCGGTCGGTGGCCGGCCGCTGGGGAGCCTTCCCCTGGCGCCGGTCCGACTCGTCGAGGGCGATCTGACCCTCTCGGCGACGTCCGAGGGCAAGAAGCCCTACCGGGTGGACGTGTCGATCAAAGGAGGCGCGCGCGCCGCCATCACCATCGTCCTCGAGCCGATCGATCTCGCCGCTCGCGATCACGAGGTCCCGCCGGCCGTGGCGCTGGCACGGCCGCCCGCCAGGATGCGCGCGCGTGTCGGCGGCGCGCTGGCCGCCGCCGGCCTGGTGGCGCTGGCCTGGGGGGTGGCCTGGATCGCGCTCGACGGGCGGCCGAGCTGCGACGGCTGCGGCTCGAACTACGACACCAGGACCGCCGGGATCGTGCTGGCCGGCGGCGGGAGCGCGCTGGCGCTTGTCGGTGGCGCGCTGCTCTTCGCCGCGTCGCACACCGCGGCGCCCGCGCCGGCGACGATCGGTCTTGAGCCGCGCTCGGTCAGTTTGGGAGCGCCGTTCTGAAACCTCAGCGGTCTTGGTTGGCGGCGCGGGCAGAAATGCGGAATATTCGGCTCGGCGGCGATGGGACTGTCCGGAAGCGATCCTTTGAAAGGCCGACGCATCGATCGTTACGAGCTTCACGAGCTCATCGGCGAAGGGGGCATGGGCGCCGTGTATCGCGCGATCGACAGCCGGCTGGGCCGGACGGTCGCGCTCAAGACCGTCGTCTCGCACCGCTCGGGCGAGGGCCTCACCAACGAGCTCCGCCAGCGGTTCATGCGCGAGGCGCTGGCGGCGTCCAAGGTCGATCACCGCAACGTCGTGCAGGTGATCGACTTCGGCGTCACCGACGACGGGACGCCTTACCTGGTGATGGAGTACCTGCGGGGCCGCGACCTCGGCGTGGTGCTGAGGTCGGCGAGAGAGCCGCTGGCGATCGCGTACGTGGCCGACATCGTGCTGTGCGTCTGCGCGGCGCTGCGCGCCTGCCACCAGCAAGGGGTCGTCCACCGCGATCTCAAACCGAGCAACATCTTCCTGGCCGACACCGACACCGGCCCGGAGATCAAGGTCCTCGACTTCGGCGTCTCGAAGGCGCCCGTGGCAGGCGAGCTAACCCAGGAGGGGCAGATCCTGGGGACGCCGCAGTATCTCTCCCCCGAGCAGGTCAACGGCAAGGTCGGGCCGGAGAGCGATCAGTACGCGCTCGGCGTGCTGCTCTACGTCTGCCTCACGAAGAAACTGCCGTTCGAGGAGCACCAGAACCTGAGCCTGCTGCGCGCCATCGAGGTCGGTCGCTTCTCGGGCCCACGCGCGCACCGCCCTGAGATCCCTGCGGCGCTCGAGGCGATCGTCCTGCGCGCGATGAGCGCCGACCCACGCGCGCGGTTTCCCTCGGTGCACGCGCTCGGTCAGGCGCTCTGGAGCTTCGCCAGCCCGCGCGGCCAGGTCGAGTGGAAGAACTATTACTTCCCCGCCCCGCCCACCGACGACACCGGCGGCGGCGCGCCCGCAAGGCCGGCCGCCGCCGCGCCGCCCGTCGAACGAACGGCCGTCCTGCCGCCGCTGGATCGAACCGCCCGCCTCGCGCCGCCGGACGACGCCGTGCCCGAGCGCCGCCCGACCGAAAGCCCGCAGTTGCTCATTTCGACGAAGCTGGCGAGCCCGCCGGTCGATCCTCCTTGGCCACCTGCCCCGCGGACGGCCGCGAAGCGACGTGGGTGGATGGTCGGCGCCGCGGCGATCCTGGTCGTCGCCGGAGCCATCATCGCCCGACGCGAGCTCGCCGCCACGTCGGCGACACACACGCCGCCGGTACCTGCGCCCGACACGGTTTCGAAACTGGCCACGCCCGCGCCGCCCCCGGTCGCAACGACGCCGCCCCCGGTCGCAACGACGCCGCCCCCAGTCGCAACGACGCCGCCCCTCCCCGAGCCGATCCCCGCGGTGAAACCCGCGCCAGCGGCGGTCGCCGGCGCGACCGCGCCGGCCGATCGACTCGCGCCCTCGAGGTCCCATAAGCACCCGCCGGCGCATCGAAACCACGCGCCCGCGGGCGACCCGACCCCGATGCCGATCGGACTCGACAAGAACGGCATTGGTATTCCCGCCAACTGAGCCGGCGGCCGTCGTTCATTTGCCGTTGAACGTTCCGAGGCGACGTTGATAGATCAGCGTTCGTGACGCGCGTTCTGGTCCTGATCGCCTGCCTCGGTCTCGCGGTGACGTCGGCGACCGCCGCGGCCGGAGAAGCGAGCCCCGACGCGTTGATCGAGCAGGGGTTGGCGCAGCGGCGGAGCGGGAATCCGGAACGGGCGCTCGAGTTGTTTCGCCAGGCGCACGCGCTGGCGCCATCGGCGCGCACCTTCGGTCAGATGGGTCTGGTGGAAGCGTCGCTGAAGCAATGGGTCGAGGCCGAGAACCATCTGTCGATGTCGCTGGCGAACCCCGACGACGCCTGGGTGCGAAAGAACCGCGCCTTCCTCGACGAGGCGCTGACGGTCTGCCGGCGGCACGTCGGCGAGCTGGTGGTGACCGGGCCGGCCGGCACCGAGGTGTTCGTGGCGGGAAGGTCGATCGGGACGCTCCCCACCGTGCCTGCCGTCCGGCTGCCCGAAGGGACCGTGGCCATCACCGCCAGCGCGCCCGGCTACAAGGCCTTCGAGCAGAGCGCCACGATCACCGCAGGCGAACGTTCGCAGATCGTGCTGGCGATGGCGCCCATCGTGCCGCCGCCCGCGCCGCCCCCCGTCACGCCCGTCGCCGCGCCGATCCTCCGCGAGCCGGGGCCGCCCCCGGAGTCGAGCGGCGGCTGGCACGTCTGGGCGGGAGCCTCGCTGGCAGCCGCCGGTACGGCCGCCCTCGCCTGGGGCATCGTCTGGATCGCCGTCAACGGTCGCACCGCCGGCGACGGCACCCTGTACGAGACCCGCACGCCTGGCCTGGTGCTGGCCGGTGCCGGCGCGGCCGCGCTCATCGGTGGCGCGGCCATCTTCTTCACCGCCCCGCGGGCCGACTCGAAGACCGCGGTCGCGATCGCGCCCGGATCGTTCCTGATCCGGGCGCGATTCTGAGACGCGGCCTCAGGCCTTCGCCTTATCGCCCGTCTTCTGGCCGCCGTTGCCGACGGCGATCTTCTTCGGCTGCACCTCGGGCTTCTTCGGCACCGTCAAGGTGAGGACGCCGTTCTTGAGGTCGGCGCTCACGTTCTCGCCATCGACGCCCTCGGGCAGCGTGAACGATCGCGAGAAGCTGCCGTAGGCGCGCTCGCTCGCGTAAAACGTGTCGCTCTGCTCGTGGCGCTCCTGCTCGCGGTGGCCGGAGATTGCCAGTCGGGTGCCGGTCAGCGAGATCTCCAGATCTTGCTCCTTCACCCCCGGCAGATCGGCGCGAAACAGATAGGCGTCCTTGGTCTCCGTCACCTCGAAGGTCGGCGCGAAGCCGCGCACGTCCGTCGGGCTCAGCACCGCTTCGATCTCGCGGAACGGATCCCAGCGCAACATGTCTCGCATGAGGCGGACCGGATCCCACGCCGCCCCCGATTGAGCCAACTCGCTGCCTGGATACTTCCTGATGAGGTTTGCCATCGTCGTTGTCCCTCCTGCGATGATCGGAATAATCACCGCCTCCGGAGCGACAAGCGCGAGGGCCAGGGTGGGACTAGGGTTCGAGACCCAGCGCGCGGAGCTCGCTCTCCAGCCGAGCCACCTCGCGCTCGACCATCGCCGGCGCGGGCCCGCCCGGCAGCGCGCGCGCGGCCACGGCGCGCGCGGCGTCGAGCGCCTGCATCACGTCGGGCGACAGCGCCGCATCGACGGCCTGCAGCTCCGCCTGCTCGAGCTTGTGCAGCGGCACCCGCCGCTCCTCGGCCCGGCGCACCAGCCGGCCGATCACCTCGTGCGCGCTGCGGAACGGCATCCCGCGCCGCACCAGCTCCTCGGCGAGATCGGTCGCCCCCAGCGCCGGATCGGCCGCCGCCGCCTGCATCCGCTCGACGTCGAACTCCAGCGTCGCGATCAGACCGGGCAGCACCGCCAGTGACTGCTGCGCCGTCTCCACGGCGTCGTAGAGCGGCTCCTGCGTCTCTTGCAGATCCTTGTTGTAGGCCAGCGTCAGCCCCTTGCTGATCGTCAACAGCGTCACCACGCTGCCGAACGCCCGCCCCGACTTCCCCCGCAAGAGCTCGGCGATGTCGGGGTTGCGCTTCTGCGGCATGAGCGAGCTGCCCGAGCAGTAGCCCTCGCCGAGCCGCACGAACCCGAACTCGCTCGTCGACCACAAGACCAGCTCCTCACCGAGGCGCGAGAGGTGCACCGCCAGCAGCGCGGCGGCGAAGGCGATCTCGGCCGCGAAGTCGCGATCGGAGACGGCGTCCAGGCTGTTGTGCGTCGGTCCGCCCGCGAACCCGAGCGCGCCCGCCGTGTGCGCGCGATCGATCGGCAGCCCGGTCCCGGCCAGGGCGCCCGAGCCGAGCGGCGACTCGCCGGCCCGGCGCTCGGCGTCCACGAACCTGCCGCGATCGCGTCCCAGCATCTCCGCGTAAGCCAGCAGGTGATGCCCCAGCGTCACGACCTGCGCCCGCTGCAGGTGGGTGTAACCGGGCAGCAGCGTCCGCGCGTGCGCCCGCGCCTGCCGGCAGAGCGCCAGCCGCGCCTGGTCGATCGCCGACACGATGTCGAGCGCCGCCCGCCGCGCGTAGAGCCGCAGATCGGTGGCCACCTGATCGTTGCGGCTGCGCGCCGTGTGCAGCCGCCGCGCGGGCTCACCGATGAGCTCGGTCAGGCGGCTCTCGACGTTCATGTGGATGTCTTCCAGCGCCGGATCCAGCGCCCGCTTCCCGGAGGCGACCTCCTCCGCCACCTGGTCGAGCCCGGCGACGATCGCGTCGGCGTCGGCCGCCGAGATCAGCTTCGCGGCGGCGAGCATCCGCGCGTGCGCCTGACTGCCCCGCACGTCGTCGCGCAGCAAACGCCGATCGAAGTGCACCGACGCGTTCAGCGCCGCCGCGGCCGGGTCCATCACTCCCGCGAAGCGCGCGCCGCGGCCACCACTCGGTTTAGCGCCAGACATTTACCGATTTCATATCACGGGAACCCTGGGAGGGTTCCCTACCCTCCCGCGACGCGCTCCGCGGGCAAAGCCCGTCCTCGCTCACGCGATCACCATCGGGAACACTGGGAGGGTTCGGGCGCGACGAGCGAGCGGATTCGGGAACACCGAGGGGTTCCCGCCGGCGCGCGACAGAAGTACGTCGCGTTCTCGTCGTCATCTTCTGGCGAAAACGATTTGCGCACGCTAACATCTGGGAAGGGTCCGCGAACGACTGGCCCACAAAGGAGGAGAAGAACGCATGAGTAAACGCACCCACACGAACGGTACGCTCTCTCTACGCCATCTTCCCCGGTTCGGACACAAGGAGGCCGACCGGAAGTAGCCCTCCTCGAGTTTTCGCTCTCACGTTCGGCGTCCTGAGCCCTTAGAGGACGCAAACTCGGATTCGTCGGCGCGGCTCACGTCGAAAGAAACCCCAGAGCTGGGCGGCGCCCCGCGGCGTCAGCCCCCCGACCAGTCAAATAGCGGACTCAAGACGCGCCGGCGGGACCGCCCGTCCGGCGCGTTTTTTTGTCTACCTACCCGGGGACCCTCAAAGGGTCCCGCTCCCCCCGCGATGCTGCCGAACCCAGGCCGCCACGATCGACGGTCCGTCCGCGCCAGATCGGGATCGCGAAGCGAGGTCAAACGCGCGCGTGGCGGGGGCGGTGTATATGTCCCCGCCCGGAGCTCGCAGGCCGCTCTGTCGTTCGCGGCGGAGAATTCCTTCTCGCCGAGGGCGGGGACATATGCACCCGCCCCCGCCGCCCCACGTGGAACCGAGCGGAGCGCGACAGCTAGCTGGCGCGCTTGACGCGGAGGCCGTCGAGCTCGTCCAGGAACTTGCCGGTGGTCTCGATGCTGTTCTCCAGCGACTCGATCACCAGGTTCAAGAGCGCGTCATTCTCTGTCCGGAGCGCCTCGTAGTAGCGCTGCCGCTCGATCGAGTGGATGACCGCCGGCAGGTAGCCGTGCTTGATGAGGATGAAGTTCATCAGCAGGCGCGCGACCTTGCCCGAGTTCTTCGTCCATGGGTAGGCCGACAACAGCCGGAAGTGGACCTTCGCCGAGCGCGTGATCGGGTGGAGCTCGGAGAATTCATCCGACTCCATCCACTCGCCGAGCTTCCGCATCTTGTAGGTGATCTTCTCGGGCGCGGCGATCTCGTGATAGTAGAGGCGGTGAAGCGGGTTCTCCTTGCGATAGGGGTACCCCTTCGCGGCCTCCTCGGGCGTCAGGATGGCGTAGAGCTTCCGGATCAGCTCGAGGTCGACGGTGGGCGACTTCTTGGCGAGGCTCGCCTCGCGGACGAAGTCGACGGCCGTCTTCTGATTGCGAACCTCCTCATACATCGGGATCAGCGTGACGTCGCTGATGATCCGCTGATCGATGGCCGCCTTCAGCTCGGAGTACGAGAGGACCACCCCTTCGAGCGCGTTGTCGTGAAAAATCCACGACACGTCCAGGCGGTCCTGGTAGTCCTTCAGGATCTTCCCAGGGAACCTCGCCGTCTTGGCACGAAGAGCCTCCATCTTCGTGTCCATCTCGAAAAACTTCGCGTCCATCCCCGTCTCCTGCATGAGTCGCAAGTCCTCCGCCGTTGAAAACCCGGCGAGCACTATAATCCAAAGAACCCTTTAGTCAAGCGGGGTTAGCTCTGCTCGCCCTTGACAAAGGGCGTTCAAACGCGAAAAAGGCCCGCAGCTTGCGGCCGGGCCCGACCCGAAACATGCCCCGGGCCTCACAACCTATCCTATTGAAATCACGTAAGTTATCTGGCCACAAAACTTGACAGTGGGGCGGCCCGGTCAAGAATGAAGGCGCACATGACGCCGGCGCTGTCGGAGCGAGATGACATTGCGCGGCAAAGGGGTCGTGCCCACCTGCCCGTCCTGCTGGACGAGGTCCTGACCTGGCTGGCCCCGAAGCCGGCCGGCGTCTACTGCGATGGGACGGTCGGTCTGGGGGGACACGCGGCCGCGGTGCTGGAACGCTCGGCGCCCGATGGGCGCCTGATCGGGATTGACCGTGACCCTGCAGCGCTGGAGTCCGCGCGGGCCGCGCTGCAACCGTTCGGCGATAGGGTCACGCTGGTACACGCGCGGTTCTCCCAGGCGCGCGAGGTGCTCGACCGGCTCGGGCTGCTGGCGGTCGATGGGTTCCTGGTCGACCTCGGCGTCTCGTCGCCCCAGCTGGACCGCCCGGAGCGCGGGTTCTCGTTCCGCAACGACGGACCGCTCGACATGCGGATGGACCCGACCACCGGCGAGACCGCCGCCGAGCTGCTCCGGCGGGTCGACGAGGTGGAGCTGGCCCAGATCATTCGCGAGTACGGCGAGGAGCGACACGCCGCCCGCGTGGCCCGCGCGATCGTCGAAGCGAGGCGGGGGGGCGACCTCGACACCACGGGGAAGCTGGCGGCCCTGGTGGCCCGCGCCATTCCGCGCCACGAGTATGGCAAGAACCCGGCCACCCGCACTTTTCAAGCCCTGCGCATCGCCGTGAACCGCGAGCTCGAGGAGCTGGAGGGGTTCCTGTCGGTGGCCGCCGAGTGCTTGCGCCCCGGCGGGCGGCTGTGCGTGATCGCCTTCCACTCGCTCGAGGACCGGATCGTGAAGCGCCGGTTCCGGGCGCTGGCCGGGCGCGACGGGGGCCCCGCAGTGCTGAAGATCCTGACCAAGCACGTCGTCCCGCCCTCGGGCGCCGAACGGGCCCGGAACCCGCGCGCCCGCTCGGCGCACCTCCGCGCGGCGGAGCGGATCTGATGATAGTGACGACGGACGCGCCCCCGCCGCCGCCTCGACCGCCCGCCCGCCAGACCGGCGCGGGGGGCCTGGCGGGCTTGCCCCGGCTGGACGTCGGCAACCGGCGCGGGGTCGGGGTGTGGGCCTTCGCCCTGGCGCTGCTGACCGCCGGGGCGCTGGCGCACGTGGCGGTGAGGATGCACGGCATCCAGATCGCCTACGACCTCGGCCGCGAAAAACGCGCCAACAACGAGCTGCTCGAGCGGCAGCGCAGCCTCACCATCGAGATCGGCATGTTGAAGGATCCCGGTCGGGTCATCGGCCTGGCGCATGACAAGCTGCAGATGGGGCCGCCGGCCCCGGCCAACGTCATCAAGCTGCGCCCGGGCGTGGTGCTCCCGTGATGATCCCCGCCAGCCGCTGGGCGCGCGTGCGGATCGCGGTCTGCGGCGTGGTGCTGGTCTCGCTGTTCGTGGCGGTCGGCCGGCGCGCGTTCACGCTGCAGGTGCGCGACGCCGAGCGGCTGCGCGCCATGGCCGAGGAGCAGTATCTGCGCGAGATCGAGCTGCCCCCGCGCCGCGGGCGGATCCTGGACCGCAACGGCGCCGACCTGGCCTCGACCGCCGACGTCGATTCGATCTACTGCAACCCGCGCCAGCTGCCCGATCCGGGCGAGGCGGCGCGCAAGCTCTCTCGCCTGCTGGGCCTCGACCGCGCCGAGCTGGAAAAGAAGCTGACCCAGCGCCGGTTCTTCGCCTGGGTGAAGCGCAAGGTGACGCCCGAGGAGGCGGCGGCGGTCAAGGCGCTGGGGCTGCCCGGGATGGCCTTCACGCGCGAGCCGCGCCGCTTCTACCCGAACCGCAACCTGGCGGCCACGGTCATGGGGCGCTCGGGCGCCGACGGCAACGGGCTCGACGGCGTCGAGCTGGCGCTGGACAAGCAGCTGCGCGGGACCACCTCGTCGGTGCAGGGGGTGCGGGACGCGCTGGGCCGCGACATCGCGACGGAGGGGACGGTCGACGCCCCCAGCACGGCGGGCGCCGACGCCGTCCTGACCATCGATCGCTACCTGACCTTCATCACCGAGCGCGCGCTGGCGGCCGGCGCCGCGGAGCACCACGCCAGGGGCGCGGTGGCGATCGTGATGGACCCGCGGACCGGCGAGGTGCTGGCGATGGCCTCGGTCCCCACCTTCAACCCGAACGAGCCGGGGACGGCGGCCGACGCCGAGGCGCGCAACCGCGCCATCACCGACACCTACGAGCCCGGCTCGACCATGAAGACGTTCACCATCGCCTCGGCGCTGGACGCGGGGGTGGTGAAGCCCGAGGACCGGTTCGACTGCCTGATGGGTCGGATGATGGTCGGCAAGTACTCGATCCACGATACGCACGGGCACGGCCTGCTGACCGTGGCCGAGGTGTTCAAGTTCTCGAGCAACATCGGCGCCACCAAGATCGCGCGGCGCCTGGGCCGGGACGCCTTCGCCGACGCCCTGGGGCGGTTCGGCTTCGGCCACCCGACCGGGGTGGGCCTGCCGGGCGAGCGGGCCGGCGTGGTGCGGCCGGTCGAGAAGTGGGGCGACATCGGGTTCGCCAACATCTCGTTCGGGCAGGGGATCGCGGTCACGCCGCTGCAGATGATCGCCGGCGTCAGCGCCATCGCGGGCGGCGGGGTCTACCGCCAGCCGCACGTCGTGGCGCGCGTCGTCGAGCCCGACGGGACGGTCGCCACCCCGGCGCTGGCGCCGGAGCGGCGCGTGATGTCGGCGCGCGCCGCGCGGACCATGCTGGAGATCATGAAGGGGCCGGTCGAGAAGGGGGGCACCGCGCCCCAGGCGGCCATCGACGGCTACACCGTGGGCGGCAAGACCGGGACCGCGCAGAAGGTCGCCAACGGCCACTACGATTCGTCCAAGTGGGTGTCTTCGTTCCTGGGCGTCGTTCCGCTGGAGGATCCGCGGCTGGCGATCATCGTGGTCGTCGACGAGCCGCAGGGGAGTCACCTGGGCGGCGTCGTGGCGGCGCCCATCTTCAAGGAGATCGCCGTCGAGGCGCTGCGCTACCTGCACGTCCCACCGACGACCGACGTCGTCGCCGGCGCGAAGTCGGGGCACAAGCCCGACGACGCCGCGCGCGCGTCGGCGGCGGGCGAGGCGGACGACGCGGGCGGCAACGAGGCGCCGGCCACCGACCTTCCGCTCGACGACGACGCGCTGGGCGAGGACCCGGCGCTGGCCGAGAAGTGGGACGAGGTCGCGGGCGCCGAGGGCGGGCGTGCCGCCGCCGTCGCCGAGCGGATCGAGGTCCCGGACTTCCTGGGGATGAGCCTGGGGCAGGCGATCCACGCGGCCCGCAAGAACGGCGTCGAGCTGGCGTTCGACGATCCCGAGGGGCGCGCGACCGGCGTGGCGCTGCGCCAGCGACCGGCGCCGGGGCCGGCGCCGCGCGGCGTGGTCTGCCGCGTCGCCTTTGGACGCAAGGCCGACTGACCATGCCTTCGCTGGGGGAGCTGCTCCGCGGCGTCGAGGGCGCGACCAGCGCCTCCGCTGCGTTCGAGTCGCGGCAGGTCGCCGAGGTGCGGGACGACTCGCGCGCGGTGGCGGCGGGCGATCTCTTCGTCGCCGTGCCGGGGACTGCGGCCGACGGGCGGAGGTTCGTGGCCGACGCGGCGGCGCGTGGCGCGGTGGCGCTGGTGACCGAGGGGGACGCGCCGGCCGACTTTCCCGGCGTCGTCGTCACCGTCCCGAACGCGCGGCACGCGCTGGGGATCATCGCGGCCAACCGGTTCGGAGCGGCCGAGGCGCTGACGCTGATGGCCGTCACCGGCACCAACGGCAAGACGACCACCAGCTATCTGGTCGAGGAGATGCTGCGCGCGAGCGGGCGCGCGCCCGGCCTGTTCGGGACAATCACCTACCGCGCAGCCGGTCTCAGCGGGGGCGGGCGCGCCGCGCCGCTCACCACGCCGGGCGCCCTCATGCTGCACGCGCTCCTCCACGACATGCGCGACGTGGGCACGACCGACGTCGTTCTGGAGGCGACCTCGATCGCGCTGGCGCAGGGGCGCCTCGACGGCTGCCGGTTCCAGGTGGCGGCGCTGACCAACCTGACGCAGGACCACCTCGACTACCACCGCACGATGGACGAGTACGAGAAAGCCAAGGCGATCCTGTTCGAGCGCCTGATCGATCCCGCGCGCGGCGTGGCGGTGACGTTCACGGACGACGAGGCGGGGCGGCGGATGCGCGCGCGCGCGCGGGCCAGCGCGACCCTAGGCGTGGCGCGGGCGCCGGGCGCCGGGGCCCGCGGCGCGGAGGTGGTCGTCGAGCGGCACCGCTTCGAGCCCGACGGGACGCGCGCCAGCTTCGCCACGCCGTCCGGCCCGCTGGAGATCGTCACGCCGCTGGTGGGCGGCTACAACCTCGACAACCTGGCGCTGGCGGTCGGGATGGCGATCGCGCGCGGGCTCGACCCCGCGGCGATCGCGGCGGGCGCGGCGCGGCTGCCCGGCGTTCCGGGCCGGCTCGAGCGGGTGCCGAACGCGCGCGGCGTCCTCTGCCTGGTCGACTACGCCCACACGCCCGACGCGCTCGAGCGGGCCATCGCCGCCGTGCGGCCGCTGGTGGCGCCGACGGAGAAGAGGCCCGGGCGCTTGCTGGTCGTCTTCGGCTGCGGCGGCGACCGCGATCGCGGAAAGCGCCCGCTCATGGGCGCCATCGCGGTGCGGGACGCCGACCTGGCGATCGTCACCTCCGACAACCCACGCACCGAGGAGCCGGCCAGCATCGTCGACATGATCGTCGCGGGGATCCAGCCCAGCGGCGCGGCCAAGCTGACCGCGGCGGCGCTGCACGACGCCGCGCGCGGCTACCACGTCGAGATCGATCGGCGGGCCGCCATCCGCGCCGCCGCCGCCGCCGCGCGGCCCGGCGACGTGCTGCTGGTGGCCGGGAAAGGGCACGAGGACTACCAGATCGTGGGCACGACGCGGCTGCACTTCGACGACCGCGAGGAGGCCGCGGCGGCCCTGGCGGCGGGGAGCGCGCCGTGAGCGCGGCCCGACGCACGCTCGACTTCGCCGTCGCGGCGATGCGCGGCCAGGTGCTGCAGGCGGCGGCGCGGCCGACCTTCGCCGGCGCCGCGGCCGACAGCCGCGCCGTCGCGGCCGAGCAGCTGTTCTTCGCGCTCCCCGGCGAGCGCGTCGACGGGTTCGACTTCGCGGCCCAGGCCGCTGCCGCGGGCGCCGCCGGTGTGGTCGTCGCCGCCGGGCGCGGGCTGCCGGCGGGCTGCGCCGGGGCGACGGTGATCGCCGTCGACGATCCGCGCCGGGCGCTCGGCGATCTGGCGCGCGCCGCCCGCGCCGAGTTTCGCGGGCGCGTCGTGGCGGTCACCGGATCGAACGGGAAGACGACCACCAAGGAGCTGTGCGCCGCCGCGCTACGCCCGCTCGGCGAGGTGCTGCGCACGCCCGGCAACTTCAACACCGACGTCGGGCTGCCGCTGACGATCCTCTCGGCCAGCGGCGCGGAAGCCGCCTGGGTGCTGGAGATGGCGATGCGGGCGCCGGGCGAGATCGCCTACCTGACGGAGATCGCCCGCCCCGGGATCGGGATCATCACCAACGTGGCGGCCGCGCACCTGGAGACGCTGGGGTCGATCGAGGGCGTGGCGCGCGCCAAGGGCGAGCTGTTCGCCGGGCTGGGCCCGACGGCGAGGGCGGTGCTGCCCGTCGACGATCCGCTGATCGCGGCGCAGGCAGCGCCGGTGGCGCCCGAGCGGCGGCTCACCTTCGGCGGGCGCGCGGCGGGCGACGTGCGGCTGCTCGACTTCGTGCCCGCGGGCGCCGGCGGCGCGGTCGTCCGCTACGCGGTGCGCGGCACGCCGGTCGTCGCGCGGCTGCCGCTCGGTGGCGCCCATAACGCGCGCAACGGCGCGGCGGCGCTGGCGGCGGCGTTCGCCGCGGGCGTGGCGCCGGTGGACGCCGCCCGCGGGCTGGAGAGCGTCGCGCTGCCGCCGCATCGATCCGCGCCCGTCGCGGCCGGCGGCCGCACCATCCTCGACGATTGCTACAACGCCAACCCGGCCTCGATGAGCGCCGCGCTCGCCGCGCTGGGGGCCGCTGCCGGCAGCGGCCGGCGGTTCGCCATCCTGGGCGACATGCTCGAGCTGGGCCCGGGCGCCGAGGCCGCGCACCGGGCGCTCGGCCGGGCGGCCGGCGGCGCGCTCGGCGGGCTGGCGGCGGTGGGCGCGCTGGCGCCGCTGGTCGTCGAGGAGGCCCGCGCCGCCGGCCTGCCGCCCGGACGCGCCGTGGTCGCCGCCTCGCCCGAGGCGGCCGCCGCTGCGGTCGGTCCCTGGACGGCGCCTGGCGACTGGATCCTGGTCAAGGCCTCGCGCGGCCTGCGCCTGGAACGGGCCGTCGAGGCCCTGCGCGCGGCGCTGGACCCGCCGCGGGAGAAATGATGGAAAGGGGAAGCTAGCCGATGTTGTTTCACCTCTTTCACGTTCTGGCGCAGCACGATCGGCTGCCCGGGGCGAACGTCTTCCGCTACGTCTCGACGCGGGTCGGGATGGCGACGCTGACCTCGCTGCTCATCACGTTCTTCGTGGCTCCCTGGTTCATCCGCCGGGCCCGCGAGCGGCAGCTGGGCGAGGTGATCCGCGAGGACGGCCCGGCGGCGCACGCCTCGAAGCGCGGCACGCCGACGATGGGCGGCGCGCTCATCATCCTGGCGCTCACGGCCGCGACGGTGCTGTGGTGCGATCTCCGCAGCACGCTGGTCTGGCTGGCGCTGCTGGTCACCGTCGGTTACGGCGCCATCGGGTTCCTGGACGACTACCTCAAGCTGGCGCGCAAGAACAAGAAGGGGCTGCCCGGCAAGGCCAAGCTGGCCGGACAGTTCGTGATCGGCGCCGTGGCGGCGGTCTGGCTCTACCACGGCGACGGCCTCCCCGAGGCGGTGCGCCTCCGAATGGCGCTGCCGCTGGTCAACTTCCACCAC
>Ga0070734_10002406_pt1 | contig 22803 bp, 20 predicted proteins | sample Coa_R1_8_FD_66444 | JGI IMG/M metagenome (GOLD analysis project Ga0070734, IMG submission 66444) | Surface soil microbial communities from Centralia Pennsylvania, which are recovering from an underground coalmine fire - Coalmine... | ecosystem: Environmental > Terrestrial > Soil > Unclassified ...
TCGCGACAGGCGGCCTGATCGCCTCGCAGCTGGCGCGCGGCAACGTGCAGATCGGCGCCGATGACATCGGCGGCACCGTGAGCAGCGCTCGCGGCCCGGAGGCCGGCGTGTGGGTGATCGCCGAAACGCAGGATTTTCAGACCCGCTTCGCGAAAATTGTGGTGACCGACGAGGCCGGCCGCTACCTCATCCCGCATTTGCCCGCAGCCAAGTACCGGGTCTGGGTGCGCGGTTACGGCCTCGCCGACTCTCCCAAAGTCGATGGCAAGCTTGGCCAGCCTCTCGATCTCGCAGCCCTCCTCGCTCCCGATTCGGCGACGGCCGCAAGGATCTATCCCGCCGCATACTGGTACGCGATGATGCGAATTCCCGAGGAGGTGGAGACGACCCAGCTGCCGGGCGGCCGCAACGGCTACCTCATGTGGATGAAGAACATGGGGTGCATCGGCTGCCATCAGCTCGGGGAGCTCGCAACGCGCACCATCCCCAAGTCCCTGGGCACCTTTAACTCATCCCAGGAGGCCTGGCTTCGGCGCCTACAATCGGGACAGGCCGGCCGCGCAATGATCAACCTCTCGCAAGGCGCACTCGCGGGCATTCCGATCCGTTATCTGGCGGATTGGACCGACCGCATCGCGGCCGGCGAACTGCCCTCGACCGTGCCCACGCGCCCGCAGGGCATCGAGCGCAACCTGGTCGCCACCGTGCGCGACTGGTCCGATGCCAAGGCTTACGTGCACGACCTCTCGGGAACCGACCGGCGCCGTCCCACGGTTAATGCCCACGGTCCGCTGTACGGCGCGCCGGAGTTAAGCACCGATCATTTTCCGGTGCTCCACCCGGTTCGTAATGCGGCCACCACCTTTGAAGCCCGCGTTCGCGACCCGGGTACGCCGACCACTCACGATGATCCGGTGCTCGCGCCGTCGCCCTACTGGGGCGAGGAGAGAATTTGGAACTCCCGAGCCATCGCCCACAACCCGATGCTCGATGAATCGGGCCGCGTGTGGTACACGGCGCGAATTCGCGCCGCGGCCAATCCCGCGTTTTGTAAGCAAGGCTCGGCCCATCCCTCCGCGAGGCAGTTTCCCATCGATACATCCGCACGCCAGCTCGCGGTGTACGACCCGAGGAGCGGCCAATACACCTTCGTCGACACGTGCTACAGCACCCACCATTTGCAGTTCGCCGAAGACTCGAGCGATACGCTCTGGACGAGCGGGGGTCATGAGGTCATAGGCTGGCTCGACACCAAGAAATTCGATTCGACCGGTGACTCGGCGGCCTCTCAAGGATGGGCGCCCTTCGTGCTCGACACCGACGGGGATGGCAAGCTCGATGCGTGGACGGAGCCCGATCAGGCGCCCGATCCAAAGCGCGACCGACGGCTCGCCGTCAGCATTTATGCCGTGATGCCGAATCCCGCGGATGGCAGCGTCTGGGGCTCTGTGGCATTTCAATATCCGGGCGCGGTCCTTCGATTCGATCCGCGAATCCGGCTCAGCGAGATTTACAATGTTCCCGCTCCCGGCTTCGGCGTGCGCGGCGCGGACATCGACCGCAACGGTGTGCTGTGGGTCTCATTGGCGAGCGGCCATCTGGGCGAATTCGATCGGCGCAAATGCAAGGGTCCCCTGAACGGACCGGCCGCGACCGGTGATCACTGCCCCGAAGGGTGGAGCTTCCATCGTCTGCCGGGACCCGGTTTCGTGAACGTTCCACAAATGAGCGTCGAATCGAGCTATTACACCTGGGTGGATCAGCACGACACGCTGGGGCTCGGCGCCAATGTGCCGATTGCGACGGGCAATTTGTTCGACGGTGTCCACGCCTTCGTCGACGGAAGATTCGTTACGCTGCGGATCCCCTACCCGCTCGGATTTTACGCAAAGGGCCTCGAGGGTCGCATCGATGATGAGCGTGCGGGCTGGAAGGGGCGCGGCATTTGGATCACGAGCGGCGATCGGACGCCTTGGCACAAGGAGGGGGGCAAAGGCACCAAACCGCTCATCGTGCACTTCCAAGTGCGACCCTCGCCGCTCGCTGATTGATCAACCTTCACCGCGGCGCAGCTCAAGGTGTTGTGCATCCACAGGCATGGCCTCGCGCGCGCTCAACTCGCTGAATTCCTGGGGACGCCTAGTCTAGTCATCCCGGCTCCAGGTCCAATAAGCACCGAGCAGCGCCATCGAAGCAAACGCGAAGATGGGCAACGTCTCAGCCGCGACAAATCCAGCATCCACTCCTTTCAGCATTACCGCGCGAGTAATCCTGAGGTAGTGCGTCATGGGGAACACTTCGCCGAGGTGCTGCGCCCAGATAGGCATCGCCTTGAACGGAAACATGAAGCCCGACAGCAAGGAGGAGGGCAAGAAGAAAAAGAACGTCAGCTGAGCGGCCTGCAACTGCTGGCGCGCCGCGCAGGAAAACAGAAACCCGACCGCGAGATTGGCGAGCGCGAACATAACCGTCGGGCCGGAAAGCAGCAGCCCTGAACCTTTGAACTCGACCTGCAGCGTGAATCGCATGACCGTGATGATCAGCAAGCACTGGATGAGCCCGAGAATCAGATACGGCAGTAGTTTGCCGCACGCCGTCTCGAAGAATCGCGCAGGACTCGCGCGCAAGACCTGAAGCGTCTTGCGCTCGCGCTCGCGCGCCACCGTGAGCGCGGACATCATGACGAGGCTCATGGTTGGAATGGCGCCCAGCAGGCCGGTAAGCAGGTACGGCTGGGTTTTGACATGCGGATTGTAGAGCCGTTCGATGCGGACGGGAGTCGGCGGGTCGCCTTGCGGGTCGATAGGCGCTTCGACGGCGCGCAGGAACTGCTCCATTCGCAGCTCGCTCACCGTCGCCTCGATAGGGTTCGACGCATCGATAAACACCGCGGGAGGATGATGCGACACGTCGATGATGAGGTTCGTCGACCCGCGCGCCAGCGACCGCTCGGCGGTCCGTATGGAGGACTCGCGCACGATGTTGACGGGCCCGATGAGATTTGCCAAAGGTGCGCTCACCAGGGAGCCGGAATTCTCATCGGCAACCAGTGAGACGGAAAGCGTGTGAGGAGTCAATTCGATGGCGAAACCGAAAATGACGATTTGCAGCAGTGGAATGCCGAGAAGCATGCTGAGCGTGGCGCGGTCACGCAGGATTTGCAGGGTTTCTTTGCGAAGCAGCGCGCGCATTCGCCGCCATGTCTTCACCGGCGCGGTCACGAGCGACTCGCTGCATGGAAGCCGACGATGCGTCCGGCAACGAGCCGGGTGACGCTGTCGCATCGCGCAAGGTCCTGCTCGCGGTGCGTGGCCAATACGATCGTCGTGCCCGCGTCATTGAGCGCATCGATGCGCCGCCAAAGCACGTTGGAGGACTCCTCGTCCAGGGCCGCGGTCGGCTCGTCCAGCAACAAAAGATCGGCGGCGCGCATGAAGGCCGCAGCCAGCATGAGTCGTTGGCGGACGCCTACGGAGACGGCGCCGGCTCGCACTCGGCCGTAAGCGGCCAGATCGAACACGGCTTGCGCGTCACGCGAAGCGTGCTCTGGCTCGGGCAGGGAATACAAATCGGCGACAAAGGAGAGGTTTTCCTCGACCGTCAGCTCCTCATAGAGTGAGAATTCCTGCATCACGTACGCGACCCGCTCTTTGAATGCATCGTGATGAGCCGGCGACTCGAATCCCAGGCAGTTGACGGTGCCGGCCGTGGGAGCGAGAAGTCCCGCGATGAGTCGCAGCAGCGTGGTCTTGCCCGAACCATTCGGTCCCGCCAAGCCGTGACAGCGCCGAGCCGGGAGCATGAGATCTATCCCGATCAGTGCCGGTCGCCGGCCGAAAGAGTAACCGACACCGGCAAGCGATATCGGCTCCGCCCCGGTCATGGCCGATCCGGGCCTTCGGCGTGGATGTAGAGGAATCCTCCAAACATGAACTTGGACGCTTCGGCGCCGAGCACGAGGACGCGATGGCCCGGCCGTAGTCGTCCCGACCGCCGCAGTCGATCCAGCGCCAACCACATCGCGGCGCTTCCCACGTTGCCCACGGAGTCGGCACCGGCGATCACGCGATCTCCGGGCACGCCCAGGGTGCGTGCGCAGAATTCCGCCATTCGACCGTTCACCTGTTGCGGTAGATACCAATCAATGCGGCTTCGCTCAACGCCCAGTGACTCGGCGGCGGCGAGACCGGCGATCAGCAGCCGGGCGCCGCGATCGCGAATCGCGCTATAGTCGTGCCGGAAGTGCGTTATGCCAGACGCCTCTACGGACGGGGCACCCGAGCCGCCGCGAGGCAGCGAGATCGCAGGAGGATGAGCCCCGGGCAAGCTGCCGTAAAAAAGGGCTTCCAGCCGCGACTGCCACCCCGGCTGGTCCATCGGCCCGAGTATCACGGCCGCCGCTCCGTCGCCCATCTGCATGAGGTTCACCAGCTGTTCCGGATCAGCGGCGAGTCGCTCCAAATCGAGCATGACGGATCCGACTTCCGTGCCCGCGACCGCCACCGACTTCACGCCGCTGTCGATCAGTGCCGCCGCACAGACGGCGGCGGCCGCAAATCCTGTGCACGCCTGCCGAAGCTCTACGTGCGGCCCTCCGAATGCAAGTCTCTCGGCGATCCACGCGGCGTTGCTCGGCAGCAAGGTATGGGGCGTCGTGGTGTGACCGATGAGGAGCTCCAGCTCTTCGATGCGGAGTCCGCTCGACTCCAAGGCATTCTGCACCGCGCTTGCACCGAGGTAAGGCGCCGAAGCTGAAGCAACGGGCGCCTCCCGAGCCGAGAAAAAGGGTCGGGAAAAAAATCGTGCTTCGATGCCGAGCTTGCCAGCCATGCCGGTGGCGCGGCGTCGGAGGCGGCCGGGCAGGAAACCGGATACCCGGTCGAGAAGCTCTTCGTTGCGGAACCGATGGGCAGGCAGCGCCGAGCCGCTTCCCAAGACGGCGACCGGCGAGGTATGGCTAATCAGGTGACCCGTCACGGTCGATGCTCTGAATCAACAAGGAGGAATCGATTCCGAGCGCTTCGAAATGAGGCGCACGCGTCTCAAGTAGGCCGGCAAACGAATGTCGGACCATGCGCGTGATCTCGTGCAGGCGCCCGCTGTCGACGCCCATCGCGCCGGCCAGGCGCCGCGCGGTGCGGACGTGCGATCCCTCGTCTCGGCGTATGACGGCCAACGTGTCGGCCAGCCCGGGCGGTAGGAGGGATCGGGTGGCAGGCGCCAGCATATGGCTCAAGAGCTGGCAGCTGCAGGCGTCGAGCGCTGCGATCCGGGCCAGATGTACGCGGGGCTCCCGGGTTTCCAGGCGCCGGAAGAAGCGCCTCGCGCCAAAGTCCGTGCTCACGAGCGGCAGTCGGGTAGCGGCTTGCGAGAGTTGGACATCATGTCGCTGCTCATCTTCGATGAGCGCCGCCACCAAGCCGGACCCATACGCGTATTCCCCGCGACTCAACCGGCTCATGATTCGTGCGAAGGCCTGGGCCGCCGATTGCTCTCCCGCGCGCATGAGCGCCAGACACGAGGCGACCGCCAGATCAAAGTTGATCCTTGTGCTCAAAGCCAAAACTCGGCTCGGCCGATCGGCGACGGCGGCGATCTCAGCCCGAAGGTTGCAGTGATCATGGGGATTCTCCGAAGGCACCTACATGGCGCGCGCTCGTCATTTGATACAGACCGTGGGTCGCTGCCCGTTATTTCCTCCGTTCACGAGCTCGCGGTGCATGACGAACCCCGAAATTTCGGGGCGCCCAATACCGACCGGCCGGCTTGCCGGTACGGCGCGAGCAATAACTGATACCGAAGTCCGGTCTTTTTGGGCATCTGTCCGCACCTTACGACCGACCCCCAAGCTATGCTCCAAACACTCACCACTTGGCGATTCACAAGCCCCGCGCTCTTGTTGCTGACCTTCTCGGCGATAGGGATGCCCGCGGTTGCAGCGGCACAAACCATTGGGGCGATCACTCACGGCAGGCTCGGAGAATTGATCGCCAATACCGGCAAAGAGACCGCCGGCGCGGCGAATGCCGATGTCACGATCGTCGAATACTTCGACTACAACTGTCCATTTTGCAGGGAACTGGCTCCGGACCTGCAGTCATTGATCGCCCAGGACCATAAAGTCGCCGTCGTTTACAAGGATTGGCCGATCTTCGGCGGCGTATCGGTGTATGCGGCGAGGGCGGCGCTTGCGGCGGCATGGCAAGGCAAGTACCTCATTGCACACGACACCCTGATGAGCGGGCCTCGGCTGACGCAAGAGGATCAAGTGGATGCGGAGTTGAAGGCGGCGGGGGTCGACATGGCCGCGCTGGCGAAGGATCGGACGAATCATGCGGCGGAGATCGACGCGCTGCTCAGGCGCAGCGATGCGGAGGCGCATGCATTGGGCATTCGCGGAACGCCCGGCGTCTTGGTAGGCCGGCAGATCTTGCCGGGCACCGTCAACCTTGCGGGACTGAAGCTACTGGTTTCAAATGCCCGTCAAAAATAGTTATTGCGGCTTATCTTCGTCGGTTCCTTTCAGGATGCCGGGCCAATTCTTGTTGCCCTTGTCGATGTTTCCGGACCGGTCCAAGCTCCAAAGATGCGCTGCAATGACGTTCGCATTGACATAGAGCTTGTCGTTGACGACGGCCCATTGATGAGGGTCTCCGTGGGCAGTCGTATTCAGCGAAACCGCGTATGCGCAGTACCCTCCGAACTGCGGCTCGTAGCGCCTCGGGTCGGCGATGAACATCTGCTGATGCTCGCGTGAGGTGAATTTCCATCTGATGCCCTGCGCTTCGTAGGCATATTTCGGGTCTCCGAGCTTCGGCTCATGATCGGTGAAGTATGCGACCGGATCGTAGCCGTCGAGACCCCAGCCCTTCGGTGTATCCCACGGCGCCGCCGCGACTTTGCCGCCCGTGGTGGTGCAGGCGGTTGCGGCGAACATCAAAAACAAATAGGCGACGCATCGCAGGCCCGACACGCCTCTGCGGCTGGGTCCATAGGAAACTTCGGCGTTCTCGGCTCTCACGGACAGGGGTCTCTCATAGGATCGCCATTTTCGGTTGCCCATGGCTAGCTGACCGGCCCTGGATCTTGAATATGACGACGGCGGCGACCGGCGAGCCCGCATGGCCCACAACATCTCGCTGTACCTCAAGCGCATCATTCCGGTATTGAAGCCTCCTTATGCCTACATCGATGCGCTCTTACGTGAGCGCCCGCTGCGGAGCTTAAGGAGAGAGGGCTCGTTGACCCACGCTCCCTCGGCGCTCCGCGCTCGGGCGCCGGGGCACCGACGCCGCACTGGAGCTAGGCGGGCACCAAGCGCAGCGGCAACCGCTTCAGGCCGCGTAATGTGTTGTTGAAACGGCGTTCCGGTTCGCCGGCGAGCTCGATGCGGCGCACCTGCCTCGCGAGCGCCTGCAGCACGACTTCGCCCTCGAGACGGGCCAACAGCTGTCCCACGCAGACATGGATGCCGGCACCAAAGCCCACGTGACCCAGGACTTTGCGCTCGATGTCGTACTCGTCGGGATTTTGCCAATGGCGAGGATCGCGGTTGGCAGCCCCGAGGAACAGAAGTATTTTCCTCCCCTCCTCGAGGGGTATGCCGCCGAGCTCGGTGGCACAGGTCGTCGTGCGGAAAAAGGTCTGCACGGGGGATTCGAACCGTACCGCCTCTTCAAAGGCCGCCCTCGCGAGCCGCGCGGGGTCCGCGCGCATCTTCTCCCACTGCTCGGGATAGCGGGCCAGTGCGTAGAGAGCTGCGCCGATGCCATTCACGGTGGTATCGACGCCCGCGGTCAGCATGCCCCGAACCAATTTGTGGGCCTCCTCCTCGGTAAGCTCCCCCGCGTCCGCACAGTGATAGAGGATCATGCCGAAACCACCCGGCTTCAGATGCCGGCGCAGAGCCTCCGCCTCCACCCACGGAAAGACTTCCTGTGCGCGCTTTGCCGACGCTTGAAACAGCTCGTTCGCCGGCCCGAAGGAATTGAAGACCATATCGCCATAAGGCAGCAGGTGGTGCCGGTTTTCGGAACGCATGCCGATCGCGTCCGGAAAGACCTTCAAGGGGTAGGCTTCCGCCAGCTCCGAGCAACCGTCGAATTCACCCTGAGCGACCAGCGGCGCGATCATCTCTTCCGCGGCCGCCGCAAAGCGGTCACGCAACGAGCGCATCACCGCGGGCGATAGCGCCTTGTTGAGCGCCGCTCGCGATCGAGTATGGGTGGGTGGATCGACCTCCAAGGTGAGGCTCGGCAATCGAAAGCGCCCGTGGCGGCTGAAGTCCGCGAGACCCACGCCCCGCGCCGATGAGAAAGTCTTGTAATCCAAAAGCGCCTGCCGAACCTCTTCATAGCGTGCCGTCGCGGCAATGTTGTATCGAGAGAGCCAGACCACCCGACCTGCATCTCGCAGAGCCGCGTGGCTCGGGTAGGGGTCCGCAAAAAAAGGCAGGCTGAAGGGATCGACGTCAACTGCCGGGGCACCCCGCGGGGCGGCATCGCTGTACAGTGCATAGGGCGAAGTCTCCTCGTTCATGCGGTCATCTCAAGCGATTTCCGCCGGCAGCGAGACGAAGCCACGAAAGCGTGCCCGTGCACCCCGCTGCGGCTTGCCGCGCAAACGCAGCCCGGGCAGTCTCTGCAGGGTTCGCAGCAATGCGACCTGCGCCTCCAGGCGCGCCACCCCCATGCCGACGCAGGCGTGTGCGCCGGCCGCAAACGCGAGATGCCGGTTGGGCTTGCGCGTGATGTCGAAGGCATCCGGCTGCGCAAACTCCTTCGGGTCGCGATTGGCTGCGCCGATGCACAACGTGAGATAAGTCCCTGGCGGGAGCGCAACGCCGCCGATGGTGACCTCTTCTCTCACCAGTCGATTCCCGAGCTGATTGGGGCTCTCCACGCGCAAGCACTCCTCGATCGCAGAACCCGCGAGCGCAGGCTCCTCACGCAGACGTTGCGCCGCAGCCGGTGTGCGCAGCAACAGGTGCAGGCCGTTGCCGATGATATTGGTCGTCGTCTCGTGTCCGGCATTCAACAGGAACACGCAATTCTGCAGCAGCTCGTCCTCCGACAATTCCTTCTCCCGCAGCAGGCGCGTCAGCAGGTCCGTGTCCGGGCCGGGGTGCCGACGCCGCTTGCCGATCAGTTCGCGCAGGTAGCGGGTGAACTCGCTCACCGCCTCGTTGCCCTGCTGGCGCTGCGCGGCCGTGGTGGTGGCCTCGAGCGCCCCCAGTATGGACAGGGACCATCCGCGCAGCGGACCGCGGTCCTCGCGCGGAACGCACAGCAGGTTGCCGATCACCTCCACCGGTATCTGGGCGGCAAAGTCCTCGATCAAATCGAACTGGCGAAGGTCCCGCAGGCGCTCGAGCAGCGAGTCGACGAGGCTCGTGATGCTCGCTTCGAGCCCACGCACGACCGTCGGACTGAGCGCCTCGACGATGGGACGCCGCACGCGCGTGTGATAGGGCGGGTCGTTGAAGACCAGGCTCGTGGTGTGATGTGCGTAGAGCGGCGAAGTCACGCCGAACACCGGACCGAACACCGCGCGCTTGTCCGAGCTGAACCGCAACCGGTCACGGTAGACCTGATCAAGATGCGCGTAACGCGTAAGGAAGTAACTTCCATCGGCGCAGCGGTGCACGGGGTCCCACGTGCGAAGTGCGGCGTACGTCGCATAGGGGCTCTCGTAGAAGTCGGCGCTCAGCCGCTGCGGATCGAACTCGAACGCGAGTGCACGTGCTGCGGCGTCCTCCATGTGTCTGCTCAAAGGTCGCGCCCCGCTGCCCGCACGGCGTTGGCGACGGCTTGGCTGTCGCCCACGAGGTTCGCGAGTGCGAGGGACAGCTTGGCGAGAAACAGCGGCGTCTTGTCGGGACCTGCCTGGTCGATGCCCGCGGCAATGAGATCGTAGACCCGCTCGATCTCGGTGATGCTCATTTTCTGCTCGATCATGAGTCCCCTCCCGTCAATCCCGTTGCCCGGAGCAGCGCCTGCAGCACCTCTTGGGCATTCGTGCGCCGCCAGCGGGCGCACACATGCAGGTCGGGACGGATCAAGTAAACGGCGCCCGGCGCCGCGTCGTACCGGGAGCACGTCCGCCCCTCGGCATCGCGCACCATCGGGCCCGCCTGCGTGTCGCTGCGCAGCGTTGCCGGCGCGATGATCAGGGGGTGGATGGGATAGGCCACGGTTTCAACGGCCGTCAAGATCTCACGTACATCCGGTGTGACTCCCTCATCGCCGATGAACACCAGCAGATGAAATCCCGCCTTGGAGCCGATGGCGTCGAGCAAATGATCTTCGCCGGCAAGCTTGACATCCCGCAATGGCTGTCCGCAGCCCACTCCGCCGTGAAACGCTCGGTCGGATTGTGGAAATGCGTTGAGCGCGGAGTCTCGATAGTCGTGCGGACGCGATGTACGCCAGTGCATCAGATCCTTCAGAAAGTCTTCCGACAAGGAGAACGACAGAACGGCGTCACGCAAGAGGCGCGTTCCGGCAGAGGGGGGTGTCATGAAGCGGGTGCTTTTGCCGCCTTCGTCGCAGATTTCGCGGGCCGCTTGCACGCGCTCCTTCGAATAGCTATCGAGCAGCGTGCGTTCAGCCCAGCCATTGATCACAAATGCCAGCTTCCAGGCCAGGTTGTTGCTGTCCTGAAGACCGGTATTGATGCCGCGGACCCCGAAGATCGGCAGCAAGTGTGCGGCGTCGCCCGTCAGGAGCACGCGTCCGTGCACGAATTCGCCCAACGTCAGAGTGTTCGCCGAATAAACCGTCGCCCAATCGAGCCGCCAGTCGACCTCCTGATGGATCATGCTCAATACGGCATTGATCCGCTGCCGCAGCAGCGAGGGCTCCAGCGCCTGCTCCTCGGTCTCGCCGTCCGGCAGGCGAAAATCGATGCGCCACAGGTCATCCGGCTGGCGGTGCACGAGGACATTGTTGCCTGGATTCCATGCCGGATCGAAGAAACACAGCCGTTCCGTGGGGAGATTGATCTTGGCCTTGATATCGGCGATGACGAAGCGCCCGGGATAGGAACGGCCTTCCATCCGAAGGTGCATCAGCTTACGTACCGTCGAGCGCCCGCCATCGGCGGCCACGACCCAGTGGGCGGTTAGCTCGTACTCGCCGTCGGGCGTGTCGATACCGAGTGTGACCGCCTCATCGTCTTGCGCGAGGGCGACCACCCGCTGCCCCCAGCGAAGGTCGATGAGGGTCTCTCGTTCGCAATAGCGGAGCAGGTATTCTTCGATGTACTGCTGTTGAATGTTGAGGCCGGGCAAGTACCGGTCGTCGGCTTCGTAGGGCATCAACATCTTGTAGATCTCTTGCCCTCTATAGAACGAGCGGCCTTGCGACCAGGGCAGACCTTTCTCGATGAACGGCTTCTCGACGCCGATCTGCTCGAGGATCTCGAGCGAGCGGCGCGTCAATACGATGGCGCGGCTTCCCTCGGAGACTTGCAAATCCTCTTCGAGCACGACGCTCGGTACACCGAATCTCGCAAGATCCAGGGCCGTCGCCAGGCCGATCGGCCCCGCGCCCACGATCGCGACCGGCCTTGCCGGCCGTTTGCCGTGCATCTCGTCGGGACGACGATAAGGATGGATCTTGTAGTCGTAGAAGACCGACGCGCGAGGCTCTGAGGAAGGAGTGTGCATGTCTCCGATGCACGCCGCGGTACTATCCCGACAACGCGACGTTGAGCACCTGGACGGTCGTGTATTCCTTCAGACCGTCGACGCTGAACTCGACACCGATACCCGAGTTCTTCACCCCGCCGAACGGCGCCAGGGGATGCAACGTCGAGTGCTGGTTCACCCACGCCGTGCCGCATTCCAGGCGCGCGGCATAGCGCGCAGCCACGCTGGGATCGTCGCCCCACACCGAGCCGCCCAGTCCGACGTTCAAGGAGTTCGCTCGCCCGATCGCCTCATCCACGGTCGAGTATTTCAAAATGGGGACCACGGGTCCGAATTGCTCTTCCTTCACCACCCGCATGTCATCGCTGGCGTCGGCGATCACCGTGAGCGGATAGAAGAATCCGCGTGCCGAGGGTTTGACGCCGCCCGTCACGATGCGAGCGCCGCGGCTGCGCGCCTCCTCCACCAGGGACACGACCTTGTCGCGTTGCGCTTCGTTCGATACCGGTCCGATCAAATTGGTGGGGTCGAGGCCGTTGCCCACCGGAATCTTCGACACGTACGCCGAGAATTCCCGCACCACCTCCTCGTATTGATCCTCGTGCACATACAGGCGCTTGAGCGCCGAGCACGTCTGCCCGGCATTGATGAAGCACCCCCAGAAAAGCTTCTCGAGCAGCGGCTTGATGTTCGTGCCCGGCAGCACGACGCCGGCGTCGTTGCCACCCAATTCCAGTGTCACGCGCTTCAACGTCTCGGCCGACGCGCCCATGATCTTCCGGCCGGTAGGAATGGATCCCGTGAAGACCATCTTGTCGATGCCCGCATGCCGGGACATGTGGGTGCCGATATCGCCGCCCCCCGTCACGACATTGACCACTCCGGGCGGCAGCACCTCATTCATGAGCGCAACCAACCGCAACGTCGACAAGGGCGTGAAGGGAGAAGGCTTGATCACCACCGTGCACCCGACGCGAAGCGCGGGCATGATGTGCCACACGGCGATCAGCAGCGGCCAATTCCAGGGGGTGATTGATCCGACGACACCGAGAGGTTTGCGATGCACGGTGATTTTACCCGCCGCATCGTCCTGGATGGTCTCTTCGGGCAAGGCGAGCCCTGCGGTGACTCGCGACCACGCCACGGCGCCACCCAACTCAAAATTCGCCCCAAGTCCGCTCTGTGTCTTTCCCTGCTCGCGGGTTATCAATTCCGAGAGCTCCTGATGGTGCCGCTCGATCAATTCGGCGATCGCCCTGATCTTCGCAACGCGCTCAGCATCGCCCAGAGCGGACCACGCGGGGAATGCGCTGCGTGCCGCGGCGACGGCTGCATCCACATCCTTCACGGTGGCTTCGGGGCAGGCGGCAACGACGCTCCCGTCGGCAGGATTCAACACATCAAACGTGGTGGGCGTCGACACCGAACGTCCGTCAATCGTCAGGGTATAGCTGGTCATGGTAAGTCCCCGTGCAATGAGAGCAGTGCGGCAGTCCCGCGTTCCAGAGCATCACGATAGTCGGGCGGGTGCGGCATCGCGAGCCTGCTTGCGAAAGCGCAGTACACGATCGGAAAATAATCGCGCCGTGCGGGCCCCTGCAGGGCGGCATCTCTCAGATGGGCGCGTCATTGCGCCTTCTGCTTGAGCGTCGTCGAGGGCGAGACGCCCAGCTGCTCGCGATAATACTGCGCGTAGCGACCGAAGTTGACGATGCCGACCCCCATCATGAGATGGGACACCCGCGCTGTCTCCTCGGCCCTGAGCAATGCCTGATGCAGAGCGTTCACCCGCGCCCTGCGGATATATTCCGCGGGAGTCAGGTTGAATGCCTTGCGAAAGCCGCTTTGCAGCGTTCGCGGCGTCACGCCGACCTCCGATGCGATGTCGGTAATCGACAGATCCTCGGCGAGATGCTCGTGGATATAATCGCGGGCACGGCCCACGTGCCAGGCGGCGATGCGGTTTGCGCACTCCGTGAGCGAGCTCGAGTGGCTGTGGGGGGCGGCACTCAACATGATTTCCATCAAGGTTCGCGAATACTGCCGGCGGACATCTTCGCTCGCCATCGCGGCGGGCGCGGTCGTGGAAACATGGCAGATGTGAGCCACGAGCTCGCACCAGGCGCGCGCGAAGTCGCTGTCCCTCGGTATCTCAAGATCGAATCGCAAGGCCTTATGCGGCGCGCGGCCGAGCTTGGCCGCCAGAGTCGCCAGCAGCGCCCGGCGCGAAACGCGCACCGTCAGATGATGGCACTCGGCACTCATGCGAATTTGCGTGCGTTCGGTCGGCTCGGTGATGACGAGCGACTTGAGCGAGGTGATCGCCTTGCGGCCCCCGCACTGCAGGCGCCCCTCACCGGCCAAAGTCCATTTGACCAGGTAGAAGTCCTCGATACAGCCGGCGTCGATATCGACATCGAAGCCGTATTGCAGGCTCGCAAGTCCGCACGCACCCAAGTCCAGCGCAGATAAGTAGGCCAAGCTCTTCCGGGGGGGAGTCAGAACGCTCAAACGATGCGGGCAAATCGCCGCTTGCACCAAACCGGTCGCCTCGTCCAAGGTGTCGGCGGTGACGATTGCGCGAGGATCCGGCACCGGAAACCCGGCGGCGCCGGGACTTGGGGCGTGCAACCTCACCTTATTTACTCCGCGCAAAGGGTCGGCATCCGAGAGCCCCGAAACTTCGCGTTTCGGGTAGCTGTGTCGCACCATCTTAGGCCAAACTTGGCTCAAAGGCGCCGCCACGGGGTATTCTTGCCCTGCAGCAGAACTAGAAGGATACATCGGGAGAGGGGTCATGGGGATGACGAAGAGGTATCTCGTCGGGACGAGCATCGCGGCCTTACTGAGCCCCTGGTGCGCTCTCGCCGACACGGCGCCGACGCCCGTGGGGGAACTCGAAGAGATCACGGTGACTGCGCAAAAGCGCGCGGAGAGCCAGCAAACCGTGCCGCTCTCGATCACCACCTTCAGCGCCGTGGCGCTGCAGGAGAAAGCGGTGGTGGATTTCTTCGACTACGGCACGAAGGTGCCTAACCTGGGTTTCGCCTTTACGGGCGACGGCATGAGCACGGCGCGCACGATCTCGATTCGCGGCGTGTCGGGCGACAATGTCACCGGCTTCTATGTGGACGAGACCCCGCTGCCCGATTCGCTCGATCCACGGATTCTCGACATCGATCACATCGAAGTGCTGCGCGGGCCGCAGGGCACCCTCTACGGGGCGCGCTCGATGGGCGGCACGGTGCGCGTCATCACCAAGACCCCTGATTTCACGGAATCGAGCGTCACCGTACACGCCGGAATGTCCGATACGGCGCGCACCAATGCGCCCAATTACACGGCCGACTTCGTCGGTAATTTCCCTCTGGTGACCAACCGGGCGGCGCTGCGCGTATCGGCATTCCTCGATGACCAGGCGGGCTACTTCAAGCGCCGCTATTGCACGGATCCGGCCACCGCGGGCGTGAGCTGCTTTCCGCAAACCACCGGCGCATCGACGACCACGGCCGACAACGTCGGCGAGGTCAAGAATTATGGCGCGGCCATCGGGCTCATCATCAAGCTCACCGACGACATGACGCTGACGCCGCGCCTGCTGCAACAAAAGAGCACCTACAACGGCTTTCTCATGGCCGACGTGCTGACGGCCCCCGGGCCGATCGGTTATCCGTATCCCAGCTATTCCGCGCCGCCCATCGTCTTGCCGCGCTTGGTGCCCACCAACTTCACTCAAGGACGTTTTTTCAACATTCCGGAAGGTGGGTTCGATAACTGGCAACTCAACAGCATCGACTTCAAATGGAATACGGGGGTGGGTGAGCTGGTGTCTTCTTCCTCGTATTTCAGCCGCAAGGTGGTCGAGACCGAGGACGAAACCGACTTCATTTGGGCGGACTTGTTGCCGTTGGGACAGATACTGAATCCAGCCTATGCGCTGCCGCGGCCGATTCCGAGCGCGATCAGCGAGGAAAAGGACTATCAGCGCTTTGTGCAGGAGATCCGCTTCGCCTCACAGTTGCAAGGACCCGTGCAGTTCGTCGCCGGCGTGTTCTATTCAGACTTGCACGGTGCGATTCCGTTTGCCTCGAATTATCCTCCGGCCCTCGCGCCGGGCTATGGCGCGATCCAAACGGCGGCCGGGGTGTGCGCTGCCGGCATCATCTGTCCGAATCCGAACAATCCGGACGAGATTTTCGGCACCCACTACAAGACCGACATCGAGGAGCCGGCCGTATTCGGCCAGGTGTCCTACGAGTTCTGGGAAGCGTGGAAGGCGACCGCCGGTCTGCGCTGGAACCAGGTAAAGACCACCGCCGGCGGCTATCAGGAAGGCACGGTGACCCAGGCGCCGGGAGGACCGGCCAAGGTCGTCGACGCCGTGACGACGACCAAGGAAAACAGCACGACACCGAAGCTCGAGCTCGATTATCGCATCACACCGGCCGACATGGTGTACGCCTCTGCCGCCAAAGGATTCAGGCCCGGCGGCCTCGTGCCGTCGGTACCCGCCGCGATTTGCGCCAGTCAGCTGCCCGCCGGGACCAACGCCGAAGAGACCCGCGCCTACCGATCGGACTCTCTGTGGAGCTATGAGCTCGGCACGAAGACAGGATGGTTCGATAATCGCCTGACCGTGGATGCGGCGATTTTCTACATCGACTGGAAGGACATCCAGCAGAATATCCTTCTGCCCTGCGGTTTTCAGTACAAAGCCAACGCGGGTGCCGCCTTCAGCAAGGGCGGCGAGATCGAGGTGAGAGCGCTGCCGGTCGATCCGCTCGAGCTCACGCTGGGCGTCGGCAACCAAAACGCGAGAATCACCAAGCCCGGCGGTGCACTCTCGCCGCTCCAGGAGGGAGAGCATGTGTTCGAGGTCCCCGACTGGACCGGCAACACGTCGGGCACCTGGACCGCACGGCTGTCCGATGACTATAAATTGGTGAGTGAGATCGACTACTCCTATGTCGGGCACAGCTTCAGCGCCAATAATCTGGCGGCGACCAACCCCGCAACCCGCCTGCGGCCGCACTATGATCTTCTCGACGCGCGCATCGCACTTGCCCACGGCAAGGTCGAGTACGCGTTCGTCGGTAAGAATCTCGAGAACACCGCCGCAAATCTTGCCGACAACCGATCGATCGCGGCCGAGACTCCCGGACGTCCGCGTCTGGTCACGAACCAACCGCGCACGCTCGGCCTGGAGATACGCGCAAGCTTTTAGCGGAAAGATCCGGGGAGGCTGCTTGTTCCGACGCCGCGAGAATGCTCGACATCAGCATGCACGCGCCTGGCGGCCGTGCCGACGAGGGGCGATGGGGCCCGAACGAACGGGGCGACTCCGCTGTGCATCGATTGCCGCCGCGCTTGTTCTGGGTGCCGGTCTCAGCGGTTGCGGTAAACACCAGGCCGAGCCCACCGGCACCGTCCTCGTATCGATGGCAGACAACAGCTTCTCCCCCGCCATCGTGCACGTGCCCGTGGGCGGCTCCATCGTGTTCATGAACGTCGGCCGAAACGACCACAACGTCCTGGCCATCGACAAGTCCTGGTCGAGCGAAAAGAGCTTCGGCAACATCAAGCTGCGGCCGGGCGATATGACCGAGATCGTGCTCAGCAAGGCAGGTGTGTACCCGTTTTACTGCAGCTTTCACGCGACCCCGGACGCCAAGGTCGGCATGGTCGGCGTCGCCATCGTGGGCGATGTGCAATACACGCCGCCTTCCGGCGCCCGCGGGATTCTGTCCACGGTCGAGAAGCCGACCGGGGTCACGCGCCGCGTTCCGCAGGACTATCCGACCATCCAGAACGGGGTCGATGCGGCAGATCCAGGTGACCTCGTGCTGATCGACAAAGGCGAGTACAACGAGGCGGTGTTCGTGACGACCCCGAGCTTGACGCTGCGCGGCGTGGATCGCAATGCCGTCATACTCGACGGCAAGTTCGATTTGGGCACGGGCATCATGGTGGGCGCCAACGGCGTGGCCGTCGAGAACATGACCGCCCGAAATTACACGCTCAACGGTTTTTTTTGGACCGCGGTGAAGGGCTTTCGCGGCTCCTACCTCACCGCTTATAACAACGGCGACTACGGCATCTACGCGTTCGGCTCGACCGACGGATTATTCGAGCATTCGCTGGCGAGCGGGTCGCCGGATTCGGCCTTCTACGTCGGCCAGTGCGCTCCGTGTCGAGTCGTTCTGAACGACGTGATCGGCAATTACAGCGGCCTCGGCTACTCCGGAACGAATTCGAGCGGCGACATGTACGTCTTGAATTCGCGCTTCGAGCACAATCGAAGCGGTATTTCCACCACAACGTTCGATATCGAGTTGTACCCGCCGGGGCGCGACACGACCATCGTCGGCAATCGGGTGAGCGACAGCGGACTCGACAACGAGGCGGCCGGCTTCTATGCCACAGAAACCTTGACCGGCAACGGGATCGCGTTGGTGGGAACGCATAACAATCATGTCGAGCGCAACCTGGTGATTCGCAGCCGGAACAACGGGATCGTCGTGCTTCCGATCGTCGACCGGCACTACTGGCCGGCGACGGGTCACATCGTTCGGCGCAATACCGTGCTCGGATCCGGTCGTGCGGATCTTGCGGCCGGGGGCTTCGGTACCATCGGCAACTGCTTTTCCGAGAATGTCTTTCGAACCTCGCTCCCATGGGGATTGCAGACGCTCAACGGATGCGCTGGGTTGCGCGTACCCTTGGCATCCGACTTGTCGGGCTACATGACCTTTTTCGGAGCGATTGCACAGATACGCGCGGGTCAATTCAGCGTGAGCGATTACCGCACACGGCCGGTGCCCGAGGCACAAGTCAATATGCCCGGTGGGGCGGCCGCGCCGGTTCGTCCTGCAGTCAACGTATTTGCGGGGTTGCAGCTGGACGTCGACTCGATCGCGACGCCCGCTGAGAACAGCGGAGCGAGCGATCGGATTGCCCTGCGCACGGAGCCGTGAAATGCCCTCGTTATTCTCAGTCTCCTCGCCCCCGACGCTTTTCCAGATCTGGTTCGTGGTCTATCTATACCTCGTGCCGTTCTTGTTGTATGCGACCTGGGCGTCGCTCGCCTTGATGGATCTCTACGAGCGATCCGATGAGTCCGCGCGTGTCGGATGGAGTGCGTTCGTGATCCTGGTGCCCTGGCTGGGCGGTGGTTGGTACCTGCTGCGGGATGCTCGAACGCTCAGGCGCGCAGCCCGCTTGGCCATCGTGTGGAGCGGACTGCTGGTGTGGCTGCTGCCGTTGGCGGTTGGATTCTGGCTCGGCGGAGGCCCGCTCGGACCGAAGGCGCTGAGCTGAGACCCATTCGACTGGAGCTTCGCGATGAACGTGACCTTGCCTGGCAACCTGCAGATGATTCTCGGGCTGTATGCCTATTTGCTGCCGCTGCTTCTCTATGTACTGTGGACCACCCTCGCTCTGTGGGATCTCGGGCGGCGAACCGATACCTCCGTGGCGATGACCTGGGTCTGGGTGTTCGTGATATTGGCGTTGCCGTTCCTGGGTCCGCTCGTGTACCTGTTCCTCGGCGGCTCGAAGTTGACTCCGCGGATCCGATGGATCGCGCTCGGCGCGGGGGCGGCCTATCTGCTGGTCCTGGCGCTCGGTGTCTCGATCGGCGGAGTGAGTTGAGCGATGGCGCTGCGGCGTCGCGACCTGTTCGGATTGGGCGGCATCGGCGGCGCGCTCGGGCTGTTCCTGGCATGGCCCGGCCCCCACCGGAGCTCCGCCAAAGGCTCGAACGGCACCGACCTGCCCCTGCTCAACCTCGATTGCACGGGCGATGGATCACCCGCGAAGGGGTATGGGCCGAGATTCATGCCTCCCGGCTATGTGACCGCCGGAAGCCGAGACGCGCTGCACACGCCGGTCCCGTGGACACCGCGCAGCACCGAAGTGCGCCAGTTTGATCTGTCGGTGATCGAGACGACGCTCGAGGTCGCGGAGGGACACACCGTCACGGCGTGGGCGTATGGTGGAACGATTCCTGGTCCGCTGGTGCGCGCCACCCTCGGCGACCGCATCCGGGTTGTTTTGGCCAATCACGGCAATTGCGCCCATAGCGTTCACTTTCACGGTGCTCACGACGTCTCCGAGGACGGACTCGAGCGAGTCGCAAAAGGCGAGAGTCGTTTTTATGAATTCGAGGCGGGACCGGTGGGATTACATCCCTATCACTGCCATGTCCCGCCCTACGCGCGCCACATCGGCAAAGGAATGCATGGAGTCATGATTGTCGATCCTCTCGAGCCGAGACCGGCGGCGCATGAATTCGTCTTGTCGCTCTGTGCCTTCGATACCGACGGGGATGGCAAGAACGATGTTTACGGCTGGAACGGCATGGCCGGATACTACGAACGTTTTCCGCTCAAGGTGCCGGCCGGAGAGCTGGTTCGCATCTACGTGGTCAATATGGCAGAACCCGACGCGATCGCGTCGTTCCACCTGCATGCTCAAACTTTCGACGTGTATCGATCCGGCACGTCGAGCTCTCCTCACGAGCACACGGACATCGTGAGTCTGGGACCCGCGGAACGGGTCATTTTGGAGTTTCGCCTGCCACGCCGCGGTCGATACATGTTTCACCCGCATCAGAGCCACATGGCTGAGCGCGGGGCGATGGGTTGGATCGTGGCCATATGAAGCCGCTGGCACCATCCGGCGCGGGCAAGGGAAGCTGGGCTGCGCTCGTCGCGCTGCTCCTGGCCGCGGCCGCCGTACGCGCGGAGCTGCCGGCCGAAACGGGCCGCGGACCCGCCTCGGCGACGCTCTCAACCCCGCCGTCCAAGCACTGGGTCTGGATCAACGATTTCGTGTTCCCGCACATGGCCGACGGCATGGCCTATCTGATCGATGGGGACACGGGCCGATACCTCGGGACCTTGAGCACCGGCTATGGCTTCGAGCACGTGGTGCTGTCGCGCGACGGTGCTCTCATCTATTCGCCCGAGACCTATTTCTCGCGAGGTACGCGCGGTACGCGCACCGACGTCGTCACGCTTTACGATCCGGCCACGCTCGACGTCCTAAGCGAAATCGCGATGCCGCCGAAGCGCTCCTCGAACCTCCCGATGATCAGCAATGCCGCGTTGACCGACGATGAGCGCTTCTTGCTGATCTACAATTTCAACCCCGGACAATCGCTCGCGGTGATCGATACAAAGACCCGCAAATTCGTGCGTGAGATCGAGACGCCGGGCTGCGCGCTGGTGTATCCCACGGGCGCCCGCTCATTCTTCAGTGTATGTGGCGACGGCTCGCTGCTGCTGATGTCGCTCAATGACGCGGGCGTCGCGCGCCAGAAGCGCACCGAGCCCCTGCTCGGCATGGGTGCCGATCCCGTGGCCGAGAAGGCCGTGCGCATCGGCCGAACCTGGTACTTCGTCTCATTTGACGGGCGGGTCTATCCGATCGACGCCGACGCTCAGCGGGCGAGCGCCGGGGCGGGCTGGTGGCTCGCCTCGGACGCGGAGCGCAAGGCCGGCTGGCGCCCGGGCGGTGTCCAGCCGTTCGCCCAGAGCGCGAGCAGCTCGCGGCTCTACGCGGTCATGCATCGCGGCGCATTGTCGACTCACAAAGATCCCGGCAAGGATGTGTGGGTATTCGATGTGGCGGCGCACGCGCGCGTACAGCAGATCGCCCTGAAGAACCTGTCGAGCGCGATTCAGATCTCGAGCGACGGCCGCCCGCTCCTGTTCAGTATTTGCATCGATGCACCGAACCTCGACATCTACGAGGCGGCGAGCGGCCGATGGCTGCGATCCGTCGATCATCTCGGCACCACTCCAACGGTCCTGGTCACGCCGCCATGATCGATCCCGCGCTTGGAGCCCTGCTCACCGCCGGCCTCGCGCTGTTGTTCGCGACGGCGGCATTCCACAAGTTTCGAGATGTCGGGCGATTCACGCGGGTGCTCGAGGCCTATCGAGTCATACCCGAGGGGTGCGCTCGACGCCTGGCGTGGAGCGTCCCGTGTGCGGAGCTCGCCCTGGCACTCGCCCTGCCCTGGCCGGCGGCGCGCCGCGGGGCCGCGCTGGGAGCGGCGGGACTTCTCCTCGCCTACGCGGCAGTCATGACCGTCAATCTCGCCCGCCAACGGCGCGACCTCGACTGTGGTTGCGCCGCCGCCGGCGGGCGCCGGCCCATCGCCGCCTGGATGGTAGGGCGCAATCTCTTGCTTGCACTCGCCTCCATGGCGGTCGCGCTGCCGTGGACCGCTCGCGCCCTCGTCGGCGCAGATGTTCTCACCGTCGCAGGCGGCAGCGTCGCATGCATCGCGCTCTATGGCGCGCTCGATCGGCTCCTCGGCGATGTCGCGCCGCAAGCCGCGCTCTTGAGGAAGCGTGCGTCATGACCGCACTGGCCCTCTCCAACGGCATTCTCTGGGTGATCGTCGTTTGCCTGTGCGTTGCGCTGTTGGCGGTCGTGCGCCAGCTCGGAGTTTTGCACGAGCGCATCGCCCCGGCGGGCGCGCTGATGCTCGCCAAGGGCCTCAAAGTGGGCGAGCTCGTGCCGACGATCGCCGTTCAGGATCTCGAGAATCGCTCCCTCGGCTTGGGCGCGCCTCGCACCGACACGCGCGCCACACTCGTGGTGTTCGTATCGCCGACCTGTCCGGTGTGCAAGGCGCTGCTGCCCGTGCTCAAAGCCAGCCGCGTCTCCGAGGGCGATTGGCTCGATTTCGTGCTCGCGAGCGATGGGGAGCCGGCGGCGCACCGCGAGTATGTCGCCGCTCATCGCTTGACGGGCTTTCCGTATGTGCTCTCTGCCTCGCTCGGCCTGGCCTACCAGGTGAGCCGGCTGCCCTATGCGGTGCTGATCGACGCCCAGGGCGTGTTGCGGGCGCGGGGCATCGTCAATTCCCGCGAGCATCTGGAGAGCCTTTTCGAGGCGAAGCGGTTGGGCTTCGCCTCGATTCAGGATTACTTCGAGGCAGCGGCGCAGAATCGGGCCGCCTGAGGCGGATTCGAAGAACAGTCGAGGGCGGTATCATGAAATGGCTGGACGTGTTGTTCGAGAGCTCGGCGCGCTCGCTCGCACGGCGCACGTCGCGGCGCAGCGTGCTCGCCGGCCTCGGCTCGCTGCTCCTGGGTGCGGGGATGGTCCCGCTGCTGCCCGTAGCGCGCGGCGCGGAA
>Ga0070734_10002407_pt1 | contig 22784 bp, 13 predicted proteins | sample Coa_R1_8_FD_66444 | JGI IMG/M metagenome (GOLD analysis project Ga0070734, IMG submission 66444) | Surface soil microbial communities from Centralia Pennsylvania, which are recovering from an underground coalmine fire - Coalmine... | ecosystem: Environmental > Terrestrial > Soil > Unclassified ...
ATTCCTGGAGGAAGGGATCCGGCCACGCCGCATCGTCCGGCAAGGTCGCGAGCTGACGCAGTACTTGGTCTGCGGCTCGCTGGTCGCCGAGTCGCTGGTAGACCTCCGCCAAGAGAGTGAGAGAAGCCTTCCGGGTTCGCGGATCGGCTTTGGCAGCGTCCAGGTGGCGAATGCACTCCGCCCCTTGGCCTCGCCAAGAAGCCAATCGGCCCAGGCCAAGATGGGCGCGAGCGTTGCCGGGCTCGTGGTGCAGGACCTGTTGGAATTGGGCCTCCGCTTCGTCTCGGCGGCCCTGGGCATAAAGGATCTCGGCCAGCAGTAAACGCGGTGTGGCCACTTCGTCACCACAAAGCTCCACGGCACGCTGAAGTTCTGGAATCGCCGAGTCGGGTTCTTCCTGATGCAAGACGATCCCTTGAAAATAGGGCCAACGAGGCTCACGAGGATCGAACCGAGCTGCTTGGGTCAAACAAATGCGGGCTTCCGCGGGAAAATCGTGCGTCAGCAAAACCATCCCGAGACGGCCCCAGGCCGAACCGGACCGAGGCTGTTCGCGGACTCCCCGCTGGGCTGTTTCGATGGCCGCCGCCACGGCCGGGTCGAGGTCCGACAGGGAAACCGTCGGTGGTGCAGGCGCAGCCATTCGATACCAGGCCGCGCCAACGACGACCGTGGCCAGCACGGCCAAGCCGAGCAGAGTCATCCAGAGGAACCTGCCTCGCAGCCGCACTCGGCTGATTCGCTGGGCAGCGTTTCGGTGCATCAAGGCCTTCTTCATGGGCGGGGCTCCGTGGAACCGATTTTGCCTTCGCCCTTTCGCAAAACGACCACTTGGTCCGCGGCTCGACCGGGAAACGTTTCCTCACGGCCATCGGGCCAAAGAACCTCGATGGCGTCGATGTGTGCTGTGGAACCGAGGCCGAAGTGGACGCGGGGATCGTTGCTGCACAGGTAGCTGTAACCCGGATTGACCCAGCGTCGCTGACGTCGGCCGCCGTACGAAACCATCACCTCGGCACCGTAAGCATCGCGTTTGAGCATCGGGTCCAGGGCACGCACCAGCAGCCAATGCCCCCGCTGAGCAGCCACGTTGCGGTACAGGCGTGCGGGCCCCGCCACGGTCGTCACGAGAAGGTCGAGGGCACCGTCGCCATCAACATCCCCGCACGCCAAGCCACGGGCGACGCTCGGCGTTCCGCAAAACGCAGGATTCGATGGCGAAACCTCGTGGAAGCGACCGGCGCCATCGTTGGCAAAGAGTTGATTGCGTTCGGCATAGGCGCCCCAATGGGGGCTGAGCGTCGTGGCTGGCCCATGCAGCACGGGATGTTTTGCCCGCCGGACCCGGCCGTTGACGATGGCCAAATCGAGAGCCCCGTCGTGATCGAAGTCGGCCAGGACCGTGCCGAAGCCGGTGGCGTGCCAAGCCGGGCTTGCCAGGCCAGCCTGCGCCGTTTGATCCTGAAACATTCCCTGCGGTCCCTGGCTCCAGAGCGTGTTGGTCTGTTCGGTCAAATGCGTCACAAACACCGAAAACGCACCTTTCCCATCCACATCTCCCAGGGCGATCCCCATGTTGGCCTCGGCGCGCCCCAGGCTGTTGTAAGCCAGGCCGCGGACGACCGCTTCTTCGGTGAACGTGCCATCGTGCTGGTTGATCCAGAGCCGATTGGGCTCGCCATCGTTGGCGATGAAGAGATCGGGCCAGCGGTCGCCATTGAAGTCGGCACAAACAACCCCCAGCCCCGGTCCGGGCACTCGGCCCAGCCCCGCTCGGAGCGTCACATCTTCGAATCGAGGCACGGAGACCCGCAGCGGCGGAGAGGGGGAGAGCTGCTGTCTGTCTCCTTGTCTCCCGGTCTCCTCGTCTTTTGGTCTGGATTTCACGCCCAGATTGCGATACAGCCGCGTCACTGTGCCAGGAAAGGAGCTCGGCCCGCAATAATCCGATTTCCCACCGGGCTCGGTGCAGATTTTCGTGGCATCGTAATCGACATAATTGACGATGACGAGATCGAGCCAGCCATCGCGGTCATAATCGACGAAGCTGGCTGAGGTGGCCCACAGAGGATTCTCCAGGCCAGCGGTCTGGGTGACCTCGCTGAACGTGCCGTTGCCGTTGTTGAGGAAGAGCCGGACGCCGCCATACTCGGTCACGAGCACATCGGGCCAGCCGTCGTTATTGACATCGCCAATGGCCACGCCCATGCCGTACCCGCCAATATCCAGCCCCGAGCCCTTGCTCACATCGACGAACCGTCCGTCAGCACCTTGCCGAAAGAGACGATTGCAAGATGGAGAGCCGGGGCCGCCGTTTTGGATCAGGTAGATATCGAGCCGACCATCGTTATCAAAGTCGAACAGGGCAGCTCCAGAGCCCATGATCTGGGGCATGAAAAACTTTCCTTCGGGACCGGCATCGTGCAGGAAATGGATGCCAACTTGCTCTGTGATGTCGAGGAACCAAGGAGGGCTGGCTCCCGATTCCGGCGCTCGATTGAGGCCTGGCTGGCGACAGCCCGCGGAGAGCAGAGCCAGGGCCACCAAAAAGTGCAGGACCGCGTGCACGACCGACAGAAGTCTCATGCAGATCTTTACCGAACACCTCGCGCCGAACCGCTCCACAACACCGCGAATCGGTGACGATCGGGATCAACTGTAGCGGAGCGGGATGGTAGATGCAAGAGGCTAGGTGATAAACCGTCCCTCCGTCCAGAGAAGAGCCGGCTCAAACGGGCCCATCAATCCACTCGAACACCGCAAGGAGTTGGTCGCGCAGCATCCGATTGGTTCCCCACGGTTCCCCGCTCATCGCCGACTCATTGGTCGCCAGGAGGATCTGGTAGACGTTCAGCACCGTGTTATTGGGTACACCGAAGGCCAGCCCGCTAAAGCCGACGTTGACGGAATAGGACCCCAGCCCGGAGACGCTAACCAGGAAACCATAGCTCGTCCCAGCCATTCCCCCAAGCGAGAGCGTTGTTGCAAAAACGTCCAGAGCGGTGGCCAGTACCGCGGCGTCCAACTTTGGGCCAGCGCTGCTGCTGAACAGACCCATGTAGTAGGTTGCGACTTGGGCATTGGTGAAGCCGCTCAAATTCGAAGCTCCGTTCATTCCCCCGTACAGATTCGGAAAGGTCGTGGCCAACCACTGACCCAGCGTTTGGCCACCTGCAGTGAGTCCGAACCTGCGAAGCAGTTCCTGACCCAGCAATCCCGCCCAGAAACTAATCGGCTGGGTCAGCTGCGGCCCGATGAAGAGGCCAAGATTGGTGACCACGGCCGGACTGGTCACTGTCGTGAGAACCCCTTCATGGCCAATCGTGATTGTGATCATGTAGGAGCCCGCGGCCGCATACGTGTGGCTGCCGGTGACCGTGAACGGGGCAGTCGTGGAACCCAGGCTGCTGCTGTAGCTGAGCGTGCCTGTCTTCGTGTCGAATGGAGTGCGGTCACCCCAGTTGATACTCACCACTGTGTAATGCGCGTCGAGGACGGCGGCCGGGTCGCCGGCATTCACTTCCGATCCGCCCGGATCGGTAAACGTCGCCACCGGGCCACGGAAGGGCGCACCGGCCGTGGCGCTCACATTGCCGGGCGTGGCCAACACGGCCGGATCGGTCACGGTCGTATTGGCCGTCTGGCTGTTGTTGCTCAGATTGGGATCGAACGTCGTACTGGACACGGTGGCCAGGTTGGCCAGGGCCCCTTCCTCGGGAACTTGAATCACGATGGTCCCCTGCACGGTGGCGCCCTTGGCGAGGGTGCGAAGGGTCACCCTGATGGTGGCACCTGTAACAGCAAAGGTAGCCGCTCCGAAATTTGCCGACACGAATTGGACATTCGCCGGGAGCACATCGGTTACTACCACATTGCCGGCATCGCTCGGTCCGTTGTTGTGGACGGTGATCGTGTAGGTGAGGCGACCCCCCTCGGCCACGCTTGCCGCGGCCGTATTAGTCAGAGCCACGTCGGCTACGGACTGCAGGCCGACGATTGTCGCACCCGAGAACTCCGAGGTGTTGTTGTTTAAATCCGTGGCCGTGGCCGTGATGAATTGGCCGAGGAAACTCCCGACGACCGTAAAACTGAAGCTCGTGTGGCCAAGTAAATCGGTCGTCTTCGCAAGGACGCCCAAAGGCGTTTCCCCCTGTCCGTAACCGGAGGGATCCTTGACGGTGTTGGAGAAGAACTCGATCGTGAAGGGACCTGGAGCGCTGCTTTGCAGGGATCCCGTGACGGTCGTATTCACGCCATCAAAAATGGCCGAGGTCAGGAGCGGGAAGTTCTGGAAGTTGTTTGGCCCGACGTGGCCCGCGGCATCGTTCAGGGTCACGCCATCGTCGCCAAGGTCGATCCCCAGCCCGGTATTCAGGAAGATCCTGTTCGCACCGATCTTGTTGCTGGTGGCGTGGACGGCCGGCGTGGCCGGATCGTCTACGATGATCACTCCCCCTGTCGGCGGCAGGGCGCCCCGCGTTCCATTAAAGGCGATCGTGTTGTTTGAAATGCTGTTGCCCAAAGCACCGTTTACGTAGACTCCGCAGCCGCTGTTCCCTAGGGCGGCTGCGTTAAAGGCGATACCGATCGAGTTGAATTCGACGAGGTTTCCTGCCGCGGCCGCGCCTCGGATCTCGACGCCGTTGTTCGTATTGCCCGAGATGATGTTCGCGGCCGCCAGGGGGACGCCGATGAAGTTATTGGGCGCATTGCTGATGAGAACTCCGTCCAAAGTGTTGGGGAGCCGTGCCAGGCCACCTCCATCCGTGCCGATGAAATTATCAAACACGGAGTTTCCCGTTGACTGAGGATCGATGATGCGGATGCCGTCGCCGGAGTTGCTCGAGATCAGGTTGGCAAACCCAGGAGAGGCACCTGCTGGAGGAAGCGGGCCACCGATGGTGTTTGTAGACGCACCGCCGCGGATCAAGACCCCATCTCCGCCACCGAGGACCCCATTTCCCAAGGGAACCGTCCCCGTCAGGTCCGTACCGATCACATCTTGCAGAACCACGTTTGCTGTCGTGCCGGCATCGGTGATCTCGACACCGTTGGCGCCGTTGTCCGAAATCAGATTGCTCAGCATCGGGTTGAAAATCCGGCCGCCGACATTGGGGTTCGGGCCGCCGACGCCCCCACCGCCAATGGTATTCTTGGCCGCACCACCACTGATCAGCACGCCGTCCTTCCGATTGCGCAACGGGATTCTCCCCTGCACGCCTTGGAGGTTGGTGCCAATGAAATTGTTCTGTACGGCATTGCCGTTCGTGCGGGCGCCGGTAATCTCGACGCCGTTGACGTCGTTGGCGGAGATGACGTTGCCGGCGCCGGCGACCCCACCGCCGACAGAATTGTTGGACGCACCGCCCATGATGAGCACGCCATCCTTGCCGTTCCCCAGCCCGTCATCGCCGTTGGCATCGGTGCCGATGAAATTGTTCTGCACACGATTGCCATTGGTGCCGGCACCGCTAATCTCGACGCCATTCTTCGTGTTGCCGGAGATGGTATTGTTGAGCCCATCCCCTACTGCCCCGATCTGGTTTTGGGCGGCGCCGTTGTTGACGAGCAGGCCGTCGTTGCCATTCGGTACGTTGAGAATTCCAGCCCGACCAACGACGTTTCCGATTCGGTTCGCTTCCACGGCATTGCTATTGGAGCCGGCGATCTCCACCCCGTTCTGCGTGTTGCCGGCGATCACATTACCGGCAGCGGCGCCCCCGATCGTATTGTTGGCTGCTCCCCCGCCGATACGCACGCCGTCATTGCCATTCGGCACGGCCACGAAAAACGTCGTATCGACGCCGATGGTATTCCCTTGCACGACATTTTGATCCGTCGTGAGCCCGTCGATTTCCACACCGTTGGTCCCATTACCCGAGATTTCGTTGCCCGCGCCCGCGGTTGCACCGCCAAGCGTGTTTTGCGAGGCACCCCGCTCAATCAAGATGCCGTCCTGCCCGTTGGGCAGAGGGGCCATTGCCTGCGGATGGTAGCCAATGTTATTGCTTACTACACTGTTTCCGGTGGCCGCCGCACCCAGGATATGGACGCCTTGTACGGTATTTCCGGAAATCTCATTCCCCTTGAGCAGGCTATTTGTGCTGTTATCGATCCGGATGCCGTCAATACCGTTGGGGAGGGCGATGTTGCGTTGTAAGTCGGTGCCAATCGCGCACTTGGTCACCTTGGTGCCCTGGGCCCCATTCAGAATTTCGATGCCGTTGTCGTGGTTTGCTGAGATGACGATCCCCGGATCGGAACCAATATCGCTGAAGAAGGTATTCGGGGCACCGTCGATGCGCACGCCATCGCCGCCGTTGCCGATCAAGCTCGGTAGCCGGGTCTCGCCCCCATACCGTGTGCCGATATAGTTGGCACTGATCACATTCCCATCCGCAGTCATGCCCTTGATGTAGACGCCGTTGGCTCCGTTGCCCGTGATCAGGTTGCGAAAATGGCCGATGGCGGCACTGGGATCTTGCCCGAGAACATTCCTCGGGGCTCCGTCGATCCGCACGCCGTTGTCCCCATTGGGGATTTTGTCGTCCCCGTCCAGGTTCATGCCGATGTAATTGCTCTGGACTAGGTTTCCGCTGGCGTTCGCTCCCGAAATCACAATGCCATCGTGGGTATTCCCCGAGATCAGGTTGCCTTCGGCGAGAAAGAATACCTCGCTTTTGGTATTGTCGCCGATCTTGTTTCCAGGGGCGTCGCTAATCAGGATGCCATTGTCCAGGTTCGGTACAGCGGTCTTGCCGTCGCCATCGGTCCCGATGAAGTTGTGTAGAAAAACGTTCGCCGTGGTCCCGTTGCCCACGATCCGGATCCCTTCGTGCAGGTTCCCGGAAATGAGGTTGCCGATCAGGCCAACTGGTGTGTAGCCACCGATCGTATTATTGTTGGCGCCGCCGTCGATGCCGATCCCATCAAAGTTGGGCAGGGAAACCGTGCCCGTCGCATTGGTGCCAATCAAGTTGGCACCCACTTGGTTGCCGATCGTCGCGGGGCCCGTGATGTGGACGCCCACGCCGGTATTCCCCGAAATGACATTGCCGTCCCCGGCGACGGAGCCGCCCACGTCGTTGAAACTACATCCGGCAGCCAGGAGCACCCCATCGCCGCCGTTGGCCAGGAGGCCGGCGCCGCCGATCGTGTTGCCGCCAATCCCGTTGAAGGAGGTTTGGGCATCGGTAACCAGAACTCCCACCTTGCCGTTGCCCGCGATGACGTTGCCCGCCCCGGCCACTGCGCCTCCGATAAAGTTGAAACTGGAACCGAGGGCAATGAGAACGCCGCCGTCGCCATTGGGCACAGGGGCGGTTCCCAGGTAGTTGGTGCCGATGCGATTGCCTTGGACGCTGTTGCCTGTGGAGAACTGAACAATGATGACCCCAAAGTGAGTGTTGCCCGAAAGGATATTGCCGGCCCCGGGCGTTGTGCCGCCGATGGTGCTGCCGCTTGCGAAAACGATGGCCACTCCGGAATCGTTTCCCAGTCCCATCATTCCGCTCTGATCCGTGCCGATGTAATTGCCCTGCACCAGGTTGGCCCCGGTACCGTTAATCTGGACGCCGAGGCCGTTTCCCGAGATTACGTTGCGCGCCTCGGCTGTCACCCCGCCGATGGTGTTGCTCACCCCGCTAATCGACACACCCACGGTGTTGCCCGCTTTCATCGTGATGGGGTCAACCACCTTTCCGGTGCCATCTTTGTCGGTGCCGATGTAGTTGCCCACCACGACGTTGCTGGAGGCTTCCAGGTTTACGCCCATAACGCTGTTGCCGGTGATGATGTTGCGGGTCGCAGCTCCGCTCAGGCCACCGATCGTGTTGCTGGGCGCATCGAGGATGTCCACACCAACAAGGTTCGCCAGGGTGACGGTACCGCTCACATCGGTCCCGATGTAGTTGTGCTCCACGATGTTCTGCTTGGTCAGGATCTCACTGCCGTCCATGAAGACACCCGTGTCGTTGCCCGATATGATGTTCCGTTGTGCGTCGGTCAGACCGCCGATGGTGTTGTTCGATCCGGTAATCAATACTCCCGCGCCGTTGGCCAAGGCCTTCTTTCCGGAAAGATCGGTGCCGATAAAGTTTCCGGCGACGATGTTGCCGTTGCTGGCCAGGTTGATTCCTGCCGTGGAGAAACCGCCGATCGCCAGATCCTTGATCGTACAACCATCCGTGGTGATGTCTAAGCCGAATGTCGCAGCGCTGCCAGTGACGGCAGCCCCCGGAACCAATTGGACGAGGGGCGTGCCGGCAAAGCCTGGTTGCGTGCTGCCGTCGATGGTCGCGGAAACGTCGATCGGCGGCAGGCCGGCAGGGACAACGATCGTTTGTTTTCCCCCCCCGCCTATGTCAAACGCGATCGTGTTGCCGCCCCCTGTCGGATCCCCGCTGACCAAGCCCTGCTCGGCCGGTGTCAACGCCGTCAGGGGGAGGGTGCCATTGTTCACTCCGATCGCTTGCAGGAGTGTCAGCACATCTCCTGAATCAAAGGGTGCAGTGGAGGTAACCGTAATGGTCGCCGCAAGCAAGCAACGATCTTCAAGCGATTCGACCCGCGGGCGAAAACGGCTCACACTGGCCTGCCGGCGAACTCGACGGCCGAACAGACGCGAGGACGATTTCAGCCATTTGTTCCACATGTTCCGGGACATGAAACGACTCCTCTGGAAAGGGCGCTGCGATAGAGTTTCGAACACACGGGATGCCCAACGAACTCTCTACCCAGCCAAGCGTAGATTCCTGGCAAACCCGCTCACGAAATTGTGAAATCTTTTGTGTCTTTCCGATGCCAGAGGGTATACTGGCCAGAGCAGGAGCGAACCGAACCCGGGAGTGTGGCGTCGCGCCGCCGCATTTCAGGAAACGCCCAGTTGCAAAAAGGGGCCCTGGTGATGGACGGGGCATCCCGGCAGATCGAGCAAGTGCAGTTGTGGATCGAGCGGCTACAGGCGGGGGATGCAGCTGCCCGCGAGCAGTTGCTTGGCCACGCCTGTGACCGGCTCCGCCGCCTCACCCGCAAAATGCTCAAAGACTTTGCCCGCGTGAAACGCTGGGAGCTTACCGATGACGTGCTGCAAAATTCCTTGCTGCGCCTTTGGACGGCGCTTGGCCAGGTAACGCCGCGTACGGCACGTGATTTTTATACCTTGGCTGCCCTGCAAATCCGCCGCGAACTGATCGATCTCGCCCGACACCACTACGGACCGGAAGGGATCGGAGCCAACCTGGCCAGTAGTATACGGGGGGATGCCTCGGCCAGCACTCCGGCCGATCAAGCACAATCCACGCTCGAACCTAGCCAGCTGGCCATCTGGACCGAATTTCATCAGCAAGTGGATACCCTTCCGGACCAGGAGCGGGAGGTATTCGATCTGTTGTGGTATCAGGGCTTGACCCAGCCCAATGCCGCGGCGCTGCTGGGCATTTCGGAGGCCACCTTGAGACGGCGCTGGCTGGCCGCACGGCAGAGGCTTCACCAGGCTCTCAAAGGGAATCTTCCTGGAAGTTGACGAACGACGCCCGGCGAGGGTTGCGCCCATGTCCGAGCCAAATCCGCTTGCCACGTTGCTGCTCCGCCATGAAGAATTGCGCGCCCAGGGCACGCCGCTGCCACCGGAGGAATTGTGCCGGGACTGCCCCGAGTTGGCGGAAACGCTCAAGCGGCGGATTCGCGAGCTTGAATCCATGAATGCCCTCCTTGGGGACGTCCACAGTGAGGAAGCTTCCGCTGGAGGGACGCCTTCAGATCCGGGCACCGCCGGTCCTTCCGTTTTCCAGCCAGCCGATGCATTGTGTACCGGATCGCGCTATGAGGTGCTGCGCTTTCACGCCAAGGGTGGATTGGGGGAAGTGCATGTGGCCCGTGATGAACAGTTGCACCGCGAAGTAGCCCTCAAATGCTTGCAAGCGCCCCACGACCGCAATCCGCACAGCCGTAGCCGCTTCCTCCGCGAGGCCGAGATCACCGGCCGCCTGGATCACCCTAATATCGTGCCGGTCCATAGCATGGGACAGGATGCTCACGGGCGCCCGTTCTATGCCATGCGCTTGATCCAAGGCCAAACGCTTCACGAGGCGATCCAGGGATTTCATGCAACTGGACGAGCCCATTTCGGAGGTCTGGCTCTGCGGCAGTTGTTGAGCCGATTCGTCGCCGTCTGTAACACGATTGCCTATGCCCACAGCAAAGGTATCGTGCACCGGGACATCAAGCCGCACAACATCATGCTGGGTCCCTATGGCGAAACGCTGGTCGTCGATTGGGGCTTGGCCAAGGAGATGGCAGCGCAGGATAGTGGGTCCATGCCTCAGGCGACGCCTGCGGATACCGGTAGTCCCACGCACACCGGAGCGGTACTTGGCACGCCGGCGTACATGAGTCCAGAACAAGCCAAGGGCGATTGGAGTCGAGTAGGTCCGGCCAGCGATATCTACAGCCTGGGTGCCACACTGTACGCTCTGCTTACTGGACAACCGCCTTTTGAAGGCGAGCAGGTTGGCGCGCTGGTGTCCAAGGTCAAACAAGGCGCGTTTGTTAGGCCCCGGGAGCGTCGGCAAGAGATCCCGCGCCCCCTTGAAGCGATCTGCCTGAAGGCCATGGCTCAAGAGCCTGAATGGCGTTACGCCACGGCCCTGGATATGGCTGCCGACTTGGAACATTGGTTGGCCGACGAGGCCGTATCCGCTTACCGGGAGGGCTCGGCTGCCCGGCTGGCGCGCTGGGGCCGGCGGCATCGAGCATTGGTGACCGGGGCGGCGGCGCTGCTGTTGACGGCTGTGGTGTTGCTGACGGTCGGCATTGTGCTGATCAACCAGGAAAAGGGCCGCACCAAGTCGGCTTACGCCGGTTTGCAGCGCGAGCAGGATCGGACCAACGAAGCGCTGGCCGCAGAAGCCAGGCGCCGAGCGCAGGCGCGCGACGCGCTGGACCTGTTGTCGTCGGAAGTGATCGATGGATGGCTGGCCCAGCAGAACCAGCTATTACCCGAGCACAGCAAGTTCCTCGAAAAAGCGCTGATGTCCTATGAACAATTGGCGGGGGATACCGGCGAGGAAGAAGCAAGTGTCGCGGGTGCCGCGCTGGCCTTTCGGCGCGTCGGCAACATCCGATGGAGACTAGGGCACATTGCGGAAGCGGACGCCGCTTTTCTCCGTAGCCGCGATCTTTGGCAGCAATTGAATGCCCGTTTCCCGGGCGTTCCCAATTATCGATTGGAGCTGGCCAAGATCCATAACAACTTGGCCTTACTCCAAGTGGCCACGAACAGATCAGATGCTGCCGAACGGGCTCACCGTGAGGCTATGCGGCTGTTCGAGCAGTTAGCCAGCGAATTCCCGACCGTACCCGAGTACGCTCACTTTCTGGCCTGGAGCCAGACAAACCTGGCGGACTTATTTCACAATACGAACCGCAATGGTCTAGCGGAGCAGACTTACCAACAGGCGCTGGCGATCCGCCAGCGCCTGGCCGACGCCCATCCCCAAGTCATTCAATACCAAGACAAGTTAGCCGAGAGCTACAACCGACTGGGCGACCTATACCGAGCCACGGCTCGCGCTGAATTGGCGAAGCAGGCGTTCCAGCAAACCCGAGTCATTAAACAGCGCCTTGCCGATACCCATCCTGAGTTGCCCGAATACCAGTTCGCTTTGGCCGACAGCTGCACCAACCTGGCCCGTTTACATATGGATGCAGGCCGCACCGATGCAGCTGAGGAAGGGTTTTTACAGGCACGGCTCATCTACCAGCGACTCGCGGAGACTCACCCGCAGCTGCGTGGCAATCAACGATTGTTTGCCGCAAGCCAGATCAACCTTGGTGTCCTGTTTAGCAGGACGGCCCGCGCCGACTTGGCCGAACAGGCTTTCCAGCAGGCCTGGGTCATTTACCAGCGCCTGGTGGACGTATACCCGGAAATTGCGGACTACACGATTGAATTGGGCGGTATTTGTTGGAACCTGGGTCTTGTGCTGCAAACACTGGAAAAACCCGAACAAGCACTACAGGGCTACGCGAAGGGGATTCAGCCCTTGCAAGCCCTGCTTCAGAAGGATCCCCGGCAAGCGAAGGCCCGGGAAGTTCTGCTCAACATTTATGGTGGCCGAGCCCAAGTGCTTGCTGTGCTCGGCCGGAACGCGGAAGCGGAACAGGAATTGCGCCTCGCCGAGGAGGTCGATCAGGGCCAGAGCCTCGGTCTGATTTCGTTCTTTGGCGGGAGCGATATCCGGCAACATCGGGCCTGTGTGTTTGCACTTGAGCGTGACCATACACGCGCCACCGCGGAGGCAGAGGACCTTCTGAAGGCCAAGATTCTTAAGGCAAACCAGCTTTATAACTTGGCCTTCGTGTTTGCCTTGGCCGCTGAGGCAGGGCGGGAGGATACCAAACTGTCGCAATCCGAACGCGTCCGTGTCGGCGATCGCTGCGCTGCACGGGCTGTTGAGTTGCTGAGGAAAGCCCACGCGGCTGGCTATTTTCGCAATCCCGCCGCCGTCGCCCAGTTGCACACTGCCAAGCAACTGATGGTGCTGCGGTCCCGTCCAGACTTTCAGCAGCTTGTCAAAGAGCTGGAGAAAAACGAATAAGCGGTGGCTTGAAAAGGGGTGGGCGGCATCCCAGCCGTGCGTGAACTTGTACGCTACCAGCCTGACGCGCCAGCGGAGGATGCCGCGGACCTTCGCAGGGGCGGCAGGCTCGTAGAGCCAATCCCCGTACGGGCTTCAGCGTTTGGGCGTTTGCTCGGATGCAAATGGAGTTAACCGAACGCTGATCTCCACCCGCTCCTGCCGGATGGCCACGCTGCGGACGTAATGGATCAAATGGCCATCCTTGGCGTCGAACAAAACATTGCTGAACGTCCGCGGCTTGTTGGGCTGGGAATCTTGCTCGAGGAATTCGCCGATGAATCCGAACAGGGCGGGCATCGTGTGATAGGTGTAAAGACGGGATTCCAAGGGGACCTTGTCGTTCATGACCACGGAAACTGCCTTCCCTTGCCGCACCTGTACGTGGAAATGCTCCGTGCTCTCCAGCGTCTTGATGGTGTAATCCATATCATAGTCAAGCGGTCCATGCTCTTTCCATTTGGCCTCCGCCTCCGCAAGCAAGGAGGACGTGAGCGGCACGGTCGGGTTGTACCAGATCTGGATACAGATTCCCATCACCGTTAACAGGACGAGCACGACAAAAAACCAAATCCAACCTCGATTGTGTGCACTCTTGGTGTTCACGGCTGCGCCATCGGAGAGGAAGCGTGTCAAAACGACCTCCCATCTTGCCCAACCTGGGATACGGTCTCCTGTCCCTGCGCACGAGCCCGGGCCGCAAATGTCTCGGGCAGCTCGGCCTTGGCGATGACCACGACTCCTTGTTCTGAGATCGTGAAGCCGCGCTGGCGGTCGTGCTCCAGGTCGTAGCCGATGGTCGTATTCGGCGGAATGCGCACGTCCTTATCCACAATCGCCCGGCGGATTCGGCAGTGCCGGCCGACGTCGACGCCATCGAACAGGATCGAATTCTCCACCAAGGCGTAGCTGTTGACCCGCACGTTGGGAGAGAGGATGCTGCGGCGGACATGGCCGCCGCTGAGGATGCAGCCTTGACAGACCATGCTGTCGTGGGCTTCGCCGCGCCGAACCTGGCCGCGCTGGCCCTCGTCGCTGAATACGAATTTCGGCGGCGGCAACTGTGGCTGATTGGTGCGGATCGGCCACTCGAGGTCATACAAGTTCAGCACGGGATCAATTTCGACCAGGTCCATGTTGGCCTGGTAATACGCATCCAGGGTGCCGACATCGCGCCAATAGGGGATGGCTTTGCGGTTTTTGTCCCGGAAGCGAAAAGCGTAAACCTTGTGGCTGTCAATGATGCCGGGGATAATGTTCTTTCCGAAGTCGTGGTCGCTGTTGGGATGGGTGGCGTCCTGGCACAGCAGCTCGTACATCGGCCGGGCCGTAAACACGTAAATCCCCATCGACGCCAGACAATGCTGCGGGTCGTCCGGCATAGGCATCGGTTCGCGCGGCTTTTCCTGAAAGCCACGCACCCGGTCCTGGCTATCAATCTGCATGATGCCAAAGCTGCTGGCGTCCCGCACCGGCGCGCTGATACAGCCGATGGTGAGGTCGGCGCCATTGGCAAGATGGGCCCGGATCATGTCGCCATAATCCATCTTGTAGATATGATCGCCGGCCAGGATTAGCACGTAGCGTGGGTCTGCTTTTTCGATGCTATAGATGTTCTGATAAATGGCGTCGGCGGTTCCCTTGTACCAGTGCTCGTCGATCCGCTGCTGTGGCGGCAGCAACTCGACGTATTCATCGAGCTCGCGGCTAAAGAATCCCCACCCGGCCGCGATGTGCCGATCGAGACTGCGCGCTTTGTACTGCGTCAGGACTAGGATGCGGCGGAGATTGCTATTCACACAGTTCGACAGCGTGAAATCGACAATGCGATACAGCCCGCCGAACGGAACGGCCGGCTTGGCCCGGTCGCGGGTGAGCGGATCGAGACGCGTGCCCTTGCCGCCGGCCAAGATTAACGTCAAGACATCTTTCACGCGCATGCCTCCTGGCTTGGGGAAGCCCTCTCTGAACCTGTCTGCGCTGAGTGGTATATGGGGCGTTGGAGCAAATGGGAAGAGGGAGGCAATTCACCCCCAGGTCCGGCTACCCTTTCGGACCGTGCGTCACCTCCTCGTATAGCTGAGCCCAGCGCTCCACGAACCGGGCCGCGGCGAAATGTTTTTCGATGCGCTGCTTGCCGGCTTCGCCCATTTCGTGGCAGCGTTTTGGATCATCCAGCAGCTTGCGGGTTCGGCGTGCCAGGGCAATTTTATCTCCGGGATCGATCAGGAAGCCAGTTTCACCGTCCCGGATGACTTCGACAAGCGCCGGCAGCCGCGACGCCACCACCGGCCGGCCGGCTGCCATCCCTTCCAGGGCGACATTCACGCCACCGAACCGGCGGCTCGGGACCCACACGACTTCCCCGAGTCCCAAAAGCGCCGCAGCATCGGGTTGGTAGCCGAGAAAATGGACATGGCTCTGCAATCCGCTCGTGCGGACAAATTGCTGCAAGCGGAGCTGATCCGGACCGCCGCCGATGAAGATCAAGTGCAGGTCCTCAAACAGATAGCGTAGGATCGCAAAGGTCCAAATGGCATCCTGGAACCCCTTCTCGGGAAGCAGCGGACCGGCACAGAATATCAGGCGGGCATCGGGGTCGATCCCAAGGCGACGGCAAAGAGGTAGCCGTTCTCCGGTCCGAGTGCAGGCCGCGACGCCGGGCGGCACTTCGATGGTTTTCGTTGCTGGGATTCTCTGCCGCCGGTAGTGCTCCACCTGGGCGGCGCCAGTCGCCACAACCCGGTCTGCACGGCCAAGGAGCCAGCGGTCCCAAGGATACCCCGAGCTTCGTGATGGAAGCTGTTGCATGGGAGCGCAAGCGATGAGGCGGCTCGTCGTGTCCGCACCGGCCGTTGCAAGGACGCGCAAGCTCAGCGGATGCCAGCTATGGATCACCTCCGGGCGGAACTCGTCGACTATCCGCCGTAGCCGGCCAAAGAGCCCGAGATCGATGAGCCGCCGCCATCCCAGTGAGTAAACCGTGATGCCCCTGGCACGCAACGCCTTGGCGTGGGGACCGCTGTCTCCAAGCACGGCAACGCCTACTTCGAAGCCGCAGCCTGGCAAGCCCGCGGCGAGCAGCACAAGCTGCTTGCTGGTGCCGCTATATTCTAGCGTGGGAACGACCAGAAGAACTCGATTCATGGCGATGGAGGAGAGAGCATTGCCGGGGCGAAGCGCGTCCGTCCCGATGGGCACCTCTCCATTGTCTATCCGCGATCGTCGTCGGCTTGCGGAAGGACGGCAAGATAGGGCAAGTTGCGGTACTCGTCGTTAAAATCCAGGCCGTAGCCAACCACGAACGCATTGGGAATGTCAAAGCCGCAATAATCCGGTTCCAGGGACAGCGTTTGGCGGCCCCGCTTCCGCAGCAGCACCGCCACCCGCAACGAAGCCGTTCCCAGGTTTCGAAGGTGGTCCGAAAGGTAAGCCAGCGTCTGCCCCGTGTCCAGGATATCATCGATCAGCAGGACATGCCGGCCGCGGACGTCCGGAACCAACTCCGGCTGGATGTGCAACTCCCCCGGCGTGGTGGCGGCTCCGCGATAGCTGGATGCCTGGATCAGTCCAATCCGCAGCGGGAGATCCAGGTGACGGACCAGATCAGCCAGGAAAATCAGACTGCCGGTGAGGACGCCCACGATGGTGATCGGCCGGTTGTGATAATCGGCGGCAATCTCCCGGGCCAGCTCGGCCACGCGGGCCTGGATGCGCTCGGCGGGAAGAAGGATTTCCATGCGGCGGTCGCCTCCTGGTCGGGACACGATCGAAAGTGAGTATTGAACACGAAAGGAGGAGTTGAGGAAAGAGGGAGTTGGAACGTTTCGTCCGAAACCCTCGCTATCTAACCCTGGGTACTCGGCGTCTCTGCGCGCAATGTTGGCGAAAGCCATTCGCGCAGTTATGCCGAGGACCCCGATACGCAGTCCCGCTGAACGTGTCCGATTTTGTTGAGCGGCGATTCGCAGAACCGCGTGCGGAGGCGCCCCGCGCGGTTCTGCGAATCGCCGCTAAACCGACACCACCAACCGGACCATGTAAGAGAGAATGCCCCAAGCCGAGCTGGGAACGGTAGAAGCACCGGGAAACAACATGGGCGGGCCCGCAGGCCCGCCCATGAGTTTGAAAGAGCACACTTGGATCAACAGGGTTTGATACCCGGCCAAAGTTACGCAGCCGTGCGGCGGCGTTTCCAGGCATAGCCCATGAAACTGAGCAAGCTCATCCCGGCCAGCGCCAAGGTCGTTGGTTCGGGGACGGGAGCCGCCGCGGGGCTAACGATCTCGATGCCGTTGACGGGCGACCGGAAATTGACCGGATTCGCACTCAGGGTAAAACTGTCACCCGACAGGCCCGAAAAGACAAGGTAATTGCCACCGTTGGCATCGGCCGGCGTGGCCTGGACAAAGGTTCCTTTGAAGCCGATTGTGTCGAGGGCTAGCTGGGTGATCGAGCCAATCGTGTAGTTGCCGCTTCGGGGCGGATTGCTTCCTGCTCCATCGCCGGTGAAATAAACATAGACATCATAAGACCCTGCCAATCCAGCGGCGGCGAGCCCGGAGACCGTCACCGTCGTGGGACTCGTGCCGGTGGAATCCAGATAGCCATTGTACAACTTGGCATTGCCGCTCGCGGTTCCCGTGCCGCTGCCCCACGTTCCATCCGCATGCCAGGTCACCGAGGCCGTGGTGGCGACACCGTTTTGATTGAGCAGACCGTTCAGGGTCGCTCCGGTACCGTTGGCATTGTTCCAATTGGCCTGTGGTACCACGCCGGCAATGTCCGTCGCCAACAACGAGGTCGGAGCACCCGCGTTGTTGCCGCCCGTAAAGTTAATTCCGATCTCGTCAGCCTGAGCGACGGAGCCGAAGGCCAAGACGGCCCCGAGGGCCATCATCATAATCCCCTTCCAAACAGCGCGCGAGTTCATCACTACTCCTTCCAGGCAAGGAATGGATCGGGCACGAATCGTAAGCAAACCAGCGGAGAAACCAATCCTCCGCAAGATGGACAGTGCGAGCCTTTTGCGGATTTTGGCGATGGCATTTAGACACGCATTTCTTGCGCCAACAACAGAAATTCGCTGCGAGCGCATCCCAGGAAGCGTTCCTCCGATCGTTTTCAAATTGTGAAACAATCAAAACCAGGCGTAGCTGATTGCTAGCTCAGCACTTGCGCTTCGAGAAGCAGGGGCGTGGGCCAGGAGTGACCCCTGCCCAGTGTTTCTGCCGGCGTTGAATCCCGCGGCCGTTTTTGCCCCTGGCGAAACGGGACGTTAAGGGAAGTTAACATGCTTGCGCTAACCCGTGTTAACTTTCGGCGACCGCTTTCCGCTTGGCGGAAATTGGTACAATGGCTCCAGAATTCCGCTCATTTGCTTCAGGGAGTGGCCGCACTTAGCGAAAGGGAAACCATGAGGAACGACTGGACGAACCGCTTGACAGGGATCATCCTGGTTGCGGGACTGGCTTTGCCACCGGGCGCGGTTGGTGCCGAGCCGGTGAATGGTCCGAAGACTCCGCTGGACGAGTATGTCAGCAAAGCGGACCCCACGTATGCCTGGAAGGTCGTCAAAACGGTTCCCGGCGACGGCATCACGACGTTTATCGTGGATCTGCAATCGCAGCGTTGGCGATCGGTGCCTGAAGTGGACCGGCCGGTGTGGCAGCACTGGCTCATCATCGTCAAGCCAAAGACGGTCCAACACGACACCGCCCTGCTGACCATCGGCGGCGGTCGAAACGACGGCCCAGTTCCGGAAGCCCCGAGCCCCCAAAGCGTCCGGGTAGCCAGGGCCACCAATTCCGTCGTGGCAGAACTCCGCATGATTCCCAACCAGCCGTTGATCTTTAATGGCGACGGCCAACCCCGGACCGAGGACGACCTTATCGCCTACAGTTGGGTCAAGTTCATGGATACGCACGATCCGACCTGGCTGCCCCGATTGCCGATGGTGAAGAGCGCGGTTCGGGCGATGGATACGGTAACTGCACTCTTGGCAAGCGAGCCCGGCGGGAAAATCGCTGTCAACAAATTTGTCGTTGCCGGCGGTTCCAAACGCGGCTGGACGACCTGGCTTACCGGGGCAGTGGATCGCCGGGTGGTCGCGGTCATCCCCATTGTCATTGATGTGGTGAATGTTCGGGCTTGCGGCATCAATCATTTTTGCGCCTACGGGTTCTGGGCGGAAGCCGTCGGCGATTATACGCGGCATGGAATCCAGCAGCGCAGAGACACCCCCGAATACGCCGAGCTGCTGCGGATCGTCGATCCGTATTTCTACCGGAACCGTTTGGTCATGCCGAAGTTTGTCCTCAACGCTGCCGGCGATCAGTATTTTCCGCCCGATTCCTCCAAGTTTTACTTCGATGATTTGCCCGGCGTGAAATATCTCCGCTATGTACCCAACGCCGACCATTCCCTGCGGGGGTCCGATGCCCAGGACAGCATTCTGGCCTTTTATCAGGCGATCTTGAATCGGTCGCCTCTGCCCCGCTTTAGCTGGAAGGTGTTGACCGATGGCTCGCTCCGCGTGCAGACGGAAGACAAGCCAGCCGAGGTCCATCTGTGGCAGGCGACGAACCCGAAAGCGCGCGACTTCCGACTGGTGACCATTGGCCCGGCCTACAAACAATCTCCCTTGGAACGTACGGCCGACGGCGCCTATTTGGCGAAGGTGGCGACGCCGGCAACAGGCTGGACCGCCTTTTTTGTCGAATTGACTTTTCCTGGGAGCGGGACGGTACCGTTCAAGTTTACGACGCCGGTGCAGATCGTGCCCGACGTGTTGCCGCACCGGGTTGAGGAGATGAAGAAGACGCAGAAGTAGCGAGGGCACTGAAACCCGGCACCAGATTCACCAGGGTTAGTGGAATCAACGAGCGCGTCCTGATACTGGCTCCGCGTCCTTTACGTTCTCGTCGCGCAACTTAAACAGAAAGCATTGCGTGCGGAGAACGCAGAGGACGCGCACAGAGCCACGCACGTTCTCTACCGCCACCTGCGACAGCCTGAGAACCAGATGATGCCCTTCAAAGGGAACCTCGGGCCGCAAGACTCCTTTCGCCGACTTCGCGTGGGCCGTACTCTCATCATCTATTCATAATCCAGCCAGTATCCTGGTTTCCTTCAGGCGGGCAGCCGAAGTTAGCGGACTGGAATTGTTGCTGACAAGCGACTCGCTGTTCGGGCGCGGGGCCATGCTGGTGGACCGTCGCCCTCGTTGGACAATTTTCAGGGTTTTTTGTTGCAAACGGCATCGGCAGGGGTTACAAGGCAATAGGGTGGCGACTCGCAAATGGACGAGGCGGAAGCGGGACGATTTGCTTCCTCCCAGTCGATGGGACAATCGCTTGCGGCCACTTTCTGTTCTTAAACCGGGAGTTCCGCTGTGCAGCGGATCGGGGATTAAACGAGGGGTTCACTTCACAGTGAAGGAGCAGGAGAACATGGTGACTATGCGTTCTCGGTACGGCCTTCTCGGCGGCTTCTTGGCGGCTGCCGTGATGGCTTTGGTGGCGCCAGCCGCGCAGGCTGACCTCTTTGTTGGCAGTATCGCGAGCCCGAATACGGTCCTGCAATACGATGAGACCAACGGCAATTTCATTGCGGATTTCGGCGCGGAGATTCCGGGAGGGCCCCGGGGCCTCGTTTGGAACGCAGGCATTCTTTATGTAGCCAGTGATTCGCAGAAGGCAATCTTCACCTATGACAGCAGCGGCAACTTCCTCGGTAGCTTCGCCACTGCGCCCACTGGAGGGCTGAACGGGCCGCGCGGCATCATCTTCGACACAGCCGGCAACCTCTACGTGGCCTGCAAGAGCTCCAACAAGGTCGAGCAATACGACCCGAACGGCAACTACCTGGGCGACTTTGTCGCGGCAGGCAGCAGCCCGCTGAGCGGGCCGCGGGGACTTGTCTTCGATGCGTCCGGCAACCTTTATGTTGCGAGCTTCAACACCGGTCAGGTGCTGCAATACGATCCGAGCGGGAACTTCCTGGGTGTCTTCACGCAGGGAGATAACGGGGCACTCTCCGCCGGCATCAATGGTCTGACGTTTGGACCGGATGGCAATCTGTATGTCACCGCGGCCAACGCGGGCGGGATCATGCAGTATGACCCGAACGGCAATTTCATCCAGCCCTTTGTGCTGAAGGGGAACAGCCCGCTCAACGACCCAATTAGCGTCCTCTTCGATTCCAACGGCTACCTTTACGTGGGGGATGATGTGGCCGGCGGGGTACTCCAATTCGACCCGCAAGGGAATTACCTGGGATATTTTGTTGATCCGGTCCTGAGTGGGCCGCCTGCCATCGGGAATGCGGAGTTCATGACCTTCACCAAGACGAACCCGGTAACGCTCCAGTACGGGCCGTAACTCGACAGGGGAAAGCGACCAGCGGTAAGCCTCCGGTGGTCCCGTGAGACTGGCGGAGGCTTTTTTCTGCCCCAAGTAGGCGACAGCTGGTCGCAAGAGGATTCGCGATGCCCACGAGCCGCTACGGAAAAGCGCTCAAGAAGCTGCGCTCCCTCTGTTTGGCGTTGCCGGAGAGCTGCGAAGTTGAAGCCTGGGGCCATCCGACTTTTCGCGCCGGCAAGAAGATGTTCGCTGCATTTGGGGAGTATGATCGCGTACTCTCCCTTGGCCTGAAGATGAGCGACGAGCGGCAGGATGAACTGCTGGAAGATAGCCGTTTCTTCCCCACTCCGCACGCAGCTCATCAAGGGTGGGTCTCTCTTCGGATTGATAACCAGACGGACTGGGATGAAGTGAACCGATTGCTCCGCGAAGCGTATCAACAGGTAGCCTTGAAACGGATGCTGAAGGCACTGGACACGGAACCTTGAGGTGCTCTTTCATTGGTGGAGGAGAACATTGCATACGAGTCAATCGGAAAATCGTGGCCTCATTCAGCGTTCATGAGTTCGCGGCGATTCGCGCCAGCCTTTGGTTCAGCATTCCCTGCCCTCGAACGAATGCCAGTCCTTCATCGTAGGCCGCGATTGGCAATGCGATCCGTTGCTCGAAATCAGGCATGAAAATCGCGGGCCTCGTCCTCTGAGATGGTTGCCGATCTTTGCAGGCTAGCACCATCATGGGCTGGCAGCAATGGCGCAGCTTGCAAGCATTTACTGCCGCTTCAAATACAGCACGGCAGGACCACCGAAGGGCGTTGTGAAGGTCCGGACCGCACCGCCTTCGATTGCTTTCGCTGACACCGGCGTTCCTTTTCTGATGCTGAACCACTCCACCGAAAAGCTCCCCGGAGCATCGCTGAGGTTCAACGTGAATTCTCCCTGGCTTCCCGATTGGAAAACCAGATACTCTTTGCCCCGTTCCGCCAAGCAGTATTTCGTTTGCGACAAGGCATCCGCGGGGACCGTGGCCGCAAGGTTCATTTTCTCGGCGTAACGCCGCACCTGTCCCATCCCCTCACGAGCCGAATCTTGCCATGTGGGTGACCGAGTCAGTTCCTCCATGAATAGCACGTTAAGGCCCCGACAGAACGATTTCCACACCCAAAGGGCGTCACCGCCCGTGTGTCCCCAGAAGTGGTCGGTGTCGCTGACAATCACCTTGCCTCGGTACGCCGAGGGAGGGTTATCACGATAGCTTTCGTTTCCATTGCCGGGATTGGGCGAAATCCAGTCGGCAGGGCTCTCGAACAACATTGCGTTGGTTCCACCCTTGTATTGAAATGTCATGCCGACCGGATGCTGTTTGGATTTTTGAAGCTCGTACTGTTTCACCAAACGGATCAGATGATACTGCCACTCGGTCGAGAAGCCCCCGGACTCATTACAGATTTCATACAAAACATTGTCCAAATCATTTACGCTGTCGATCACCTTTTTCACATAGGCTTCCTGCAGCGCGAGGACTTGTTTTCCCATCGGCGTGGACGGGAGCGTGAAGTAACCGACCCCCTTGTCATCCGCATCGATTGCGTTCACATTATTCGGGCCGTTGAACGGGTGATAGTCCCAGGCATCCGTGAATTGTGCGGCCCAACCCTCGAAAAGCATGACCGATACGTAGATCCCCTTTCGCCCGGCCGCTTCGACTCGTTGGCGGAGCCGGGCAAAATATTCCGGATCAAATTGATGCAGATCGAACTTGGCTTTGCCGTCTTTGGCCGTAC
>Ga0070734_10002408_pt1 | contig 22781 bp, 20 predicted proteins | sample Coa_R1_8_FD_66444 | JGI IMG/M metagenome (GOLD analysis project Ga0070734, IMG submission 66444) | Surface soil microbial communities from Centralia Pennsylvania, which are recovering from an underground coalmine fire - Coalmine... | ecosystem: Environmental > Terrestrial > Soil > Unclassified ...
CGCAAAAAGTTCGGCTACGTCTGCGCCGTCGTCGGCATTGCCCTCTGCCTCATGGGCCTCGCCAGCATCTACGCCGTCGTCACCGCACCAGAGGCTCCTGAAGACGTAATGCCCGACGCACAAGCAGCCGCAATGTCAGCACCCCCGGCGTCACTGCCTAATTCGACAAATTCACACCAAGCAAGAATAGACATGCCAAACGGGCAAAGACAATGAGCCTTGAAGTGATCTTAGTGATCTTTTTGTTGATCTTTACCTGTTTGATAGTCGGCATATTGGCCGCACTATCCATAAAGCGAGACTTGGTCATCCGCAAAGCATGGCCACAGACAAATAGATGGGGTCAATGGAATTGGGAATGGATATTTACGCACCACCGCGAACTGTTTCCTAAAAGCAAGACCAGATTGATTATGGTAACGGCCTTTTTCTGTTTTATCGGCGGCACGGTTCTAATGAAGCTTCAGTTTGATAAATCGAAACATTCGAGCGAATCAGTTCTCAGTAATTCACATTACGTCCGATAGGAAGAGTCAATGGCAGCAACACCCAGAATCATCGTAGTAGGCGGAGGCCTGGCCGGCCTAGCCGCCGTCATCAAGATCGCCGAAGCTGGCGGCAAGGTCGACCTCTTCTCCATCGTCCCGGTCAAGCGCTCGCACTCCGTCTGCGCCCAGGGAGGCATCAACGCCGCCAAGAACCTCAAGGGCGAAGGCGACGACGTCTTCAAGCACTTCGACGACACCATCTACGGCGGCGACTTCCTCGCCAATCAGACCCCCGTCAAAAACATGACCGCGCAAGGCCCCGCCATCATCGACCTGCTCGACCGCATGGGCGTCCCCTTCAACCGCACCCCCGAAGGCCTGCTCGACTTCCGCCGCTTCGGCGGGACTTTATATCACCGGACAGCTTTTGCGGGCGCGACGACAGGCCAGCAACTCCTCTACGCACTCGACGAGCAGGTCCGCCGCTTCGAAGCCGAAGGCAAAGTCACCAAATATGAAGGCTGGGAGTTCCTCTCCGCCGTCCTCGACTCCAAAGGAGCCTGCCGCGGCATCTGCGCCATGGACCTCCGTACCATGGAGACCCGCACCTTCCCCGCCGACGCCATCATCGTCTGCACTGGCGGCAACGGAGCCATCTTCGGCAAATCCACCAACTCCGTCGTCTGCACCGGCTCCGCCCAGTCCGCCCTCTACCAGCAGGGAGCCTTCTACGCCAACGGCGAGTTCATCCAGGTCCACCCCACCGCCATCCCCGGCGAAGACAAGCTCCGCCTCATGTCCGAATCAGCCCGTGGCGAAGGCGGCCGTGTCTGGGTCCCCAAGGACAAGAACGACAAGCGCGTCGCCAAATCCATCCCCGAAGGCGAGCGCTGGTACTTTCTCGAAGAGTGGTACCCCAAGTACGGCAACCTCGTCCCCCGCGACGTAGCCACCCGAGCCATCTTCAAAGTCGTCTACGAACACGGCATGGGCATCGACGGCCAGCCCATGGTATACCTCGACCTAACCCACATCGATAGAGCAACTTTGGACCGTAAACTTGAAGGCATTCTCGAAATCTACGAGAAGTTCGTAGGCGACGACCCCCGCGAAGTTCCCATGAAGATCTTCCCCGGCATGCACTACACCATGGGCGGCCTCTGGGTTGACTTCAATCAGCAGACCAACATTCCCGGCATCTACGCCGCAGGCGAGGCCGACTACTCCATCCACGGCGCCAACCGCCTCGGCGCCAATTCCCTGCTCTCCTGCATCTACGGAGGCTTCGTAGCTGGCCCGCAAGCCATGGCCTACGCCAAGTCCCTCCCCGCGCAGGAAGGCGACGGAGGCCACGCCGCCGAACTCCAGCGCCAGAAGGAGTTCAACCAGCTCCTCCTCAACAACCCCGGCACCGAAAACCCCTTCAAGATCTGGCGCGAACTCGGCGAGACCATGACCAAGCACGCCACCATCATCCGTTACAACGCAGGCCTCGACGAAGCCGACGCCAAGATCGTCGAACTCCTCAACCGCTACCGCAACATCAACCTCTCCGACAAGAGCCAGTGGGCCAACACCAGCTTCGCCTTCGCCCGCCAGCTCTGGAACATGCTCCAGCTAGGCCGCGTCATCGTCCAGGGCGCACGCCTCCGCGACGAATCCCGCGGAGCCCACTACAAACCCGACTTCCCCGAACGCAACGACGAAAAGTTCCTCAAGACCACCAAGGCCAGCTTCAAAAACGACGCCCCCGCCTTCGAGTTCGAAGAGGTCGATATCCAGTACATCAAACCGCGCCCACGCCGCTACGACGCCACGGCCTAGCTTTATCTTTTGTTGTCGCCTTTGTTTTTCTTGTTTGTCATCCCGTAGGGATCTGCTGTTGCACTTGCTTTTCTTGTTTGTCATCCTTCGCGAAGCGGAGGATCTGCTTCTAGCTTTTGCTTGTTTTTATCTTTTGCACCTGCTTCGCCTTTGCCGTCATTCTGAGCGCGTCTTTCGAGCGCGAAGAACCCCGAGAGAGCTCCGAGCGCCACAACAGCTCGAACCTTTCTCCCCCAAATTTCGCTTTAGCTTTTGCTGTAAATTATCGAGGGCAACCAACAATGCCAAGCACCATCAACCCGCACCGCTACGACGCAACTGCATAAGGATATGAAACCCGTTCTTCAAGCTAATGAAGTTGCGAACTTGATCGAGCGCTTTTTGGATGGCCATTCATCCTACCCGCAGGAATGGAACGATTTTGTCGAAGCAGGTCGAGTCGAGAATCACCTCAAAATGATTCAGAAAAAGTGTTATGAGTTGGACCCATTAGTGAATCGGCCAGGAAATATGGACGTTGAAGCAGTTACCGAACTGCGAACGATTGTCTCAACGTTACGAGGAGCACAACCAATGCCAAGCACCATCAAAGTCGAGATCAAGCGCCAACCCACCCCGGACGCCCCCGCAACCACCGAGAAGTTCGAGGTCCCCTACCGCCCGGGCATGAACATCACCTCGCTCCTCGGCGAGATCGCGCTCAACCCCGTCGACGTCACCGGCAAGCCCACCACGCCCGTCACCTACGACTCCAACTGCCTCGAGGAGATCTGCGGCTCTTGCGCCATGCTGATCAACGGCAAAGCCGCCATGGCCTGCTCCGCGCTCGTCGACAAGCTCACCGGCCCCAACAAAGACCAGACCATCACCCTCGCGCCCCTCAGCAAGTTTCCCGTAGTCCGCGACCTCGCCGTCGACCGCTCCGTCCTCTTCGAAAACCTCAAAAAGGTCAAAGCCTGGGTCCCCATCGACGGCTCCTACGACCTCGGCCCCGGCCCCCGCCAGGCCCCCCAGATTCAGGAGCAGCGCTACCCACTCTCCAACTGCATCTCCTGCACGATCTGCATGGAGGTCTGCCCCCAGTTCAACGACGCCACCGGCTTCGTCGGAGCAGCCACCATCGCTCAGGCCAAGCTCTTCAACATGGACCCCAGCGGAGCCGTCCTAAAAGAAGAACGCCTCCGAGCCCTCTCCGGAGACGGCGGCATCCAGGAATGCGGCTTCGCCCAAAACTGCGTCCAGGCCTGCCCCAAGCAACTCCCCCTAACCGAAGCCATCTCCGACATGGGCCGTGACGTCTTCGTCCAACAAGTCAAAGACCTCTTCGCAAGATAAAGGGGCGACGTTGGAATTTTATGGGTAAACTCACCGGTGTTTTTGGACTCTTCACACTAGGTTGCTGGATTGCTAGTCTTCTGTACGGATTTCTGTACGGATCTAGCGTACATCAAGGTTTCGGGCTTGTTCTCGTCCTAGGCGTGTTCGGCTTTTTCTTTCTCACCATTCTGTCAGGGATTATCTGGGCAATTACCAAAGCAGTTCGTAGCTTTCGAAATAGAGACTAGGAAACGCCGGGTGCCCCATTCATGCGATCTCATCGCATGAGTGGATCATTCGCGCAAAGCGCGAGCCGCTTTTAGTTGTCATTCCGCAGCGCAGCGGAGGAATCTGCTTTTCCGCCCTGTTTCTTGTTTCGATAAGCTATCGTATCGAAACAAGAAGGAAAACCAGATGAACCTCAAAAGCACACTACAAGCTCTCATTGCCTTGGCTGTTCTTTTCGCAACCCATCCTACTTTCACAGAAACACGCTGCTCCATTCCTCATGCAATCCATCCGGAAATAACCCAGGCTGCGACTCCATCGCTTCCAACAAATGCTGACGCCGGAGCAAACGATCAGTCCAAACCGGACAACAGCGCTTACGCCGCCCCTCAAATTATCTCAACCGTGAAGCCTGATTTCCCCGAAGAGGCAAAAAGGACTCACGGAGTGAACGCTAACGTTATTGTCACCTTGTATGTTGAAACCGATGGAAAACCCAGCGGCGTTCGTGCTATCCGAACCATCTACTTTGACCGCCAGGGAAACACCAGCACGCAGTCCGGTAGCTCCGATCTCGCGAAGGCGCTCGAAAAGTCAGCAGTCGACGCCCTGAACCGATATAAATTCAAACCCGCACGCAGGAAAGATGGGACTCCGGTTCGGGCCCAGGTGAATCTTGCAGTGAATTATCAAGTGTTCCAGCCATCCACTCTGCATTGACAGAGAGGCGCCCATCGAAATCGACCCCGCTTCGACCCCAAAAAGTGCATCCCGCAAACCACGTTTGCCACACATTTTTCCATCAGCTATCCACAAAACACCACGCACAAACACCCGTTTTTCCCCGAAAACTCGGCTTTCCACCACGCAAAAAAATCTGGACACAAACCCCATCAAAAAAACAAAAAGAGACCCGCCGAAACGGCGGGTCTCCCCTGCTGATTCTCCTTACTTCGAAAAGATCGAATTCCCCGGAGTCGTCTCGTCATTCGACTTGATCCGGTTCTCCGCCCGCTTGGCGCTCTGCATGGCGATGTGATCCATCTTCTCCTGCTTGGTCTTGCCGACCATCGTGGCATCGGCATTCTGCTCGATAGCCTCATGCGAAGGTCGTGCGCCTGTCTTGGTCGAATTCAGTCCTTGTGCCATGTGCTTCACCTCTGCATAGACGGATGGCCGCTCAGCACCACCGGTTGCCCTTGATACGGAGTTGCTACAATCAGCGTATTCATGCGCGAAAACACCGCACCCCACATGACCCGATCGCCAATGTTTGCAGCCACATCCACGCTGCTCCTTCTCAGCGCATCTTTTATGCACGCCCAGGCAACCCCAACAGGAAAGAAGCAGATGACCGACCCCGCAAAAGTCCACGCCAGCGCCATAGTCATCGACACCCACGCCGACACGCCCCAACGCTTCGTCGACGAGCACTGGAACTTCACCGACCCGCTCAACGGAGGCATGCTCAACTACGACAGCGCCCGCAAAGGAAATCTCGGCGCACAGTTCTTCTCCATCTGGGTCGACCCCGGCCAATACCCCGCCAACGCCTCTGCCCGCCGCACACTCGAGCTCATCGACGGGACCCTCGAGCAAGTCCGAAAAGCACCAGACAAACTCCAGCTCTGCACCACCCCCGACCAGATCATTACCGCACACAAAAGCGGAAAATTCGCCGTCCTGATGGGCATAGAAGGCGGCCACTCCATCGAAAACTCCCTGGGCCTCCTCCGCAATTATTACCGCCTAGGCGTCCGCTACATGACCCTCACCTGGTCAAACACCAACGACTGGGCCGACTCCTCAGGAGACATCGACGACGCCACCGTAAAACACCACAATGGCCTAACACCATTTGGCAAAGACGTCGTCCGCGAGATGAACCGCATCGGCATGATGGTCGACATTTCCCACGTCTCCGACAAAACCTTCTGGGACGTCATCGAAACCACCAAAGTCCCCGTCATCGCCTCGCACTCCTCTGCCCGCGCCCTCACCAACGCCCAGCGCAACATGACCGACGACATGATCCGCGCCGTCGCCAAAAACGGAGGAGTCGTCATGGTAAACTTCTTCCCCGCCTTCATCGACGAGCAGTGGCGCCAAGCCTGGAACGCGCAGAAACCCGACCGCCAGAAGGCCCAGGACGCACTAGAAGCCGAGTACAAAGCCAAGGGCCTGCCCGTCCCCTACGCCGCCTCCGACAAGATCGACCGCGAGTTCGCCGCAAAAATCGGGCGCGCACCGTTCAACTCACTGATCGACCACTTCGACCACATCATCAAGATAGCGGGCATCGATCATGTAGGCATCGGCACCGACTTCGACGGCATCCCCGTTCCCCCCGATGGCATCGACTCCGCCGCCGACCTCCCCAAAATCACCACCGCCCTCATGGGCCGCGGCTACTCAGCAGATGACATGAAGAAACTACTCGGCGACAACCTGCTGCGCGTATTCGGCGCGGTGCAAGCTGCCGCAGAGAAGCCTTGAGCCAAACCCTGAAAGAGCCTACTTGCTACCGAGAATGTCGATCTTATTGATGTGAATCGGCTCGGCGAAAAGCTCGCTGGCCTTGGCCATCAGGGCCTTGGCAATCTCTCCGTTGAGATGCGCATCGCGGCCCGCTTCATCGTTGAAGGTGTCGAACACACTGTACTTCCCGCCACCTTCATTGAGACCGTACCATGTAACGGTGCCGGGCTCCTTCTTCGCCATCTCGGCGCCTTGCTTCAAAAAAGCTTCGACCTCGGCTTCCTTCCCCGGTTTCGCCTTCAGCGGCACATAGAGCGCTAATTTCGCCATTTCCTTCATCCTCCGGCTATTTGGATGCTCAAACCTGAACCGGCCTCATTCGCCTTTCTTGAAATGAGCATCAAAATGCCTGGAGGCACCTATGCGCCGAGACAAACCTTCCGTCCTCCGAGGCGTCGTAACCGGAATCGTAGCCGGATTTGCCGCAACGCTCGTGATGGATCAGTTCCAGAAGCTGATGAGCGCCGGCGAAAAAGAGCTCGATAAGCAAAAAAAGCTGGCCGACCAAGAATCTCCTCGACTCATACCGCAGGAACAAGCTCAGAAAGAGCAAGACGTGGCCCATCAGGAAGGCTCCACGGAAAAGGTCGCACGCAAAATCGCCGAAGCGACCGGAGCTACTCTAGTAGACGAGGACAAAAAGAAGGCCGGGCAGGCAGTCCATTACGCCTTCGGCACCTTGATGGGCGTGGTCTATGCAGTCTCGGCGGAACTGATCCCCGAAGTGACCACCGGCGCAGGCACGGCCTACGGCACGCTTCTCTTTCTGAGTGCGGATGAGGTTGCGGTGCCGGCGTTTCAGCTATCGCCACCGCCAACGGAGGCAGATCCGAAGGACCATCTAGAGCACTGGGCCTCCCATGTGGTCTACGGCGGGGCGTTGGAACTGACTCGCAGCCTTATACGGCGCCTGATGTGAGTGCTGCACGTTGCCCCATGCAGTCGTCTACGATAGCCTGTTCTATGGAGTGATACACACCCGCATGATGCTTCGTTACCTTGCATTCGCTTTAGCCTTCAGTGTTTCGGCACTCGGACAGTCGCCAGCCTCACCGTCATCCGACCAACTTCCGGATGCTCCAAGCACCACAAGCCAGGCCAAGCCGCCGGTGGCTCCAACAGGACCAACTGCTGTGATCGACACGACCATGGGGCGGTTGACCTGTAAGCTCTACGACCAGCAGGCTCCTGTAACGGTGGCCAATTTCGTAGGACTTGCTGAAGGAACTAAAGACTGGACCGACCCAAAGACTCTCAAGAAAGTCCACAACCAGCCGTACTACAACGGCACTACGTTCCATCGAGTAATTCCGGAATTCATGATCCAGGGTGGCGACCGAATGGGCACGGGTGCCGGCGATCCGGGTTATTTTTTCCAGGATGAGATTGATCCCTCACTGACCTTCGATCAACCCGGACGTCTCGCGATGGCTAACGCCGGCCCAGGACCTTCTGGCGGCGGTACCAATGGCTCACAGTTCTTCATTACCGAAACACCGGTGCCGCAGCTAAACGGCAAGCACACCATCTTTGGCCAGTGCGATGCTCATTCTGTTTTGCTCGTGGCGTCCATCGCCCGCGTGGAGCGCAACAGTGAAGACAAGCCCCTCACCCCGGTGGTCATCGACCGCGTGACAATCGTACGGGAGGGCCAACCCATGCCTCCGCTGCCCGCAACTCCAGCCACACCCGCCGCGACAACAGCACCGGCTGCCGCGCCCCCAAGATAAATTTCCCCTGCTCTTCGCGATCTTGGCGAAGATGCTTCCTGCTCGCATCTCATAACCTGAAATAAGCTTGTTAAGGAGAACAACGAAATGGCAAAGAACCCCGGCACCTATGCAACATTCAAAACATCCGAAGGTACCATCGTCTGCGAGCTCTTCGAGAAGGACGCTCCTGAGACGGTAGCCAACTTCATTGGTCTCGCCGAAGGCACCAAGGACTGGAACAGCCGCAGCAAGAAGGGGCCGAAGCTCTACGACGGAACCATCTTCCATCGCGTGATTCCACAGTTCATGATCCAGGGTGGCGACCCCGAAGGTACCGGCATGGGCGGCCCCGGCTACAAGTTCGCCGACGAGACCCGCGGTTCGAAGCATGGATTCCAGCAGCCCGGCAAACTTGCCATGGCTAACGCCGGCCCCAACACCAACGGCTCGCAGTTCTTCATCACCGTCACCGACACCAGCTGGCTCACCGGCAAGCACACCATCTTCGGCCAGGTAACTGAGGGCTACGATATTGTCGAGAAAATCTCGAAGGTAAGCCGCGACGGCATGGACCGCCCCAAGACCCCAGTCGTCCTCGAGTCCGTAACCATCGAACGCGTAGCTTAATCCATCTTCACAACAAAACAGAAAGGCCCGCTCATCCTCAAGCGGGCCTTCTTCGTTCTTATCGGTGAAATCTGTGCAGATCGGTGCTAAGTCTTACGCCACACCAATCACAGTGCAAAGCTCCTTCACAGAATCTGCGCTCTTATTCAGCGCAGCCTGCTCCTCAGGCGTCAGCTTGATCTCAATGATCTGCTCCAACCCCTTCGCGCCAAGCTTGCAAGGCACCCCTACGTACAACCCGGAAATCCCATACTCACCCTGCAGATAAGCAGCACAAGGCAGAATCTTCTTCTTGTCCTTCAGAATCGCCTCGACCATCTCCACCGCAGCAGCCGAAGGAGCGTAGTAAGCTGAGCCCGTCTTTAGGTGCTTCACGATCTCCGCACCACCATTGGCCGTATGCGTCTCCAACTCCTTCAGTCTGTCCGGAGCAATCAGCTCCGTAATAGGAATCCCCGCAACAGTCGAATACCGCGACAGCGGAACCATAGTATCGCCGTGTCCGCCCAGCACAAACGCCGTGACGTTCTCCACCGAAACATTCAGCTCCTGAGCAATAAAGGTCCGGAACCGCGCCGAATCCAGCACTCCGGCCATGCCGATCACGCGCTCGCGCGGCAATCCTGCCTGCTTGAACGCCGTCTGCGCCATAGCATCCAGCGGGTTCGACACCACAATGATGATCGTCTCCGGCGAAGCCGCAACTACCTTCGAAACCACATCGCTCATGATCTTGTAGTTCGTATTCAGCAGATCATCGCGGCTCATACCCGGCTTGCGCGCTATACCCGCCGTGATCACCACTACATCCGAGTTCGCCGTATCGGCATAATCATTCGTGCCGATGATGTTGCAGTCGCGCTTCTCAATCGGCATAGCCTGCATCAGATCGAGACCCTTGCCCTGCGGCACGCCTTCGACCACATCGAGCAGCACAACATCGGCCAATTCTTTCGCAGCAATCCAATGTGCTGCCGTCGCTCCAACGTTACCCGAGCCGACTATCGTTACCTTCTTTCGCATTCCTTCTCCTTGTTGTTCCTACTCAAAATTTCTTACGACCACTTCGCAGATTCCCAGAGATAAAGCTCGTTCCCATCCGGATCATTGAAGTGAACGAAGCTACCACCTTGATCGCGCTGAACCTCACCGACATTCTTGACGACCAGCGACTTCAGCCTCGTCGCGGCCACCTCAATCGGTTCGTCAATGCCCAATCCGATCATGATCGACCCCAATGTTCCCGGGGCAGGATACTTATCCGACTTCGGATGCAACCCAATCGTGAAAGACCCTGCTTCAACCGAAGCCCAGTGACCCCCATAATGGCTACTCACCTTCAGTCCAAGAACGTCTCCATAGAACTTCAAAGCCGTATCCATGTCCGCTACAAAGATGGTTGCATTGCCGCCGGTAATCATCGCGAACCTCCTGCGATCTACCCCATATTCTCAATCATACGGCTAGCAAACTCACTCGTCTTGGCTTTGGTCGCGCCCTCCATCTGACGCTCGAAGTCGTATGTAACAAACTTCTGCTGAATCGTCTTCTCCATCGACGATTCAATCAACCGCGCAGCCTCGCTCCAACCCAGGAAATCGAACAGCATCACACCAGACAGAATGACCGATCCGGGATTGATGACGTCCTTATCCGCATACTTCGGCGCGGTACCGTGCGTGGCCTCAAAGACCGCATACCCGTCGCCGATATTAGCTCCCGGAGCAATCCCAAGCCCACCAACCTGCGCAGCAGCAGCATCAGAGATGTAGTCACCATTCAAGTTGGTAGTAGCCAGAACGGAGTAGTCCGACGGACGAATAATGATCTGCTGAAAGATCGAATCAGCAATACGATCATTGACCAGAATCTTCTTCTTCCACTGTCCGTTACCATGCGACGTGCCGATCGCGGCCAGTACGCTCCTGACTTCGGCAATAACCTCGTCGCCAAACTCCTTCGGAGCAAACTCGATACCCGGCTCAATCAACGCAGCGTTCTGCTCCGGCGTCAGGCCCGGATTCTGCTCAACATTCCCGAGAATCCAGCTCTCGCGCTCCGTAACCGTATGCTCGCGGAACTCCTGCGTGGCAACCTCATACCCCCACTCGCGGAAAGCCCCCTCAGTGAACTTCTGAATATTTCCCTTATGCACCAGCGTCACGGTCTTGCGTCCGTTGTCCAGCGCATACTGGATCGCCGCTCGCACCAGCCGCTTCGACCCGGTAATCGAAATCGGCTTCACCCCAACACCAGAGTCCAGCCGGATCTTCTTTTTGCCGCCCTTCAACATGTCGTCGTTGACAAAGGCAATAAACTTCGCAGCCTCAGGCGTACCCTCGCGGAACTCGATGCCTGCGTAAATATCCTCCGTATTCTCGCGGAAGATCACAACGTCAAGCTTCTCCGGATGCTTCACTGGACTCGGCACACCACTGTAGTACTTCACTGGACGCACGCACTGGTAAAGATCCATCAACTGCCGCAGAGCCACATTCAGCGAACGAATCCCACCACCCACCGGCGTAGTCAGCGGCCCCTTGATGGACACCCGAAAATCAACCGTAGCCTTCACCGTATCGTCCGGCAGCCAGTTCTGCGTCTGCCGATACGACTTCTCTCCGGCCAACACCTCGTACCACTTCACCGAGCGCTTGCCACCATACGCCTTCTCAACCGCTGCATCGAACACTCGTTGTGAAGCCTTCCAAATGTCGCGGCCCGTGCCATCGCCTTCAATAAAAGGAATAATTGGATTATCGGGAACAGTGTACTTACCGTTGGCATACTGAATTCCCTGACCGTCCGTCGGGACGGTGATACCGTTGTAACTTGCCTGCATGTGTGTTTGGCTCCACGTGAAGATTACGCGAAGGCTATCACCGCCACGATACGAGTGGCAACCTAAGGGTGCGCTTATCGAACGAGATAGTAGTCAATCGTAGAAACTACACGCACCTTCTTCATCATGCTGGCATCCGCTTGCTGTTCCCCGCCTCCGCCCACCTCTTCGTTCGGAGTAGAAGCGCCACCAGCATCCGCCGCGGAGATCGAAAACACCCCTTGATTCGCCGACCTGATAGCCCCCACATGACTCCCCGAATCCGCCGCAAACCGATCTGCCGCTGCCCGCGCATTCTTCGTCGCCTCAGTAATCATGTCAGGCTTCAGAGCATTGAGCCCGTTGAACCTATACCCAATTCCCTGCCCATAACCACCTCCGACGACAATCCCAGCCTGCACCAGTTCCGCCGTCTTTTGCCCTGCACGCGCAATCTTGTCCACGTCCGACGAATGCACCGTAACCGTCTGCTGCACAACATAACGCGGTCCGGTGGGATTATTGCCAAATTCATTGGCCTGTTTATCGGTCACCTGAATCTGACCGATCGTGATCTCCTGCAGCGTAATTCCCTGGTCCGCCATGAACTTCAAAACAGCATTCTTATCCGATTCGCTCTTGGCAAAAACCTGCGGCAGATCGTTACCCGCCTCCTTGAACGTCACCGGCCAGATAGCTGAGTCAGACTTCACCGTCCGCTCCACCAACCCCTTGACCGTGACATACCGGTCGGCAAGCTTGATGTCCTTGATCTGCGAACCAAGCACCCAACCACCGATCGCCAACCCAAGCAACAGACACAGGCCAAGCACAGTAGCAGAAGCAAATGAATGAGAAAGTCGTTGGTTGTCCAAAGAGATTGCCTCCGCCGAACCGACAGCAGAAGAATGCAGCAGCCTCGCTACCTTGTCAACGCCACAAACAAAAAGCCCCGGCACATACCGGGGCTTTCGTCATCAGGATTCTCTAGAAGCTAGAAAATATTCCAAAGCAACTGATTGTAAACATCGTGGTGGAACTGCACCTCAGGTGCCTTGACGATCGTGCCCAACAGACGCGGGCAGCGATCCGCCGAAGCCTGCTTCAGATCGGCATAACGCCCCTTCACATCTGCACCGAGCAGTTTCGTCGTCCACTCCGCCGCACGGAAATTCTCAAGAGCGGTGTAGACGTTGTCCGGCAAGTACCGCTCCGCCTGACGCAGATTCTTGATCTTCGCCGTCTCGCCATGCAGGCCGGTCTTGAAGATCGAGTACAGCACCAGGTAAGGATTCGCATCCGGTCCAACCGAACGAACCTCAACGCGCGCCGACTTCTCGTTGCCGATCGGAATCCGGATCATCGAGCCGCGATCCACAGCCGAAGCCTTCAGCTGGTTCGGAGCCTCAAAGTGAGGATCTAGCCGGCGATAAGCATTCACGCTGGCATTCAACAGCAGGCAAAGATCGTTGCCATGCGTCAGAATGCGATCCGTAAACTGCCAAGCGAGCTTCGAAATCTTCTCCTCGCCCTTCGGATCCCAGAAGATGTTCTTGCCGTTCTTCGTAATCGAAACATTGGTGTGCATGCCGCTACCATTGACGCCGACAACCGGCTTCGGCAGGAAGCTCGCCGTCATACCCATCTGCGTAGCAACCTGACGGCAGATCAGCTTGTACAACTGAATCTGATCGGCAGCAGCAACCACTTCACCATAGCTGTAGTTGATCTCGAACTGCGAAGGCGCAACCTCAGGATGGTCCTTCTCGTTTTCGAAGCCCATCGCCCGCTGAACCTCAGCCGTCGTATCGATGAACTCACGCAGCGGATCGCCCGGCAGCGAGTGATAGTACCCGCCCTTGTTGACATACTCGAACGCACCCGTCTCATGGTAGCGACGCTCAGCATCGATACCCTCAAACAGAAATCCTTCAATCTCGTTGGCTGCGTTCAGCGTATAACCCTGGGTCTTATAGAGCTCCGTAGAGAGCTCTTTCAAAACGCCGCGAATGTCCGCGCTATACGTGGTGCCGTTCTTATCGATCACCTCGCCGAATACCATCACCTTGCCTGCGCCAAACACGTCAGCTGGAACCCAGTAGAACGCGCTCCAGTCGATGCCCAACCGCAGGTCGCTCTCACGCTGCGCGGTAAAGCCACGGATCGACGAGCCGTCGAACGTTAGGTTGTCATAGCTCTTGACCAGGAACTTCTTGTCGTAATCGAGCATGTGCAGGCGGCCTTCAAGATCGCTGAACAGCACGGTCACGGCCTTAATCCGCTTCTCGTCGGTCAGGTACTTCAGGCGCTCTTCCTGAATCACATCGGCGGCCACGCGCTTCTTGCGCTGCTCTTTGGCCTGCAGGTTCAGGTCTTCCAGCTCTGCGTACGGAAGTTCCAGAAAATCACGAAATTCGCTCAACGTAATTGCTCCTTCTGCAATGAAATACACGGCTACCGCAACGGCTGGGACAAGATAATTTTCAGGTGAGTTGAAGAGGGCCCGCCCGACGCTGCGCCAGACGGCTCTACACCTCAAAACTAACAGAAATTCGCACACGAAAAAAGCTATATCCCTCAATTTTCGCCGCAAACCGTCGTCCTATCCCACAACCGTCAAATCTCTGCCGTAACCAGGTCAGTGCCGAGACGAACTTTCACCATGGGAAAGGAGGAGCCACATCTCTTTCAAGCTAGCTTTACTTCGCCGATTTCTTTGTTGCGGTCGCCTTAAGCTTGCCTCCTGTTAAGTTTCGGCAAGAAGCGCCATGCGCCACGTTGTCATAACGGTCCAGCCTATAAAATAAACAGGATTGCCATGGCTAAAAACTCGACCAAACGCGTCGCCCTCATCCAGATGTCCTGTGCTCCGGACACCCAGCTCAACCTAGACAAGGCCGCCGAGCGCGTCTACGAAGCCGCCGCTCAGGGAGCAACTCTCGTCTGCCTCCCCGAGCTCTTCCGCGCCCAATACTTCTGCCAGCGCGAAGACCACGCCCTCTTCGACCTCGCCGAGCCCATCCCGGGCCCCTCGACCGACGTCCTCACCCGCGTCTGTTGCGAAACCGGCGTCGTCCTCGTAGCCTCCCTCTTCGAGCGCCGCGCCCCCGGCCTCTACCACAACACTGCCGTCACCATCGAAAAGGACGGCCGCATCGCCGACATCTACCGCAAGATGCACATCCCCGACGACCCTCTCTACTACGAGAAGTTCTACTTCACCCCCGGCGACCTCGGCTTCAAAGCCACCCAAACCTCGCAAGGCCCCGTCGGCACTCTCGTCTGCTGGGACCAGTGGTACCCCGAAGGCGCCCGCCTCACCGTCCTCCGCGGCGCCGAAGTCCTCTTCTTCCCCACCGCCATCGGCTGGCACCCCTCCGAGAAAGAGGAGTATGGTACCGCGCAGTACGAGGCCTGGCAGACTGCCCAACGCGCCCACGCCATCGCCAACGGAGTCTTCGTCTGCGCCGTCAACCGCGTAGGCCATGAGCACGGCGACGTCAAATTCAAAGCCCCCGCCTCCGACGGCAACCCCGCCACCGTCGAACTCCACGGCCCCGGCGACCACACCCCGCACTCAGGCATCGAGTTCTGGGGCGGCAGCTTCATCGCCGATCCCTTCGGCCGCATCATCGCCTTGGCCAGCCACGATAAAGAGGAGATCCTCTACGCCGACCTCGACCCCAAACTCATCGAAGTCACCCGCCAGCACTGGCCCTTCCTACGCGACCGCCGCATAGACGCCTACGAAGGTATAGCCAAACGCTTTTTGGACTGAATATGCTCAGTGACATGCAAATCGCGCCAGAGACAGAGCAGGCAACCTTCCATGCCAAGGTTCACGAAGTCGCAAACGGCGTCGTTCGTAAATATGCCCCGCAGATTTTGATCCTGATCGAAGTTGATGGTTGGTTTGGATCCAAATGGCTAGGATTCTCTGGGAAAATGCTTGGGGCCTTGGGAGTATGGTCCCAGCCGTTATCAGTTCCGCCCTTCGTTCCCTCACGAATCGTGTCGCAGCGGAGATTTATCTCGCCAGACTATCTAGAGGCAGCTGTAGGTAATCCGCTTCACATCACAGTTCCGAGCTCTGTCGCAATAAGAAGAAAGTTGGCGACAGTCGAACCGAACGCCGCAGTTCTCTGGTTCAGCAGAGAGTCGCCTGACAATGGGCATGGCGCCCTGATGACATACATTCCTAGCGGCGGTTCTTATTTCCACTGGTATGCATCATGGCAGAGGCATGGCGACTGGAAGATTGAAGAAACAATCAACATTAGTCGGCAGGAACTCTTTTCCCTCATGGAAAGCGACTAAGCCAGTTCCGAATCACTAAGGGTACGCATCGCGTCAGGACCACAAAACCTGTCAAGCCCTAATTCCACCTAAACCACATAAAATCAAACACATCCATCTGGCCGAGTAATTACCCCCAGCTAGTTATACTTAAACAAGTAGAAGTAAGGAAGGCCATGTTCAGAGCAGACCTTTCTCCTTTGCAATGAATACTTTACGGGTAAAGTATTTACAATGAATACTTTACGCAAGACTTGCCGACTCAAGTAACTGATTGCAGATACTTTACCCAATTTAACCCAGGGGTAAGGTATACCGAAACGGACGTGGGTCGAGAATCCCATCCATCATCAGGGTCTCAGGAAGAGAGCGAAAGCGACACGTCATCCTTGAGTGGATGCGTAGGACGCAGTTTGGTAGTGGGAGCCGGTGGTCATGAGGTTCTCTATTTCTTCCAGAGCTTGAATGCCACCTCGTGCTCCTATGGCGGTGCAGTTGAGGGCAGCGGCGGCGCAGGCGAAGTCGAGCTGGCGATCGAGGGACCAGTCCTGAAGGAGTCCGTAGATGAAGCCAGCGTGGAAGATGTCGCCGGCTCCGGTGGTATCGAGCACGGGAACGTGGTAGGCGGGGGTATGGAGGAGCTGGTTGCCATCCCAGGCGAGGACGCCGTCATGGCCAAGGGTTGCAGCGGCAAGGCGGCTTCCGTAGCGGCGGTGCATCTGGCGCAGGGCCTGTTCCAGGTCAGCCTCATGCATGAGGCGTGTGGGAAAATCGCGGCTGACAATGAGGTAGTCAACGTTGGCGAGGAGGTCTTCGACGCCAGGATAGAGTTCGTCGAGATCGGCGATGACTGGGACTCCAGCAGCTCGTGCCCAGGCGGAGGCCGTAATGGCGGCCTCGGTGTCGAAGCCGTCAACGTGAAGGGCGCGGGCGTTGACGATCCATTCGCGGTCGAGCTCGGCGGGGCGGAGAGTCAGGCGTTCGTCTCGGCGGCACAGGACGGTGCGCTCGCCTTCGGCATCGACGAGGATGAGGGACTGGGCGCTAGCTCCGCCGGGGACGGTAATAATGCGGGTTTCGACGCCCGCGTGGGTGAAGGCTTCGCGATGGAGGGTCGCAGCGAGGTCGTCGCCGAGTTTGCCGACGTAGCGGGTGCGCATGCCCCAATGCTGGCAGGCGACGACGGTGGTCGCGACTTGTCCGCCGGGTAGGGTGCTGACGGCGGAGTATTCGGTCTTGGAGCCGCGGGTGGGGTATGTGGAGAGAGGGATAACGGTGTCTGTTGCGTTCAGTCCGACGCCGACAAGGTCAACCTTCGACGCTTTCGCCATGGTTTTACTGTAAATGAATTGGAAGTGTCTTGCGGGTCCGTGGTGGCGGATTGGACGGGTTATGCCTCACCCAGTCGTTCGGCTATGGCGGGGAGGGCTTGGGTGGCTGTGCTGAGGATGACTTCGTCAAAGGCATCGATGTTTTGCGGCTCCTCGGGCCCCACGTAAACGGTTCGGATGCCTCGCTGGTTGGCTAAATGCACGAAACCGGCGGCGGGATAGACAGAGCCGGAGGTGCCTATGACGAGGAGAATGTTAGCGCGGTCCAGTTCGCGGTAGATGGCGTCCATGTCGAGAGGGATTTCGCCAAACCAGACGATGTGCGGGCGTACGGTGGCGTGGCAGGTCTTGCAGACGGGAAGATCATTGGGGTCTTCGTAGAGCGCGTGGTCGGAGAAGTGCTCGTTGGAGCGGGTGCAGCGGGATTGGAAGAGACTGCCGTGCATGTGGTGGATGCGACGAGAACCAGCACGCTCATGGAGGTCGTCTACGTTTTGGGTGCAGAGGTAGAAGTTGTCTGAGTTGATTGTGGCGAGGTGTTGCTCGATTTGGGCCAGAGCTTTGTGAGCTGCGTTGGGTTGTGCGGCGAGAGCATCGCGGCGGCGCTGGGAATAGAAACGCCAGACGAGGGCAGGGTCGGCTTGCCAGGCTTCGTAGGTGGCCACTTCTTCGACGCGATGGCCATTCCAGAGGCCTCCGCTGCCGCGGAAGGTGGCGAGGCCGCTTTCCGCGGAGATGCCCGCTCCGGTCAGGACGAAAAGACGGTCTTGGAGAGAGAGGTGCATGAGTCGTCTCTTCATTCTAATGATGGATTTTTGAAGAGAACAATCACAAGGGCCTGTTTCGATCAAACGGCAGGTTCCTACGCTGCGCTGCGGAAATGGCAGCAAGCAACGGTGAGGGATAACGCGAATTTCCCGTATTGCAAATGCGACTCGGCGACGGCGATTCTCCCAAAAACCGGAAGCCACTCACAATGAAACTGTGAGTGGCTTCGATCGGAATGACGCAGTTTTGCGGTGGCAGCTGGTTGGGTTGACTGAGCGGTTATTCGCCGAAGTTTACGGATTCTATGCCGAGGAATTCGGCCGATTGGCCTAGCTCTTCTTCGATGCGGAGGAGTTGGTTGTATTTGGCGATGCGGTCGGTTCGGCTGGCGCTGCCGGTTTTGATCTGTCCGGCCCCGGTGCCTACGGCCAGGTCGGCGATGAAGGTGTCTTCGGTTTCACCCGAGCGGTGGCTGATGATGCTCGTATAGCCGAAGCGGCGGGCTAGTTCGATGGCGTCGAGGGTCTCGGAGATAGTGCCGATCTGGTTGACCTTAATGAGGATGGAGTTGGCGACCTTCTGCTCGATTCCCTGCTGGAGGCGCTGAGTGTTAGTGACGAAGAGGTCGTCGCCGACGAGCTGGACGAAGTCGCCGACCTGCTTGGTGAGGAGTTGCCAGCCGTCCCAGTCGTCTTCGGCGAGGCCGTCTTCGATGCTGACGATGGGGTACTGTCGGACCCAGGACTCCCAGAACTCGGCCATTTGGGCGGAGGTCTTTTCGGACTTGTCGGATTTTTTGAAAATGTATTTGCCGCTGGCCTTGTCGTAGAACTCGCTGGAGGCGGGGTCGAGGGCGATGGCGATGTCTTCGCCTGCTTTGTAGCCGGCTAGCTCGATGGCTTCGAGGATAAGTTCGATGGCTTCGGCGTTGGACTTGAGGTTGGGGGCGAAGCCGCCTTCGTCGCCTACCGCGGTGTTGTAGCCCTTCTTCTTAAGGACGCCCTTGAGGGTGTGGAAGGTTTCGGTGCCCCAGCGGAGAGCGTCGGAGAAGGTCTCCGCGCCGACGGGCATGACCATGAACTCCTGGAAGTCGACGTTCGAGTCGGCGTGGGAGCCACCATTAATGATGTTCATCATGGGGGTGGGGAGGATGCGGGCGTTGACACCGCCGAGGTAGCGGTAGAGCGGGAGCTTGAGGGCTTCGGCGGAGGCGCGGGCGACGGCCATGGAGACGGCGAGGATGGCGTTGGCTCCGAGCTTGCCCTTGTTGTCGGTGCCGTCGATGCCGATCATGGTGGCGTCGATGAGGCGCTGATTGGAGGCGTCCATGCCGGTGAGTTCGGGGGCGAGGATAGACTCGACGTTTTCGACGGCGTTGAGGACGCCTTTGCCGAGATAGTGATCTTTGTCACCATCGCGGAGTTCGACGGCCTCGTGCTCGCCTGTGGAGGCCCCGCTAGGAACGGCTGCGCGCCCTTTGGCTCCTCCCTCGAGGATGACGTCAGCTTCGACGGTGGGGTTTCCGCGGGAGTCGAGGATTTCGCGTGCGTGGATGGAGACGATCTCGGTCATGTTGCTCCTATGGCTGGATGGTGCGGGATGTTGTGCGACGACGCGGTGCATCAGGCGCTCGTTGAGTTTGGGGCGGCGATCGACGGGAACGGTGCGGCCACCAAGGGAAGCGATTGATTGCACCAGTTTTGCGTCGGAGGAACTCACCAAAGGGATTTTAGCAAAGGGATTGCGGGGTTGGCTGGACGGGGGATGAATCGTGGGGAGTTGCGCAAAGTGGGCTGGGAGGAAGATATTAGCAGGGTCGATTCCCTGCCGAGGATTTCGCTCCGAACGGCTTAGGCGGGCGGCTACCCTTTTAGCAGAGATTCGAGCGCGCTGAGTTAGGCTGCGCGTGTCTGGATTTCCAGTTCTTGATTGAGGGTGTTGCCATGAAGGTACAAATCGCTGCTGCCGCTTTTGTTCTTGGATCTGTTCCCGCGCTGGCTCAGATGACTGGGGTATCGCATCCTGATCCTGCGGTGATTACGACGACCGATGAGTCGGCTACGCCTGCTGTTCCGGCTAGTGATGCGACAGGTCGACGGCCTTTGAGTGCGAAGCCTGCAGCTGGAACTCCTGCGACTGCACCTGCGGCGACGGGCGAGGTTTATGGATCTTTTGTGCCGTATACGGGGCCGCTGCTGAAGACACCTGTTGCTTCGAGCGCGACTGCGGTTGTGGACAATCCTGATGGCCAGATTGTGACGAGTGTTCCTGAACGTGAAGGTGAGTTGCGTGAGGGCACGCTGCTTCGGGTGAATATCAAGGAAGGGATTTCGACGGCCAGTACGATGCCGGGAGCGAAGTTCACTGCTGAGATTGTCGAGGCGGTGTCGAAGGATGGCCGCGTGATTATTCCGGTTGGGGCAATCCTCGATGGGCAGGTGACGGAGGTTCGTAGTGGGCGGCGTGTTCTGGGTGGGGCAGCGCTGCATCTGGAGCCTCGGAGTATTACGCTGCCGGATGGGACTCATTATGTCGTTCACGCGCAGCTGATCGATGCGAGCCGGGGCAACTTCAATGTGGATTACGAAGGAACGTTGAAGTCGAAGGACGAAATGAAGAAGACACTGGCTGTGATGGGGTTGACGACGGGCGGCGGGGCTGCTGCGGGTGCGATGCTTGGCGGCGGCGTTGGTGCTGTTGTGGGCGCGGGTGTCGGGGCTGGCGTCAGCACGTTTATGTGGTTGAAGTCGGATCGGCAGGCTACGTTGGATAAGGATGCTCGGCTTGTGTTTAGTTTGACGACACCGATGATTTTAACGCCGATTAGCGATGCGCCGGTTCGTGTGGATGGAGCGGGTGGGGCGGCGCAGTAAAGATGGGCCAGTGATGTGTGAAAGGGCGGCTCTTGGATGAGCCGCTCTTTTCTTTTGCAGTCTTAGTCGCGGACCTGGGCCAGGAGGCGCTTCCAGTTTTTTTGGTTGCGGCGGTAGCTTTTTTTGAGGTCTTCGAGGATGCGCTCGAAGTCCGCGTGGCCGCTCATGTTGCGCCAGGCTGGATTTTTGCTGAACCAGGGGTAGTTTTCGTTGCCGAGGTAGATAGCGCGGCGGAGCCAGTGGAGGGCTTCGGACTCGTCGCCGTCGACGGCAAAGTAGGTGGCGAGACGATAGGCCATCTCGCTGTCTGCTTCGGCGGCGGAGAGGGTCTCGTCAATGATGAAGCTTGCGGCCTTTTGGCGGTCGCCTAGCTGGACATAGCAGAGGGCGATGGTCGGGAAGACGATGCGAAGAGATGAGTCATCACGGATGACGTTTTCGAGGGTCTCGACCGCTTTGGCGAGGTCACCGGTGCGCATTTGCTGATAGCCGAGAGAGATGCGGAGGAGGGGTTGGCGGGGTTCGAGGGTGAGACCCTTTTCGATCTCGTCTGCGGCTAACTCCATCTGGTTCTGGTACTGGTAGACGCGAGCGCGGTGGTTGTAGATCATAGCCGCGTTGGAGGGGTTCATACGCAGGGATGCGTTGAACTGTTCGAGGGCTTCCTCGTACATGCCGTCGATACGGAGGGTAATGCCGGCGACGAGACGAACGTTCCAGTCGTTGCCGGCGGTCTGGAGGAGGTTCTCGATGCCGTGGCGGGCGGACTCTTTTTCTCCGCGTGAGAGGAGCATGTAAACGCGGTAGAGATTGGCTTCGACGGAGCCGGGATCGAGTTGGAGGGATTTGTCGAAGGCGCGGCGAGCTTCGAGGACGTGCATCTGGCCGCCAAGGCCGTGGCGCGTGTATTGGAGGTGTGTGATGCCGAGACCGGACCAGCCAGGGGCGTAGTTGTCGTTCTGCTTGACGACGGACTCGAAGAGCTCGCGGGCACGGTCGAGGTCGTCGCGGCTGCCGGTGCGGGTCATGAAGGAGGAGAGGACGGCTCGGGCCTGGAGGTACTCCTCGGAGAGGTCTTCTGTCAGGGACGCGGCGCGATGGTTGTCGTGCGGGCCTTGCAGGTCGCCGAAGCCTTGAAGGGTGCTGAAGACTTCGTTGCAGATTTCGGTCTGGACGGAGACGAGATCGAAGGAGGCTACGTTGATGGAGCCTCCGGCGCGGACGCTTTGGCTGGAGACGTCGAGTAGCTGCCAGTTGAGGTCGAAGCCTTTGTCGGAACGGAGGAAGTTTCCGGCGAGGACAAAGTTGACGAGGAGTTTTTTGCCGATGCTCAAGGGGTCTAGCTGCTGGGTGGCTACGGTCATCAGAGAGCTTGACGGGCGGACTACGAGCGACGGCATACGGGCTAGACGGGCGGCGATGGCGTCGGCGAGGGCGTAGCCGTAGAGAGGGGCTACGTCGGCGGGGCCGTAGTTGATGAAGGGGAGGACGACGATGCTGTCGCTTTGCTTGCTTGCAGGGCTGGTGCCGGATTCGCGAAAGCGCTCGGCGAGCATGGAGAGGATGCCGGTGGTGCGTTTTTCTTCTTCCGGGGTCTCGAGCGGGAGACGGCCCTGCAGCAGGGTTATGGATTCGCCGCCGGGCATGAGTGCGGAGTCGAGTTGCATGGAGCGCATGATGGTCTTGAGAGACTCGCGTACGTCTGCGGCGGTGGAGAAGCGGGCGGAGGGCTGCTTTTCGAGGCAGCGAAGGATGACGCTTTCGAGTTCGACGGGGAGATGCGGGGCGATTTCGCGGATGGAGGGCGGGTCGGCGAACTGGATGGCGCGGATGGATTGGAAGTCGGGTGCGTCGGGACGGTGGAAGGGGTGGCGGCCGGTGGCGAGCTCGTAGAGGATGAGGCCGAGGGCGAAGATGTCGGACTGGACGCTGGATTGGCCGGTGACGAACTGCTCGGG
>Ga0070734_10002409_pt1 | contig 22780 bp, 20 predicted proteins | sample Coa_R1_8_FD_66444 | JGI IMG/M metagenome (GOLD analysis project Ga0070734, IMG submission 66444) | Surface soil microbial communities from Centralia Pennsylvania, which are recovering from an underground coalmine fire - Coalmine... | ecosystem: Environmental > Terrestrial > Soil > Unclassified ...
TGGCTTGAATAGCTAAAGATACTGCCGCGACTAGGAAATAGATGATGCGCCCCCGAGATATCGCCTATCCATTTACCAAAAGCCATTGAGCTCTTGGCTACCAGGCCATCATTTTTTTGGTTGCCATAAAAGATCGAACCCATCAGTTTTAAGGCATGACTACATAGATCTCTTATTCCCGCTGGCTTCACATCGGCGGTGCCGCATGAAAAAAGCTCGCACCTATTGTCTTCGCATGATGCAATACCGGCTTGATGCTGCTCGTTAAAATTCTCGGCCGTTTTACTGGTTAGTGATTTCATCGCCGCTTTAAAGTCCTGACGCTGCACGTTACCGGAAAGAATGCCAACGAAATGAGCAACCAGATCACCTCCTCGCCAAAACACGGAAGAGATAATCGGCAACAAGACCATATTACCGACCAAGAAATCGGCCACCTTGGATCCACGATGAGGCGTAGCAACAGTGGTTATCGAGGCCACTAGCTGTGGATATTTATCCAACACATATCGCGCATCGAGACCGCCAAGACTGTGACCGACGAGATTATACCTTTCATGTCCCCATTCTTTGAGCAGTTGATAAATCTGCTCTCCTCTCGTTTCGACGTCATGCGCCGAGCTGTGCTTAGCCACGTAGACCTTGGCACCGTTCTCCACCAGCCGTTCTGGTAGTTGCCCAAAATAGGAATAGCCAAATAGCGACTCAAAACCAAACAATCCAGGTATTAAAACGATGGGATAATGGGTTTTGGCCTCGTCCAGTTCAATTAATGCCATTGACGATGCACAGCATGTGAAAGAAACCAATATAAGGAATGCGAATTTCATCCTATTCTTCTATCAATTTTAGTGTTAAATGACAAACATGAGCGGGAATGACAAAGATGAAACGCTTTGGAATATCCTTTCGGCAACGTGCGTTTTAGCGATGTGCATCGTCTATTATCGAGGTCAGTCGTGGTTGCACAGATTGCCGTCAAAGAACTTACCCATGCCAATTTTCCGCCAGAGGCTAACAACTATCATAAGGACTTCGTCGATAGGGGCGTGGCAGTGATCCCAGGATTCCTGCCTTCATGGACAGTCGACAAAATCCTTTTGCAAAGTGAACCGCTTTTGGCTCAAGCCTTTCATAGTCGTTTGATTGGCAATGCCTACTTAAGTAAGCTCGACCACAGCTTACCTGCCGAGCATCCATACAATATGACACAAGAAACTGCACTGGCCACCATCGCGTTTGACGAAATCCCCAATGGCCATACATTGCGCGATATCTACTTAAGCGATGAGCTTAAGGAACTGGTGGCGGCCATTGTCGGTGAAGACAAGCTATACTTTTACGCCTGCCCCATGGGCGCATTAAACATTGCTGTCATGAGAGCTGGCGATTATTTGCGCTGGCACTTTGATCAATGCGATTTTGTGGTGTCAATTCCATTACAAGACGCCACGGCCGGCGGACATTTCCAATGCGTTCGAGATATCCGCTCTAGCGATAGCCCCAACTATGATGGTGTGCGACAGGTCTTGCTCGGGCAACACCCAGACGTCACCGAACTAAAGACCAATCCTGGAGACCTTATCGTTTTTCGCGGCAGGAATACCATTCACCGGGTTACCACCATCGAAGGAGAAAAACCTCGCCTTATGGCCCTCTTATCCTATGCCACCACACCTGATTGCGACAGCAGCGACCACCTCAAGATGATCCGATATGGACGCATCAAAGCTAAATCCTGTGCCTGAGGACTTTTTCAGGCAGAGCACCATCTGCAAGAACACCCACAGCATCAGTCGCTTTTCCCTAAGCGATTTCCCTGATGTGGTTAAATACTTGCTTTTAGTCAAAAAGGCCGCCGCCATCGCTAATGCCGATTGTGGTCACCTGGATGCCAAAAATGGTGAGCGCATTGCTCGTGCCTGCCAGGTTTTGATGGAGCATTGTCAAAGCGAAGCCTTCATGGTTGATGCCCTGCAAGGCGGTGGCGGCTTCGCTATCAACGGCAACATCAATGAAGCCATCCGCATGCAGGATGCCCAAGCCCACCCATCGCCATTGGACATCAAAGATATCAACCGCAGCCAAAGTTCCGCTGATGTTTGTGCAACCGCCTTGCGCCTTGGGCTTAGAAATCTTGCGCTAAAGCTGCACAAGGCTTTGTCATTGCTGGTAAGGATGCTTGCCAATTTCAGTCACAATTTTGGCAACACCAAAACCTTAAGCAGAACTTGCTGGCAGGATGCCTTGTCTATTTCTTTTCACGATCGCTTTTTGGGCATTGCACACGGCTTTGATATCAGCAGTGATGAATTGTGGCAGCGAGCACAAAATCTATTAATGGTGCCCTTGGGCACTACCGTAATCGGAACCGGCGCACAAGCAAGCCTAATTTATCAGGAGCGAGTGTTAGTGCGTTTGTCGGAGTTTCTTGACCAGCCAGTCTATCGGTCAAAAAACGCTATTACCAGTGCCCAAAATTTCCCTGATATAGCGCTGCTCGCCAACACGGTAAAAATGATAGCCGAAAGCGTCATTCGGTTCGGCCTTGATTTACGGCTACTTAGTTCTGGGCCGCGTGGCGGGCTTAACGAGATCGTCTTACCCAAAGTCGTGCAAAGCTCATCATTTTTTCCCAACAAATTTAATCCCACCATCGTGGAGACAGCCATTCAAGGCGCTGTCTTTGCCACCGTCATGGCCAATGCGGTCGACATCTTTCGCATCATGCCTGAAATCGACCTTAACATTTTTGAGTGGCCAGCGGGCATTCAGCTCTATTTGGGCATGGAAACACTTACGGCTTCTATCGATTGTCTAAGTCTTAGGGCTATCCAGGGCATGGAAGCTAATATAAAACGCTGCAGAGAATTGTCTGAATTCGCCCATCCAATTAACTGAGGATTATATGGACGCACCACGTTTAGATTGGGCCAAATCATGGCTCAGCCAAGAAAAACGCCATTACATAGGACGAGAATGGGTGGCGGGCTCAGGGGCCGAGTGGCCGGTTTACAATCCGAGCACCGAGCAGCAACTTTCCACCTTTCGCCAAGCTTCGGCTAATGAAGTAGACAGAGCCGTGGCCGCTGCTCGTTCTGCGTTCTTAGGCCAACATTGGCTTAAAAAATCCATGCGTGAACGTGTAAGACTTTTACAGCGTATTGCCGCCGTCATTCGCAGCCACAAAGAAGAGCTTGCCACACTAGAAACCCTAAACAATGGCAAAACCTATCGCGAATCACTGCTCGACGACTTGCCCGATTGTGCCTATGTCTTCGACTATTATGCAGGCTGGATCGATAAACATTATGGCGAGGTATGCCCAGTAAATCCTGGATTATTAAACTACACCTTAAAAGAGCCACTCGGGATGTGTGCTCAAATTGTGCCGTGGAATTTTCCCTTGCTGATGGCCACCTGGAAAATTGCGCCAGCGTTGGCCATGGGTAATACCGTCGTCATTAAGCCATCGGAATATACGCCCTTAAGTCTCATCTATCTATGCGAGATTATTGAGAAAGAAGTGGATCTGCCAAAGGGTGTTCTAAACTGTGTTCTGGGCGACGGTAAGGTGGGCGACATGCTCTCTATCCACCCCGACGTCCACAAGGTGGCCTTTACCGGCTCAACCGTGGTGGGCAAGAAGATTGTACAAAACGCGGGCCTATCCAATCTCAAGCAGGTGAGCCTAGAGCTTGGCGGCAAATCGCCATGTATCTTCTTTGACGATATTAACAATCTAGAAGAAGTAGCCGTCCATTGTTACGAAGCTATGTTTTGCCACAAAGGTGAAAAATGCTCGGAGCCCACCAGATTCATCATTCACGAGCGCATATTTGACCAACTTGCGGACCTCTTGATAAAGAAGGCAAAACTTGCGCGCCTGGGTGATCCATTTGCCGATTCCACTGAGCAAGGCCCTCAATGTCATAAGAAACATTTCGAGTCGGTGCTTAACTATATAGAAAAAGGCAAAAGCGAAGGTGCTACACTATTGGTGGGCGGACATATTGATCAACAGCAGTCTCGAGGCTACTTTATCAGGCCGACCATCTTTGCCATCGAGAATCCATCGCTGACCATCGCTCAAGAAGAAATCTTTGGTCCGGTATTGGTGCTAGAGAAGTTTTCGTCGGAAGAAGAGGCCGTTGAGCTCGCCAACCACACGAAATATGGGTTGGCTGCCGGTCTTTACACCAACAACGTCGCCCGCGCCCACCGGGTGGCCAGCAAGATCGATGCCGGCATGGTGTTCGTTAACCGCTATGGCTGCTATGAATTTTCAAGCCCCTTCGGCGGCTTTAAACAAAGCGGCTGGGGCAAGGAAATGGCTATCCACTCCCTCGCGAGCTACACCAAGACCAAATCCATTTGGCTCAGCATTTCGTAAGGACTTTTCGGATCGTTTGTGTCTATTGATAATAGCTTCCGCTTTCTTCGGGTAGCCCGCTTAGAAGTCTTTCGGATTCGATGAGCGCAATCTGACGCTTGATATCGCCAGGATCAGGATCATTAAACATGAGTATCGACAAAAATTCGAATTTTTGTGGAGTTTCATTTTTTGTCAACCTTTGGTTTTGGGTCTCCAGTTGGTTGTCAATTGCACGCTTCTTTCGAGCATTCGGCCCCGAATAAACATATATCGAGATTCCGCTTCTTCGTGCTACTTGGGAATTACATTTCACCCCCGCACGCACACACCCACTACATGGCCTCTTATTTTCACATTTACTATGCTTGATATGACATCTCTCACACGATCCTTTAACCGAGCCGTTTCTAATGCGCTTACGCTTACCCTTACGAACCTCTTTCGCGGAGTTCCTGTCCACGTCGTTAACTTCTTGGTTCGGCGAATAACTTGCCCAGTCCGCAGAATCTGCTGATAATAGGTCCAGACACGTTAAGTCTTCTGAGATACCATCGCTATGAACAATCTCAGATGAGAAAGCATGCGCGTTAATAAGCATTAAAAACATGCTAAAATTTGTCAAACTGACATTATTAATCATCTCAAATTTCCATTTTATTCTGTTGACGCACAACCGTCTAACGCGAGCTATTTTATAGTGTTTCTCAATAAATTCAACAGAGATATGGCAATAAAATATTACCTCACGATCAAAGGTGTCTCCCCACCTAGCAATGTGCTTTCCATCCTGTATAAAGGGAAAAAAGAATACTAGAAGGCGGCTATTTTGAAGATTATAAATGTGGTTTTTTCCTTGCTTTTAATTTCCTGCACCCAAATTCATGGCGCGACCAATGGCAAACAGGTGCATAATGAAAAGGCGGCAGCCAAGGAATTAAAGGTAGAAATTGATCTCACTAACCACATGAAGCATGAATTTGCCGTCAAGAAGACAATTACCTTGCCGTACAATCCTCTCGCTGCCCAAGCTGTTACTTTGACTAAAGTTTTAGTGCCAAATTCTGACCTGACAATTTTGCTTCAGATAATAGCGCGCAATTTTGGCGATTCATATACAGTGGCGCTTTTATCTTATGTAAAATCTAAGGATAAAAAAGATGAGTTCGATCCACTAGCAACTCATTATTTGAATTTAGCCCTATGCCAAGAGGGAGAAGTAGCCATGACGGGGCAATATAGATTTAAAGCAAAGGCGGCATTTGCAGGAATTCCCTGCAAAGAAAATGGGCAGACACAAAAAACCGCCACCCACTAATCGTGCATGCTATCGATTTTGGGCCAAGTAAAGATTTTATAAGATAGAGAAGGGTTGGCTTTGGCTTTCTTACGACATTTGCCGTGGAGATAGAATTTTTAAAATACGTTAATAATGCTTATGTCACGCTTTTCACGTAGTTCCCTCATGAAAGCCGCCGCCTCTTTTGAAACGGCACATTCGCTGCCACTACTCTTGTATTTGGCCTGGAGCGCAAGCGAGCCATTCGTACAGGGTGATGCCGTCAACCTACTCGCACACCACACGAAATTTGGCAGTCATTTCATGGAATTTGGTTATGGCCGCGATTCGACGACTAATGAACTTTTTATAACTATTCCTCGTCCAGAGAAGTTAGCAGAAATTTTGGCCGCGCTAGGTCTTGATTATGTAGAGCTGGTATCGGGTGGTACACCAATCAGCGTGGATGAGTATTTTCGACTTTTGAGCACAAAGAAAATACCGCTCGCGAAAATCGCAACACACGATGACTGTGAAGATGAAAGCATGCTTTACCACGCATATTTTCATGATCTTTTCAATCATGTCTTCTTGTGGGTCGCTTTACCCGACCATCTGAAAACTGTGGTTGCAAAACGCGCAGCTTTGTTTATTGAAACGTTTGCCAGCTTAGAATCTGCGTTTTTTAGCGATCCAGATGCCTTAGAGTTTATAAAATTCCTCAAATTCATCGCGGCGGCCGAATTTGATTCACATATGGGCACAAGCAATAATGATCTCCTAGGACATCCCGATCCTTTCTCGGTCGATAAAGATCACAAAGATGAAATCGAATCTCGCTATCAAATGTTTATGAACTTTGGTTTCGTCCCGAATAAAAACCCAAGCGTAATATTCAAGCCTCACGCTTTTGTGGCAACCTGGTTTATGCATCTATCAAATTTTTTTGAGAACGAGTTCAGAGAACTTTCTGAAAAAATAAAGGCAAAAGAACAATTTGTTGCTTTTGATATAATCCAAAAAGACCAGATAGCTAGAAGCGCATTTGAACATCTTGAGAAGCTGCCATTAGAGATGACTAAACGCGCTATTCGCCAAGTTCGAGACAAAGCATGCATGCTCTTCGAGGTCGATCAAAAAGCGCCACTAGCCGATACCAAATTCCCATCCATAGAAGAGCTATACCAACAAATAACCGAACGCTATCAATCTATTCTAGATACATTGAATAATTCACAACGGCTGACTCAATAATTTATAGACTTATCTCGTGAAAGCCCTTATTTTCAGAATTGATCCATTGCAGAATTGCATCAGGATGGGCAAACGTGCTTCGCAGCTTGACGCAGGTAATCATGTTCCCATCATTGGAAAATCGGGTGTGCATTACATTATCTAAAAATGGTTCATAGGAATTTTGCACATAATCATTCGGGGCATTAAAATCGCTAGCCTGAAATTCCTGCAGAGAAAATGTCGAAATGCGTTCAAAGATCCGTTTGGATTCGCTCCAGCGCTTATAGATATAACCGTCGTGGCCACTTAATTCAGAGCCAAAACTATCATCAAAGTTCACCTTTTCGAATTGAATAATCTTACCTCGACTGTCTGTAAACGTATTAACCCCTCGTAAATCGCGAGGAAGTTTGACGGCCTGGAAGATATTAAAAAGTCCAAAGCCCACGTCCACTAAATACATACTATCGCCCAGGGTAACTGTGGAAAGTTGGTGACTTGGCCACGGAATTTTGCCTGGCTCTTTCCCTGCCCATACCGAAGCCTTATGCCGTTTTACATCTAATTTGAGGTGTTTCAATAATTGAAAAAGCAACTCGTTGACTTCATAACAATAACCTCCTCGGTATTGGCCATTTTTATGCCTGAGAATCTTGTCCTTGATAGCTGCCAGCGTAATCACCACTGGACGTTTTGGATCTGCATGCATGTTGAGGTTTTCGAAGGGAATAGCAACGAGATGAGCTTGTATCAGTCGATTGAGCAAGTCATGGTCGATAGGGCTCTTAATAGTATCTTGTGGTAAATCAAGCCTTTTGAAATATAACTCTATAGCCTCATCATCGAGCCTATCAGTATTTGCCGCCAAAAGAGGCGCCACCGACAAGAGACCACCAATAATAGCCATCACACTTCCTATTTTCATGATTCGCATCCCATAACTCCAATTTAGTTTATTGACGAGATAATGCCACTACATTCAAAAAACCCAAGGCATGTGGGTTGTGGTGGCAGACTTAAATTCATTACTTGCATCAAGGTTCCGATTTGATTCCGGATTATCTAGCGATGATAGATATCCCGACGCCACGTATATTGTAAGGAGAGGACGGTTTTTGATGATAGTTGCACCCGTTGGATTGACCTCTTTGTATTTTTGGCTTAGGTCACCATCGCGAGGCCACCCGTGTCGAGTTCATTACGACGCAACAGACTCTAACATGACGTTATACAGTTATTGGCGATATGAAGCGCATTCCTCAGCTGTAAACATAAATAAGGATCTCGTATGAAGCTTTTGGCCATTGTTCACTTAATATTCTCTATTAATTTAGTTGTGGCTGCCGATGCACCTTTAATGGATACTGAAAGTGGATTTAAGCGGTTTTTTGAAGCGGTGTTGCATAAATTTACTGACGATTTCCAAGTATATGTTGACGAGGCGACGGTGCAAATCAGCTCCGAAGGCCAGCTTGAGCAGATTAAAGCCGAGTTGTCACGAATACTTCAGTCAAATTCGAATTTCTTCAATCACCTCGGCTATAGAGTCCAAAATGCTACCATTTGGCAAGATCCAGATGCCGAAGGAAGAGATATAGCAAGGCATAAGCCAAATAATTTGGACGAGGCCATCAATTATACGAAAAGCGTCTTTGGTAGCAACATGTTCGATATATTAGGCCTAACTTCTGAGTCGATATTTAAAGTCACACAAGGAGCGAAATTCGAAAACGGTGTTTTGTACACATCAGAGTTTCCTAAAGATACCGTGAAAGTACTTAAGAGCTACGCAAAGTTCTGGGTGTCGTCTATTGCTAACAAGTCGGTTTGGGACATTCGGAGGTCCATTTATGGTGACGGCTCCTTTAAGCCTTCATTAAGGGCCATGGATCATAAGAAAGCGTATCATGTCAGCGGTCTTTTTCAGAGAAGCTGTGTGGTGCTTGAATCCGAAAATAAGGTGCAAATTATATTCGATCTGAATTATATTCATAACTTAATTATGCCGCCAACCATTGTCAAAGAACGTAAACAAGAAAAGGAAATTCTTGTCATTGATCGTTCGCACATAATGACTTACCTTAAGCAGTTAAGTAGCGATGGCATTCTTTTAAGTATCTTTGAATCCGATGGAACTACTTATGCTCATCCTATGATCGTTGCAGAAAAAGCTCGTGACCCAAAGCCCGCTTATCACTATTTTGTTATTGATCACAGTCAAAGCATTGCCAGCAATTATCCAATAATTTCGTCTATTTTAAATGAATTTATAGATAAAATTTCTGACACAAATCCACTATCAAAAGCGTGCGTGATCTTCTTTTCAAATAGCATCGATAAAAAGAGTATTTTCCCGTTATGCAACAAGACAGATATAAAGTGCATTATTAAGGATCCCAAAATAGACTTTGGTAATCAAACATCTCTAAACGACGCGGTGGATCAGGTCTTCAAAGAAATTAAGAACGACGAATTGGCAAAAAGATATCATGTGACACTTACCGTAATTACCGATGGCAAGGACAATAAGTCCATTATTAAAGTGGATCAACTAGGACAATCAATCCAAGCGACACCCGAGTCATTAAGGCCAACAATATTTACCTTTGGTTTTGGTGACGCTGACCAGGAAAAACTAAACCAATTGTCGGCGTCGTGTTCGAGCCCATATATAAAGTGCAATAGTGTTGAAGATTTAAAAATCTTGCACGATCATCTAGAGGCATTTACCCACGAACGAGAAATCTACGAGTTCCTGGTTAAACTTGTCGACAACAAGGAAATGTCCATCAGCATTCCGGTGCTAAAAAATAATAGCCCTCATCTTGTTAAAATTTTACTTCCGCTCACTGACAATGAGCTTTATCTTAAAGTACAAGGCAAGGAACTAACCGTTCGACTTGAGCAGCACCAGGCTGTTCGTAAAGCTACAACTGCCGATCAAATCTATCTGCTAAGGAGCGAAGCGGTAGCCATCGACAGCAACCAGAATCTGCTCCCCGGCAAAAAAGGACTTGAATTCGGGAGAATTCTCAATGCATTGGGTAATATTAAAATCGCGAAAAATGATGAGGAACGACTACGGAAAAAGATCGTTGAAGAAATTAAGGTACTAACGCAAAAATATTTGGATTAGGGACGCGTGGTTGCGCTATTGACGCCGGAAATGGCAGTTATGAAGAGATAGCGGAGAATTTTGGCGTGGCTATTTGCTCTGTTCGCCGCTGGGTTGGTCTTTTGCGAGATACCGGTAGCGTGCAAAAGCGCTCCGCCCCTGGCGCTGCATGTCGAATAAAGGACTGTCAGCTTGTAAAGCTCGAGCAGCTTGACAGCCTTTCACATTGATTTTGATAGTTTATCGCGTGGAGCATTTTGCTCACATTTGAGGCGCGCTAACCGCGAATAGTGGACCTATTTAAGGGAAGCGCCCAAAATGTGGGGGAAATGGGCAAGCGGTAACCTATCAAAATCAACGGGAGGCGCTGTGTCATATGGTGCAAACGGGAAGCTCTTCTTTAATTGACTTGTCTTTGACTAAAAGATCGATAAGCTCGATAAGGTCGCCAATCTCTCTTTCGCGATGGGCCACTGATCGCTTTATGATCTCCTTTTGCTGCTCTGGGCAGCTTGTTGATGGCGTTTCAGAAAGGAATGATGGATTAGCAACGAGTTCCTCTGGGATTTTCGATTTACATCCGGTCAACAAAACGACTATGAGTAAAGTGCTCATCAGAAAGCGCATACGGATCCCCAAAGCTGAATTTGCTGCTAAAACGCAGGCAGATATCGCACTATCTTATTTTTATATTGTAATCGTACCCACTTTTCTCCCTGTTCATTTTCCATAATTAAAGCTTCTGGGTTGTCTTCCGGCCGATTCAGAATATCAGTCAGATTTTTTGCAATCCTTTCGGCCTCAAGGGTGACGCGCTCTGGGCTTATATGAGCCGTGTTATCCATAAAAGCATATAGCTTCGCTTGAACTTGCCGATCTCTAACATCTCGATCCGCAGCTATCGCTGTTTTGCTGGTGTTAGCGGTGCTAACTAATGGAGAAGCTGGTTGCCCTTTTTCGCTATCTTCATGCAAAATTTCCGCGTTGAAATCAGTTAGAACTCTTATGGACTTTTCCGCAGAATCATCCCTTAGAAAATAGACCATAACAACCGCAATAAATACTACTGCCGCAGTGCCTATTGTCCTCGTCATTTTACGCCCTCCTTACATAGATCGTTGAGTGTAACGACCCCATGGAAAGATTTACTATCAACATTTGGTTGGTCATCAGCAATCGCTTTAGAGAACAAGTTTTGAAGGCATCGGCCCAATCATTAATGCCACAGATTCTTCCCAAACTAAGATATTGGCTTTTGGATAGCCCAGTGTGGTTATCGGTTAACAAAATTAGATCAACATAGCTTTCGTAATCACGAGCCAGCCAATTTTTGTCGCTGATACTTGGAAACCCTTTCATACGCTGCTCAATAAATCCTTGTATTTTGGAAAGTGCGGTCCTGACCCAAAGCCCTTCACTCGAAAACAACAAGTCTTTAAACAAAGTTGTCAAAACTAACGAGGCGCCATCCTGCAGCCCCCCTTCTCTAGTCTTACCTGTCAATAGCCCCAAGAGATGGTGCCTACTTCTGCTTTTAATTGGCTCGGTAACGGTTGCCACTTTGTCCCGGCAACGATTCTTCCGGAAATTATCATGCATCTTTTTTGCTACGGCTTTTTGTTGTTCATCAATTAGCAGATCCCCAGCACCAAAGATCAGAGAATTGGGCGAGGAAATTGCGCCCTTAATGCGATCAAATTCATTTTGGTCAAGCGAGCTCAAACAGGACGTGAAACCGGCTAACATGGCTTCTAGTAATTCCTCATTACCCGCATGCAGCGCTGTACCACCAGGAATTGTCAGTCCCCATACTCCTTTCGTCCCCTCTCGAAAAATTCTAAGAGCTGATTTTGCATCGGGCTCAAAGATAGCACTTAACTCTTTCGCAAGATCGTCGCCAATTACTGCGGGCGAGTATACAGCTTTTTCGCTCCTAAATTGCAAAATGACCTGAAAGTCCGGCCAAGCGTATAATGCGCCCGTCTCGTCGGGCTTGAATCGCATTGTTGCTGTTGGCCAGAAGTGTAATTCAAGTGGCACGGCATCCAAGTTGCTCCCAAATAGAGCCACCAACAAACTTGCTACCCTTCCAAACATTGTAAGGAAATGTCTTTGCGCCATGTTTTCCTCAAATTCCTATGCATCAGAGGGACTTGCAGAACTTAGAAATTGTCATCCAGAGAAAGCGGAATCCACCACGCGGCTATGGAGTCTGCCCTCCCGCGCTCATGGAAATGACAAAAGGCGTAAATTGGCAAGGTGCTCGTCAGCAAAATCATCGCGTCGAATTACATTTTTTCCTGTCGCCAGACTAAGCCCAAGGATCCAAAATGACCCCATTTTCATCGATGGTAAGATTTTTCGTGCTGTTTTCAGCCGAGTCCGAACAAGACCTGCCAGGCAGCTTGCTACCGCAAACACTTTGGCTCTTGCCTAGATCGGTGTCAGATTTTGCGCGATAATCAGCAAGCTTGCTTGATGGGCACGCTCCAAGAAATCTATCGTAGCCATCCTTTTTCCAGCACAACACCGGGAACCCATCGAATGCAATGCGCTCAGTCTTTTGAACGTTGGATTCGCTGATGGACGTGGTGAATTTGATAGATTCAGTCACCGTCGAATCCTCCACGCGTGTATGCCAATAGAAACCCCGAGCCCCTCCTACAGCAAAACTGGCAATTGTACCCCAAGGCTGACCAAACGCACTTACCCATGTCGTGAGTGACCAAAAGTCATAATTGGTATTTTGTGCTCTAGATGCATGGTAATTGAGTTCCCGATTAACGAATTCTCGATATTCATCCATTTCTAAGCGGGATTTGGCAGCTCTTTGCATTTTTAGGTTCATATAGATGTTGTATAAATGCTTGATGGCGTAATATGCTCCCGAGTCTCCGTCACCTTTTACAATGCTGTACTTGCACGCGCCTGCTTCGAGGGCTGAATAGTTGATTCGATTATAGACATCGCCATCATAAATCACGGCGCCATCTTTAACATCAGTCCGTCCCTCAACTCTAAAACCATTTGTAAAATCGCAGGTGATCGAACCTTCAAAATCTGGCTGAATAAAGGAAACATCAGCTTCAAAGTAAACGGGCATTGTGACGGCACCTGTGCGCGACACCTTCGCCATCGTTGCACCTAACCAGGTGTATTCGATAACGACGTTGCAACTCCGTGTGCTGCCACATGCGCCATTTGAACCTCCATTAATCGCCAAATAGAGTCTCGGAGCAGTTATGACCCGGTCCGTTCCTAAAAAATAAGGAGCATCAGTTTTTGCGTCGCTTTTTGCAGTCATAGCAGTACCACGAACATAGACTCGATTGGCTGGTAGCGACGTTACCTGTACATCGGGCCTAATTCTTTTATATAATGCAATCCAGTCCTTTTGCTGTTCTGTGTATCCCGCTTCGAAGGTTGCTGTCCTGTAGCCAAATTGACCCAGGCCTGTTGCTCGAGCCAATAAGCTTGCAATCCCCTCACGCATCTCTCGCACCGAAGAGCCCCTCAATTTTTCTTCTTCGTCTTGAGTGGCTGTTAAACCGAGCATCGACAATTTAAGTTGAATTTGGTTTACTACTTGCTTTCTTAACCCAATTGAAGTTTCATCAATTCCTCGGTCGGCCTTTGCCTCAAGCTCGTCTATCTGACTTTGTAGTGAAGAAACTTCCGCTCTAAGCTGTGACATCAGCTGCTTCGAAGTTTCCACTGACAGCTGGTCATTGGAATTTGAAATATTTTTGGATAGCTTTTCTAAAGCAGATAACTTTGTATTTCTTTCTTGATAACATTGGTTTATTTTGAAGAGCTCAAAATCAAAAGAAGTCACCAACTCATAGATCTCACTGATTATTTTGAGTCCCTCGTCAGCTAATTCCTGGGTGCCGACAGTACTTCGTTCTTCCGAAGCCTGAAAAAATGGTGCTATGAAAAACACCTTCCTAATTCTTCTATCCTCTATCTGGCTAATTGCGGAGGGATTTTGATGATCGGGAAATACGTCAAGTCCTTTTATGAAGTAAGCAAACTCCTGAGTGGCCCCTTCGCTATTAAGAAGCTCTCGAATGGAGTTTAAGTCCTCGCCTGTTAGAGGCAGAGAGCCCGGTGTCTTTAGCGGAGCAGCGAGAACAAAACTGCAGAAATAGGCGACAAAAACAAGAACGGTTCCAAGTGCTCGATAAACCTCTTTATGTGTCATGGCATATCCTTTCTTAAAAAATTGCAAAGTTTCATAAACTAAAGGGCGATGCCTTTCTTGTGACCGTCGGAAAATAAAGAGTTCACATTTTTTTTGCTTAGGATCACGATAACCGGTTGATCACAAGGTGGTGGTCCGATGAGATGCCGGAATATCTTGCCAGCGTTGATGGATTCGCCAGAAGCCATGGAAATTCTGAGAGGAGGAGGACGATGATGAAGCGCGTCTAGGACATTCCCGCGTTCTTGGTGCTTTTGGGCCACAAATGGCAGACGCGGGATAGATGATTACGCAACTCAACTACGGTCGAGCAAATGAAATCAAATCGGCCACGTAAACGGACTCGCAAGGTCGGCAACAGAATCTAGCTGCTAACCTGGGCAGCGCTGTACCGCCCAAGGAAACTAATAAACGTGCCCCGGATATTGTTCGGCAAACTGCTCAAGAAGGCGTTTGAGCTCGGTTAGAAACACTTGACTAGTATAATTTGACCTAAAGCTCGTGTGAAACATGTATCCAAATTCTGGCTTAAGCGCTTGGTTTGCAAATTGGTAAGTATTCTTGGTGAAATTTACTAAAGCATCCAAATTATAATCGTGTGCAGAATTTTCGACGAGAGCGGCTTCGTTACTCATTTTGAATTTGATGTTATCTCCATTGAATTCATTAATGAGATGCGCGTCTTGATGTTCGGCTGAATCGACAAAAAAAACATCTGGATTAGCCAAAGATACTGAACTGACAAGAATTGTTACGGCCAAAACAAAAAAATTGCGAATAAACATGAAACCTCCTCTTGTCGTATTTTCTTAGCAACGGGAAATGTACCAAGCAAGGGACCAAATTTCTGTCCATCGGGGTTAGGGCCATGTTTTCGCGTGAATTTTCGCGTGAAATGGGCCAGGTCACCAGAATATGGTTTCGTCTGCCACGATCGTAGATGAGCCATTGACGCCACGCCAATTACACAATAATATATAAATTGAATTTTAAGGAGATAATTATGCATAGAATCCTGACCATTATTTTTATCTGCATGTATCAAATGAGCTTTATGGCCGGATGCCATGTTGGTGATTTATCAAGGAATCAAATACCAGAGCTGACTAATGCAATAGAGATTAATAAGAAGGCACCTGGAATCTTTGTTTTATTGCAATGCCCTAAAAAAAATAAGAGTTTTGTTAAGTACTTTGGTTATCGTAACGCCTTTGTCATACCCAATGATGAATCTATTGGTTGGCTCGATACGAAAGATTGTGGGGACATAACAACCAACGCTAAGTTTGGGTTTTTCGCCTGCGATTGGAAGCTTCAGGAGACTTTTCGCAATCTCGCTACCAAACATCACAGTTCGGGAACGCTTAAAGAAAACGAATCAATGATAGTACCAGGAGCAGATTCAGATTGGCTATGGGTGGAGCTGACCGCTTCTTCTCGGGAATAAAATTGCCACCGGTCCTAAAGCCTTCAACGGATAGGCAGCCCGTTAAATAGTTATGAAAAAAAGAAGAATACTTGCGTGCACCTTAGGTTCTGTTGAGTTTTTGGGTAGGGCTCACAAATTTGGCGCAGCGATGCGCCGAAGCCCTAGGCCGGACATATAATGGCAATTTTCAGCCGGCCGATTCTGCAGGCGCAGCGATGCGCCAAATTTGTGAGCCCTACCCAAAAACTCAACTGCATCTCGTCTTTGCCGATCAAAAGTTATTTAAGCAATTTGTTAAGCAAATCCCTTTGGTTGCAGACAAATATAAGGACGTTCCTGGTTTTAGCTCTAGATATTATCCACGTCGATTTGCTGAACTCATGAATACGCTTAACTCTTTGTCGCCAAAAGAAAGACTCGCACAATACAATAAAGCGTATGTAGATAAATTTCTAAATTATACGTTTAGGGCCATTCTACATGCCGACGAATACAAAGCACGTCACTACATCATTCCGGAACGATCTATAATAGCCTTGAGGGAATTTCTTAGCTATGGCTCCTGGGGTTCGGCATCAACTAGGCTAGATATTTGGCAGAAATTTCTGCCGAACAATACCATTATGCTCACTGACGATGGCAACAACGGCGTTGAATGTATCGACAATGCTGGGAGGTTGCTAGGCATTCTCTACCCAGAAAACGCTGAAGCTATTTGGGCCAATAATAATACGCGAATCACGAAGGAGACAATGAAAACAATTTTCGGCATAGAGCGCCTGCGTGACCTTGAAACGACACATTTTCTCGAAGCAGTGCCTATTTTCGTCAATGGCAATCATTATAATTTGGCCGTGCGAAAGTCCGCCGCCAAAAAATTTGGCTTTTAACCATGCCTGTTGGTCAGGAAACCTAAGCGTTTGAATTTTTGAGCAGGCTGTCGGGCTGGGCATAAGATACCCTTCTGAGGTCAATTAGGACCATTTTAAGGAGCGATAGGGTGGCCCCGATAACCAAAAAGAGTGCCGGTAGGCCGCCTAGTCCGCACAAGAGTTTCATGCCATCGATTCCGGAAAGAAAGACCGTGATAAAGGCCACAAAGCCGACGGTGATGGCCCAAGTGATTTTGAGGGAGCCTAAGCCTTGGCCATGCTGATCGGTGGCGTGCTGCTTAGTGCACAGCGCACCGATAGCATCAGTCGTGGAATCGGCCGCAGTGGTGTAAGAAACGAAACTTACTATTACAAACAGGGTTATGAGCAGTAGTGAACTCGGTAGTTTGTTTAGGAGTTCGTAAGATACTGCGTTGGGACCAAGCCTTTGTAGGACTTCATAAAGGCTACCATCGAGCTTCTGAAAATAAAGCGCGCTTCCGCCGAATATCCCAACCCAAATGCAACTAAATAGCGATGGGGCGAATAAATTTATATGAATAAAATCTCGCACGGTGTGGCCATAGGAAATTCGCCCAAGAAACACGGCCGTGATGGGAGCCCAGGATAGCCAGCTCGACCAATAGAAGATGGGCCATTGATTTGGCCATGGGTCGCCGGTGGTGCTCGTGGTAAAAGTGCTCATAGCAATGAAGTTTCTGACAAAATAGCGAAAAGCTTCGATAATCGATTTCACGATATGCTCAGTTGGTCCTAGGAAAAAGATCAACGCCAGCATTAGGAAAAACAACCAAACGTTAATGCTTGACAATAGGCGTATGCCTTTCAACAAACCACTTAAGGCAGATGCTGTAAAGCTCACCACCAACAGCACAATAAATATCGCCAACATGAACGGCTGTGCTGCCGTTGGCAGGTGGCCGGCAAAGGCGCCACTCATGGTGAGCGCGCCTGTCCCCAAGGATGCCGCAAGACCAGCCACGAGGGTAAACACGCACATACCGTCAATCAAAGAAGCAAACCTATTGGTGGTAGATCCCAGCATCGGCGAAAAAATAGCAGCCAAAGAGAAAGGCTGGGCCAAATTATAAATGGCCAGAGCAAAGGCCAATCCTGGGATAGTATAGATGGCGTACGAAGTAATTGACCAATGATGAAACAATGTGGCCAGCGCAAACTGCTCGGCCTGCGGCGTGCCGGCCTCAATGCCTAAACTTGCCGGGGGCGCCATCATATGCACTAGCGGTTCAGACGTGGCCCAAAACATGATGCCTGCCGTAACCGTTGTACACAGTGATATGGCAAACCACTGCTTTTTATTGAGTAGCGGTGTGGCCTTGTCTCCACCAATTCTGACGTGAGCGAGTGGGCTTACGTAAACGAGGAGACAAATAATCACCATGCCTAAGGTGCCATAGGCGTAAAGCCAATCTAAAGAGTTAAAAATGGTTTCCTTAAGATGCTCTAAGACCGCAATAAATCTCGATCCGCCCACTAAGCTCAAGCAGCCGATCAAAAAGAAGGCGCCATAAGCTGGCCAAAAAACGCTATGACGAATAGACAGGGCTCTTTTCACTGTGGTGCCCCCTTGGCGCTAGGGAATTACACCACCAACTGCAGACCACCGCTGCCCTATTCCAAGTTATGAATTATTCGCTTTTATTGGCAACTTGCTTGCTATCTAGCAGGTTTTTATATTCTTCTTGCGTCATGGCGTAATCAAGGACCTTGACTTGGGCAGATTGTCTTAGGGTCGCAATCAGCTCCTCACCTTTGCGCATGCGTTTGGTGCGGGTAATGGCATCAACCACACGGGGGCGAACACTTTCTAATGGAGCAGGTTTGGCCGATGTCTTTTCTTCGACGTAAACAACGTGATAGCCAAAATCGGTCTTCACTGGACCCACAGGCGTTTTTAGCGGTGCACTGAAAGCCAAATCTTCAAATGATTTCACCATGCGGCCCCGAGCAAAAAGTCCGAGATCTCCACCGCTTTTTACGCTTGGACCTTCGCTATATTTTTGCACCAGATCAACAAACGATGCACCGGGCTTAAGTGCGTCCTCCAAAATTTGCTTGGCTTTCTTTAAGGCCGCATCCACTTTGGCTTGCGGGTCCTTAGGATCTAGTTTTACTAAGATATGCCGTGCGCGCACCATTTCCGGCTGAGTAAATACCCGCTCATTTCCCCGATAGTAATTTAATATTTCCTCTTCGGTTGGCTCCTCAACCGTGCTCAGCTTGGTAATGACCTTATCTCTTAGCAAATCCTTTAAAATCGTCTTTTCTACTTGCTCTTGTGTTAATCCTTCCTTTTGTAAATAAGTAAGATAGGCTGATTGTCCGCCTATTCTTTCCTTGTATTTCTCAAGACCGTCCACTCGCTCAAATCTATCTATTTTGATGCCGTTTTTCTCTGCACTTTGACTAAATAGCTCGTCGTCAATCATTTTACGCAAGAAGCTTGCACGCAATCTGCGGTCAAACTCGCCGGCGAGCGGCCTGCCCGCTTTCGCATATTTTTCGGCAGCCTTTTTATGCAGGACATCTAACTCTGATCTCTTGAGGCTTATGCCATTAACGGTGGCAGAAACATCCTCTTTTAAGGAGCCATCGGCTGATGCAGCCGCCTTATCCGCGTTTTTACATGAGTTACAGGCCGACATCCCAACCATGTTGGCAACAAGAACCATCATGACTAACGTGCTTAAGGCGCCTTTTCTCTGTGCCATCTTTTTCCCCCCAAATTGTTTACTCTCACGGTATCCATAGCGATGGTACAATCAAGGAACTCGTTCCTGTCAATAGTAGTGTCAGACATGACCACCGTGTTCATGACAACTGCATCGGGGCCGATAAGAGACCGTTCACCAACAATTACGTTGGGACCAACAACAGCGCCTGCATCAATTTGAGCCCCTTCAGCAATGATCACTGGGCCCTTAAGCTCAGCTTCGTCATCTATCTTGGCGCTCTTACCCACAAAGATGCCGTCGCCAGATAATGAGTAGCCCTCAACTAGATGGAGCAAAGGCTGAAACGTCTTGAGCACCAACATGTTCTCATCAAATAGGCGTTCCGCCGTGCCCAGGTCATTGTAAGCTAATGGCTCTATTATCGCTCTCACATCACGCCCGTCACGAAGCCAGCGTGGATAAACATCCGCCACCAGACTTCGTCGCTCATGACTCGCAAGCTCTAAAACCGCGCTTGGGGAAAGTAGCTGAATTCCCGTGAAAAAACCCTGGCACAAGGACGGCATTTCTGTTGCATAGTATTTACCAAGCTTAACGATGCGTCCTTGCCTATCTGCGCCAACCATACCCTCATAGCCTTCGATCCGGCGATTTTCACAGCACAGCAGGCTTGCAAAGTTATCGACATGTAAAAAACGCGCGATCTCTACCGAGCAAAAAATATCACCATGAATGATAACCATGGGCCTATTTTCTATCTGCAATTGACGGATGGCATTGGCCACCCCGCCTGCGGTATTCAGAATTTCCCGCTCATAAATAAGATGAAGCCGACTCTTGAAATGATATTTTGCTAACGATTGTCTGATTTGGTCTGATTGATAGTGAAGATTAAGAATTATATCCTTGATACCGGCTTGTTCGAGCATTCTTATCAGGAAATAGACCATGGGCTTGCCTGCTACTTCCATAATGGGCTTGGGCCTAAGCAAGCTCAAGGGCTTTAGCCTGCTGCCATAGCCTGCCGCTAATATCATTCCAATCGGCGCGTGTGCCATTTCGAATACTCCAAGCCGGCTCTTGACCATCGCGATGGTCATTATATAAAAATACCATGAATAGCCTAAACAAAAGCCAGCAAAATACAATTCGGCTCGACGCGCAAAACGGGGATGATATTAAGCGCGCGGCCAGCATACTTAAGAACTTTGGTACCGTGGCTTTGCCCACGGAAACGGTTTACGGCTTAGCTGCCCATGCTCTTAACGCCCATGCCATCAACAAGGTGTTTGCGGCAAAAAATAGACCACTTAACAATCCACTCATCCTTCATGTCAGCGACAAAGAAAAAGCCCTAGAACTATTTGATTCACAGATTAGCAATCCGCGATTTAAGCGGCGCTTTGACGCACTGGCCGATGCGTTTTGGCCAGGCCCGTTAACGATGATATTTAACCGAGCGTCTTTCATTCCCAAAAAAGCCGTTGGCAATTTGACCACCGCTGCCGTACGGGTGCCTAACCATTATGCGACCTTATCGATCCTAAAGCTAATCGATTTTCCAGTGGTGATGCCCAGCGCTAATTTGTCGAGCAGACCAAGCCCTACCACTGCAGCTCATGTCCTTAAAACCTTAGAGGGCAGGATCGATGCCGTGGTTGACGGAGGTGATTGTGACGTGGGCATCGAGTCCACCGTGATCAAAATCGATGGGGAGAGTGTGGTCTTATTGCGGCCAGGCTCGGTTAACAAGTTAATGCTCGAAAATGTCCTGCAAGAAATAGTCGTCGTTAATGAACCGCAAAATCAGCTTAGGCCCTTATCGCCCGGGCTATCCTATTTACATTATTCGCCAAAAGTTAGCTCGGTAACAGTGGTGGACAAGGCGGCCATGGCCAACCATTGGCACGGCACAGGCACCGTGCTGTTAAAGTGTGAAGATTTTGATGCCATGAACGAACGTGAGGGATCACGCCCGATGCACGCCCATACCTTTATTTTGAGTGACGACCCCAAGCAATGCGCTCGCGAACTTTATCGGTGTTTACATGCCTGCGAGCAGATAGCTGATCAGCCACTGTTTATCTTGCTGCCAGAGGATCCAAAAGAGGAATGGTGCGCCGTAATCGATCGCCTTACCCGGTCGGCAGGCTTTTTATCTATGTCGTGCTGAGGTGATCGAAGGCATTGGCTTGCAGAACCGGCAGCAGCATATTTTCCGCTACTTGACAGAGGCCCAAAAGCAAGCAGTGAAACCGCTCTAAATTGAGATGAGCCACTGGTAAGTTAACCTTGACAAAGACATCGCCATCATCATCGATGCCGATGCCGACATGGTGGATTTCTTGGCTCATAGCGCCAATAAGACGAACAACCGCTGATCCCCAGTGCTGATCAAAGCGATCCACCACTGGGTCAATTACCATACAGATATCTAGGCTTCCGAGATAGATCATCACTTCGCTGGTGCCAAACTCACCAGAATAAAAAGTGCGCACAACTTTGGCTGACAAGACCTCTGTAGGCCATTCCATTTGCCGCAAAAACTCAATAATTTCATCGAAAACTCGGCCATCTGACCCGTTTCCGCCCATATCGCCGCTCATAAAAACTTCCAAATTCGCAAATAAAAAACAACAATTTTCTCACAATAGACTGATAACAACTGCCTGAGGCCTAAACAACGTTAAAACTGGAGCGAGCGAAGCGCGCTGAACCCACACGACCTATATGGCTCTGTATCTCGTGTAGCGAGATACATACGCCCCTTCGACAGGGGCCGACTGCCAAGCAGGCGGGGGATGTCACGAATCTCGAGAATCAGCGCAATTATCTACAACGGATTGACGGGGCCCATCCACCAAAATGATGCCTACGGGGAGGACCGCTACATGTCGATTTGGGTTTTTTATATAATATTTGGGTGCGTATTACTGGCATTGCTTTATGCGGCCATTACGCTTTGGTCAGTGATGGCGTGTGACACGGGCACGCAAGAAATGCGAGAGATTTCGCAAGCTATTCAAGAGGGGGCTAAAGCCTTTCTCAACCGCCAATACAAAGTGATTTGTGTCATTGGATGCATCATTGCCGTAGTGCTGACCTTGATGCTCGGCCCTTATGTTGGCCTTGGATTTTTGGCCGGAGCCATTCTGTCGGGAGCTGCAGGCTACATTGGCATGAACGTTTCCGTTCGAGCCAATGTGCGCACCACGCAAGCGGCGCGAACAAGCTTGGGCAGAGCCTTGAAAGTTTCCTTTGATGCCGGTGCCATCACTGGCATGTTGGTGGTAAGCCTTGGACTGCTTAGCGTTGCCGGCTATTTTTTCGCACTTAGGGGCACAGGCCAGAATATACGACACGTACTCGAGGCATTGGTATCACTGTCATTTGGCGCATCGCTCATTTCCATTTTTGCGCGATTGGGTGGCGGCATATTTACCAAGGGCGCCGACGTTGGCGCCGACCTAGTCGGTAAAGTGGAAGTGGGTATTCCGGAAGATGATCCACGTAATCCCGCCGTCATCGCTGATAATGTCGGTGACAACGTTGGCGA
>Ga0070734_10002412_pt1 | contig 22765 bp, 19 predicted proteins | sample Coa_R1_8_FD_66444 | JGI IMG/M metagenome (GOLD analysis project Ga0070734, IMG submission 66444) | Surface soil microbial communities from Centralia Pennsylvania, which are recovering from an underground coalmine fire - Coalmine... | ecosystem: Environmental > Terrestrial > Soil > Unclassified ...
TGCCGGTGTTCGCTGCCAAACGGGCATGCCCTCATGCGCGGGCGTTATTGGCGGGGGCCGTCGGTGCGAACGTACAGTGCGCGCATGTATCGGTACGATGACATCGATGCGACGCTCGTGGCCGAGCGCGTCACCCAGTTTCGCGATCAGACGCGGCGATTTCTGGCGGGCGAGCTCACCGAGGACGAGTTCAAGGCGCTGCGCCTGCGCAACGGACTGTACATCCAGCGCCATGCGCCCATGCTGCGAATCGCGATTCCCTATGGGCTGCTGTCGACCCGCCAGCTGCGCGCGCTTGCCTCGATCGCGCGTCGCTACGACCGCGGCTACGGTCATTTCACGACGCGCCAGAATCTGCAGTTCAACTGGCCGCGCCTCGAAGAGGTGCCCGACATCCTCGAGGAGCTGGCGCGCGTCGAGATGCACTCCATCCAGACGAGCGGCAACTGCATTCGCAACACCACCTCCGATCACCTCGCCGGGGTGGCGCCCGATGAGCTCGAAGATCCACGCCCGTGGTGCGAGATCATCCGCCAGTGGTCGACCTTCCACCCCGAATTCACCTACCTGCCCCGCAAGTTCAAGATTGCCGTGACGGGCGCCGAGCGCGACCGTGCCGCATCGCTGGTGCACGACATCGGCGTGCATCTCGTGCGCGGCGCCGACGGTGAGCCGGGCTTCGAGATCCTCGCCGGCGGCGGCCTCGGACGCACGCCGATCATCGGCCACGTGGTGCGCGGATTCCTGCCGCAGAGACACCTGCTGTCCTATCTCGAGGCGATCTTGCGCATCTACAACCGCGAGGGTCGCCGCGACAACCTGCACAAGGCCCGCATCAAGATCCTGGTTCGCTCGCTCGGCATCGATGAATTTCGTCGTCGTGTGGAGACCGAGTGGGAGCAGCTGCGCGACGGGCCGCTCACCTTGGGAGACGCCGAGCTCAAGCGCATGCGAAGCTTCTTCGCACCGCCCGCATACCGCACGCTCCCCGACGTCGATCCCACCGAGGGACGCGGGACCGCGTTTCGCGCCTGGTACCGCTACAATACGAGCGCGCACAAGGTACCCGGATATCGCGCCGTGTTCGTATCGCTGAAGAAGCCGGGCGCTCCGCCCGGCGACATCACCGATGCGCAGATGGAGCTCCTCGCCGATCTCGCCGATCGCCACAGCTTCGGCGAGCTGCGGGTCACGCACACCCAGAATCTGCTGCTTGCGGACGTCGAGCAGGGCGAGACCTACGCGCTGTGGCGTGCGCTCGAGGGCGCGGGTCTCGCAACGCCCAACATCGGCACGCTCACCGACATGATCTGCTGCCCCGGCCTCGATTTCTGCAGCCTCGCGAATGCGGGCTCGATCGAGGTCGCACGGCTCATCAACGAACGGTTCGACGACTATGATTACCTCTACGACCTCGGCGAGATCGAGCTGAAGATGTCGGGTTGCATGAATGCGTGCGGCCATCATCACGTCGGGCACATCGGCATCCTCGGCGTCGACAAGGGCGGGGAGGAGTGGTACCAGATCACGATCGGCGGCGCCGCGGGAAACGATGCGTCCCTGGGCACGGTCATCGGCCCATCGGTCGCGAAGCAGGACGTCGCCGAGACCATCGATCGGTTGCTGTCGGTCTACGTCGAGGAGCGCGAGCCCGAGGAGCGTTTCCTCGACACGGTACGCCGCCTCGGCGTCAGGCCTTTCAAGGAACGGGTATATGCCGCGCCGGCTGTTGCGTGACGCCGCGATCGTCATCGACGAGTGGCGCACGCTCGCCGAGCTCGAAGCGGATGGCCCGAGGCCCGATCCATTGCAGCCGGGCAGCCTCCAGGCCCTGCGGGTGGCTTCCACCCCGCTGATCCTCAGCTTCGCGCAGTGGCGCGCCGAGCGCGAGCGCTGGCAGGCTCTTGCCGGACCGCTCGGGGTCATTCTCGCGCCGGCCGATCCGGTCGAGGCGCTGATCGAGGACCTGCCGCGCTTTGCCCTGCTCGGCGCGGAGTTTCCCGGCCCCGGAGACGGACGCGGCTACACCCAGGGCCGACTGCTGCGTGAGCGCTGGCACTTCCCCGGTGAGCTCAGAGCATGCGGCTACGTGCGCCAGGATCAGCTGTTCCTGCTGGCGCGCTGCGGCTTCAACAGCTTCGAGCTTCCGGAGAGCGAGCTCGAGGCCGCGCGCCTCGCCCTCGACACCTTCAGCGCAGCGTACCAGCCGGCAAACGATGCGGGATTGAGGCGCAGTTTGCGCCGGCGCGCCTGAAGGGAGCGGGGCACGCCTGTAGGGAGCCGCGGTGCTTGCACGAGGGCCGGTTGACAGGCTCTAGGGTTTATCTCGCAGCGGGATCTCCCGGCCCTCGAGCGCTCGCTCCACCTCCTCGGAAGTCTCGAGCTTCTCGAGGTCGCGCACCAGCCGTCGCGGCAGGTGCGGGGCCAGCAGCTCAATGAACTCGTACATGTAAGCCCTGAGGAAGGCGCTGCGCCTAAATCCGATCCAGGTGGTGTGGCTCTCGAATAGGTGCGCGGCATCGAGCACCTCGAGATCGGCATCCGCCACCGGGTCGATTGCGAGCCGCGCGAGAATGCCGACCCCGAGGCCGATGCGCACGTAGGTCTTGATCACATCGGAATCGCGCGCGGTGAGCGCGACATCCAGCGACAGGCCCGCCGTCTCGAACAGCGCGGGAAGCGAGGAGCGCCCGGAGAAGCTGAAGACGTAGGTGACGATCGGATACTCGGCGAGCTTCTTCAGGGTCAAGCGTCCGGCCGAGGCGAGCGGGTGGCCGCGCGGAACGACCACCGCGCGATGCCAGCGATACACGGGCAGGCGCACGAGGTGCGGGAACAGGTCCTCCGATCCCGTGGCGATCGCGAAGTCCACGCGCTCGCGCGCCACCATCTCGGCAATCTGCTCCGAGGTGCCCTGGTGCAGATGCAGCCGCACCTTCGGGTACTTCGCGCGAAACGCGCGGATCACCGGCGGCAGCACGTAGCGTGCCTGCGTGTGCGTGGTGGCGATCGACAGCGTGCCGCCGTCGGCCTGGCGCAGCTCCGCCGAGGAGCGGCGGATGTTCTGCATCTCGCGCAGGATGTTGCTCGCGCGGGCGATGATCTCCTCGCCCGCCGCGGTCGTGCGCGTGAGCGCGCGTCCCTCGCGCTCGAACAGCTGAAACCCGAGCTCCTCCTCGAGCATCTTCAGCTGTCGGCTGACACCGGGCTGCGAGGTGTGCAACTGACGCGCGGCGGCGGTGATGTTGAGCCCGCTCTCGTGAACGGCGACCAGATAGCGCAGCTGCTGCAGCTTCACGGCAGCACGTGCAGCGTCGTGTTGAACAGGAACGGATCGCGGAATTCGGTCGACTCGCCCGCCTGCTTGCCGGCGACCGGCTGTAGCCGCGCCGACAGCGGCTTGTGCCACTTCCAGGCAAGCGCGGCAACGTCACCGAAGATGCGCTCGAGCTGGGCCGCGCTCACATCGCCCGGCAACGGAACGGTATCGAGCCCGGTGCCGCAGACCGCCGAATAGGCCAGCAGGTCGTCGATGCCGTAGGCGCCTTCCGACCAGCGCTGCGCAAGCAGCTTGTCCTCCATCACCGGCACCATCAGACCGGAGTATCCGATCTGCCTCACCGGCACGGCCTTCACCGCCGAGGTAATCGCAAGGGCGGCGGTGAGCGTGCCGCTCGAGCCGAAGCGCGCTCCCGTATAGGCCTCGATGGCGGCGCCGATCGACACATCGGCCAGCGGTGCCGGGGTCGGATCGACGCCCATGAAGGTCCAGCGCGTCGCGGCGGACACCTGCTCGCCCACGGCCTGGGCCCGTTTCGCATGCACCGTCAGCTCGCGGGTGAGCTGCGCCACCGACTCCTTGAAGTCGCCCCGGGTGCGCGCGAACACGCGGGCGACCAAGCCGGCACCCTCGAGGCCGATGGAGAAGCGTCGATCCTCGCCGGTGAAGTAAGCGCCGGGATAGAAGGGGCCGTAGGGCGCGAGCATCGCGGTGGCGGTGAAGTTGAAATTGCCCTGGCTGTGCGGGCTGTGCTCGGCGAGCGAGCGCACCAGGATCGCGCTTTCGTGGATGACGCGCCAGTGAATGCCATCGTCGGCCGCGATGAGCGCGCTGCCGTTGAGGTGCGAGAGGGTTGCGAGCGCCCGCCCGAGCAGGCGCATGGCCCGCGGATCGTCCTCATCTTTGAGCATCGCGGGGCCGACGTTGGGCAGGAAATCCTCCTTGACCGAGAGCTCATCGAACGCCTTCAAGAAGGCGAGCGCCTCCTCGTCCGAGGCACCGCTCACCAGCTCGGCGAGGGGCTGCGTCACGATGCGCAGCGTCTCGACCTGGTAGCCGGCCTGCGCAAACTCCCTCCGGGCCGCCCGCAGCACGCCGAGCGTCTCGCCGATCTGCTCGACGTAGCGGGTGCGATCGAGACGCACGAAGGCCGTGATGGCGCGCACCTTGGGCAGAGTGGACTGCGGCGTCTCGAGCGGGGCAGCGACCGTGAGGCTCGAGAACAGCACCCATCCCATCACCCATATCGCCCTTCTCGTCATGGCCGCTCCCGATCGATGGGATCTATTCAAGCACAGGGCCGCACACGCCGCACCCGTCCTCAAAGGGACAGGAGCCGGTAGCCCGCAAGCACAAGCGTTGCGGCGAGCACGGTTCGCAGCAATGCCTCGGGCACCCGTCCGGCGAGGTGGCTGCCGAAATAGATTCCAGGCAGCGAGCCGACGAGCAGCGAGACGAGCAGCCGCGCATCGACCGAGCCGAACATCCAGTGGCCGAGTCCGGCCACGAGCGTGAGCGGTACGGCATGCGCGATATCCACCGCCACGATGCGGGCGGTCGTGAGCCGCGGATAGAGCAGGTACAGCGCGACGATGCCGAGCGCTCCCGCTCCGACGGAGGAAATCGACACGAGGACGCCGAGCAGCGCGCCGGCCCCGACCGTCATGCCGGTGCGCAGCGCCCGTGCGCTGCCGCCTGCGACGGCCGGTCCGACCTTGAGCGCCACCGTCCGCCGCCGCAAGTTCCGCAGGAGTGACAGGATGAGGGCGCCGGCCGTGAGCAGCAACGCCACCCCCAGGGTGAGCGTGACCAGACGCGAGGACCCCGGCGCGCTCAAGCGATGCACGAGAAGCAGCGTGATGAAGGCCGCGGGCACGCTGCCCGACCCGAGCAGAACGACGATGCGCCAGTCGACGCGCCGGTGCCGCGAGTGCACCCAGGTGCCGCAGGCCTTGGTGACGGCGGCGTGCAACAAATCGGTGCCCACCGCGGTCACCGGAGGCACCTGAAACACGAGCACCAAGATGGGGGTCATCAACGAGCCGCCTCCGACGCCCGTGAGACCGACGATCGTTCCCACCAGGAGGCCGGCAAGCGCCTGCGTGGGATCGATCATGCGCCGCCCGCCTCCCTCATGCCCTGCATGATACGGACTGGCGTGTTGCGCAGCCTCGCCGGTTGATAATTCACGGTTCTATGCTCATGCGCATCGAGCAGCATGTTGGCCGCTGCCGCGAAGCTTCGCTAGAGTGGGCGCTGTGAAGCACGGCCGCCATGAGGCTCACTTGCGTTATTTCCCCGTCTTTTTCGATCTCACCGGGCAAGGCGTCCTCATCGTCGGCGCGGGCGAGGTGGCCGCACGAAAGCTCGCGCTGCTCGAGCGCAGCGGCGCACGCATCACCGTGGTCGCACCCCGAGCGGTGCCGTCCATTCTCGAGAGCGCAGCGCAATCGCGTCTGACGCTGCACCTGCGCGAGTTCGCGCCCGCCGATCTCGAGGGCGCGCGCCTCGTCATTGTGGCGACCGCCCAGCGTGCGCTCAACCGCTGGATCGCACGGCTATGCGAGTCGCGGGCGATTGCGGTGAACGTCGTGGACGATCGCGCCGCCTCGCGCTTCATCGTTCCCGCCCTCATCGATCGCGATCCGGTGCTGATTGCAGTCTCGAGCGGCGGCACCTCGCCGGTGCTCGCGCGCCGTCTGCGCGAGCGCCTCGAGGCCTCGATACCGAAGCGGCTCGGCGAGCTCGCGCTCTGGCTGAAGGATCTGCGCGCGGACGCTCGGCGGCGGCTGCGCACGCTCGATGAGCGGCGGCGCTTTTTCGAGACATTGATCGACGGCTTCGCCTCCCGCCGCTGGCTCGCCGGCGACCGGCGCGGCGCGCGCCGCGAGGCGCAACGTCTGCTGCAGCATTCGAGCACCCCCTCGCGCGCGACGGGCGAGGTCACGTTGGTCGGCGCGGGTCCGGGCGATCCCGAGCTCCTCACCCTCAAGGGCCTGCGCGCGCTCGCGGATGCGGATGTGATCTTTCACGACCGGCTCGTGAGCCGATCGATTCTCGACCTCGCGCGACGCGATGCGCGCTGCGTGCCGGTGGGCAAGTCGCCGGGCGGGTTGGGCCATACGCAAAGCGAAATCAATGCGCTCCTCGTCGAGGCGGCTCGGCGGGGCGAGCGCGTGGTGCGCCTGAAGGGCGGTGACCCCTTCGTCTTCGGACGCGGCGGGGAGGAGATTGCGGCGCTCGCGCGGGCGGGGATCCCGTTCTGTGTCATCCCCGGCATCACCGCGGCGAGCGGCGCGGCGGCCTACTCGGGCATTCCGCTCACGCATCGCGAGCTCGCGCATGGCGTCACCTTGGTCACTGGACACGACGAGGCCTCGATCGACTGGCACGGCCTCGCGCGGCCCGGGCACACGGTGGTCTTTTACATGGGTCTCGCGCGACTCGAGCGCATCGCAGCGCGTCTCATCGAGCATGGCGCCGACCCCGCGCGTCCCGCCGCGCTCATCGCGGATGCGACCACCGCGGGCCAGCGCGTGCTCACGGCGCCGCTCGTGCGCATCGCGGCGATCGCCGCGGGCGCCGCGCTGGTCGCACCGGTGTTGCTGATCGTGGGCGAGGTGGTGTCGTTGCACGAGACGCTCGCCTGGTTCGGACTCGATGAGGAGACGGCGCTCACGCGCAGTGCCTGAAAGCCGCGGTGTGCGCGGCCCCTTTCAGCTCAGCGCCGACTCGAACCCGCGCTCGCGGATCCAGGCTCGATTGAACAGGCGCGATTGATACTTCGCGCCCCCGTCGCACAGGATCGTGACGAGCACATGGCCGGGCCCGAGCTGCCGCGCGAGCTGCACGGCGGCCGCAACGTTGATGGCGGCCGTGCTCCCAAGCAAGAGTCCTTCCTCGCGCAGCAGCCGGTATACGAAGCGCATTGTCTCCGCATCGCTGATGCGCAGCGCATCATCGATCGGCGCCCCGGCAAGATTGGCCGTGACGCGACCCGTACCGATGCCCTCGGTGATCGAGGAGCCACCATCGGATCTCAGCTCCCCGTCCTTGATGTAGTGATACAGCGAGCTGCCGGGCGGGTCGACCAGCACGGTGCGGATGCGCGGTGACTGTGACTTGAGATACGCCGCGACCCCCGCGAGCGTGCCGCCGGTGCCGGTCGCTGCACAGAACAGGTCGATCCTGCCGGCGAGATCGCGCCAGATTTCGGGCCCGGTCGACTCGAAGTGCGCGGCCCGGTTCGCGGTGTTGTCGAACTGATTGGCCCACACCGCATCGGGCAGCTCCTCGGCGAGCCGGCCAGCGACTTTCTGGTATTGATTGGGATTGCTGTAGGGCACGGCCGGCACCTTGCGCAGCTCCGCGCCGAGCGCCTCGATCGTCTGATACTTCTCGGCCGACTGATTGTCGGGCATCACGATGACGCACTTGTAGCCACGGGCGTTACAGACGTGAGCGAGTCCGATTCCGGTATTGCCGGCCGTTCCCTCGACCACGGTACCGCCCGGCTTGAGCAGTCCCCGCCGCTCGGCGTCGAGCACGATCCATTTCGCGGCTCGATCTTTGACCGAGCCGCCCGGATTCATGAATTCCGCCTTGCCGTAGATGTCGCACCCCGTTTCGGCACTGAGGCGCGCGAGGCGAATGAGCGGCGTGTTGCCCACCGCATCCAGAAATCCCTCGCAGAGGCTCAAGGGCAACTCACCGCGCGGCGCGGGCAGTGTGCGGAGAGATCCAGGGCGACGAAAAGGCGAGCCGTCGTCGTCGGACGCGCGACACGGGCGATCACGGCAAGGGCGCGCATCGAGTTTCAGGCTATGCCCGGCCTCCGATCGTGTCAACGGCGCTCCCCAGGGGGACCGCTGTTCGGGTCACTCGCGAGCGCGTCGCGCCCGCGCACGGGGCATCGCGCCTGCGCATCGGGCGCACGAGGCGGGCGAGGCGCGCATAAAAGAATCCCCGGGAGACCCGGGGAGCGGGAGTGGAACAGGTGCAGAGTAACTACCCGACACGTCCGTAGATGGCGGATGCGCTGCACAAAAATGTGCACGAACGCTCGACCTTCTTTGAGTTCGGATGTTGCGCTAATGTGACTTTGGCCAAAAGACGCACTAGCGCGACGGAAATGATGGTAGCACTTTCGTCAGCCAAAATATAGGCTTAACTGCATCGCTTTCGTTCGAGGCGGGGTTACATATCGTTCATCATTGTACGTGTTTTTCCTACAACAATGCGGCGATGAAGCTCGATGCGTCAACCACTTAGCCAAGCTGCGCTCAAGGCCAGCAACTGGCGCGAGTCTCGAAATGCGGGCTGCTGGCCTTCGCCTTGACCACGCAGAAACGCTGACCGGTCGGCGCCTCCATCACCCACCAGCTTTGCACCGCCTGCACGCGTCGCGCACCCAGCGCTTCGAGCCTGCGGACCTCCGCCTCCACATCGTCGGTCTCGATGTCGAGATGCACGCGGCTCGGGTGGTCGACCACCTGCACCTCGATATCGAGGCCGTGCTGGCTGTCCTCGAGCGCGCAATACTTGGCGCCCTCTGCGCCGGGCAGCTCGCGCAGCGGCATGCCCAGGGCGGCGGCCCAGAATTGCGCCGCGGTGCGCAGATCCCCGCCGCGACAGTCGATGATGAACCCGCTCAGTTTGCTTTTGTGCATGAACTACCTCAGATTTTCTTGAGTTTGACCGGCCTATCTTTCCATGCTCGAGGATCCGCATGAAATACCTGCACACCATGGTGCGTGTCACCGATATTGAGCAATCGCTGCGCTTCTATCGCGACGCGCTCGGGCTCATCGAGCTGTCGCGCAAGGACTACTCTCAAGGACGCTACACGCTGGTATTTCTCGCAGCACCCGGCGATGAGCAAGCTCAGGTCGAGCTCACGCACAACTGGGATCCAGAGAGCTACGGCAGCGGGCGCAACTTCGGGCATCTCGCCTACGCGGTCGAGAACATATACGACACCTGTCGCCGGCTCATGGACCATGGGGTCACCATCAATCGGCCGCCCCGCGACGGCCGGATGGCGTTCGTGCGCTCGCCCGATCAGATCTCGATCGAGCTGCTGCAGGCGGGGGCGGCGCTGCCGGCGGCCGAGCCTTGGAGGAGCATGCCGAACAGCGGAGTCTGGTAGGCGGCCTCGCGCCTAGAACATCTCCGAGGCGTCGGGCGCCTTGATCTCGACGGTGCTCGAGCGCGAGGCAATGTAATCGCCCGTGATCATCTCATCATAGGCCTGCCCGGGGCCCACCATCGGATAGACCCCCGCGTTGTCATCGATCATGACCTCGAGGAACGCCGCGCCCTTGAAGCGGATGAACTCCTCGATCACGCGCGGCAGGTCGCTCTTGCGCTCGAGACGCGCCGCGAACTTGAAGCCGTCGGCGAGAGCAGCCTTGACGAAATCCTTGCGGTGCAGGCTCTTGTCGCTCGCGGAGAGCCGACCCTTGAAGAACAGCTTCTGCCACTGCTTGACCATGCCGTCGCCACAGTTGTTGAGCACGATCACCTTGATCGGCAAATCATAGGTGGTGACCGTCTCGAGCTCACCGATGTTCATGCGGATGCTGGCATCCCCATCGACGTCGATCACCAGGCGGCTCGGATGTGCGAACTGCGCGCCAACCGCGGCCGGCAGGCCAAATCCCATCGTGCCCATGCTGCCGGAGGTCAGCCAGAGGCGCGGACTCTTGAAGTCGAAGTACTGCGCGGCCCACATCTGATGTTGTCCGACGCCGGTGGTGATGATGGCCTCACCCTGCGTGAGCCGATTGATCTCCTCGATCACGTAGTACGGCTGGATCAGCGGACTCGCGCGATCGTAGTTCATCGCATGCCGCGCCTTGAGCTCATCGCAACGTGCACGCCACTCTGGCCACGTGCGCGCCACACCGTGTCGGCGTGCGTACTCGATGAGCGAATCGAGGGCCTCCGTCATGAGGCCGACGTGACTCCAGTCGACGCGCTTTACCTTGTTGATTTCGGAGATGTCGATGTCGAGATGCGCGATGAAGCGCGCGCCGCTCGCGAACTTGCTCGGATTGCCGGCAACGCGGTCATCGAACCGTGCCCCGACCGCAAACAGGAAGTCGCAGTCCTCGACGGCATAGTTGGCGAATGCGGTGCCGTGCATGCCGAGCATCCGCATCGACAGCGGGTGCGTGGTGTCGACCGAGCCGATGCCCATGAGCGTCGTCACCACGGGGATGCCGAGCAGCTCGGCGAACTCGCGCAGCGAGGGCGCCGCGCCGGCGTTCACGACCCCGCCGCCCGCATAGATCAGCGGTCGTGCGGCCTGCTCGAGCGCCGTAAAGAAGCTTGCACACGCCGGCTCGCTGAGCTTGCTCGCGCGCACTCGATTGAGGCGTTGGCGATAGCCGGGGATCGGCAGCCGGCCCGAGCCGTGGAAGACACCTTTCCAGTTCTGCACGTCCTTCGGGATGTCGAGCACCACGGGCCCGGGCCGGCCGGTACGCGCGATCTCGAAAGCCGTGCGCACGGTTGCCTCGAGGCGCGTTGGATCGGTTATTAGAAAGACGTGCTTCGCGACGGCTCCCATGATGCTCGGCACCGGCGCCTCCTGGAAGGCATCGGTACCAATGGCCGTGGTGGAGACCTGACCGCAGATGACGACAATCGGCACTGAATCGGCCTGGCAGTCGCGCACCGGCGTCACCATGTTGGTCGCCCCGGGCCCGGAGGTGACCATGACCACGCCGACACGGCCGCTCGCGCGCGCATAGCCGGCGGCCATGAACCCCGCACCCTGCTCGTTCGCCGGGACGATCAGCGGCATCGGCGAGCCATGCTCGAGGTTGTAGCGAAAGACGGCGTCGTAGATCGGGAGGATGGCACCGCCCGAGTAGCCGAAGATCGTATCGACACCCTCGTCGGCGAGCACCTGAACGAGCATATCGGCACCCGTCATACTGGCGCCCGCCAGCGGATGTGCTCCTCGACTCAGAACGTCCTCGCGCTCCTGCATGCATCCGAGCCTAGCAGTTCTCGCTCTGGCGCCCAAGTAGCGCCCTCCCGTATCCTTGCTGATCCCTATGCGACACGTCATTGCCTTGCTGCTGCAGAACGAGGCCGGCGCCCTGACTCGCGTCACCGGCCTCATCTCGAGTCGTGGCTACAACATCGAGTCGCTTTCGGTCGCGCCCACCATCGATCCGACGGTCTCGCGGCTCACCCTGGTGACGACCGGCTCGGATGCCGTGATCGCGCAGATCAACGCCCAGCTGTCGAAGCTCGTCGATGTGGTGGCGGTCGAGGACCTCACGAGCGGTGATCATCTCGCGCGCGAACTGCTCCTCATCAAGCTGCACATCACGCCGGACCAGGTCGAGGCGGTCCAGGATCGGGTGCGCCAGCTCGGCGGGCGGGTGCTTGCGCCGAACCCGACGAGCTTCATCGTCGAGCTCACCAGCACGGAGACCGACATCGGCGAGTTCATCGCCGACCTGGCCGCTTTTGGCGAGATCATCGAAGTGGTCCGCAGCGGCGTGCTCGGCATCTCTCGCGTGAATCACCGCCTGCATTCCGTCAAATGATCCGGAGGTCCGGTTAGTCCATGGAAGTCGAAGTTCCGCATCACACCGCCGATCCGTTGAGTCGCCGCGTCGGCGTGCTCGTCAGCATCGTCGGCATCTTTCTCTCGGTGGTGACGATCGCCTCGCATCGCTCGCATACGCAAGCCGTGATCGAGCGCACCAAGGTGAACGACGACTGGTCCTTCTATCAGGCGAAGAAGATCCGGGCGAACATCTACGAGATGGGCGCAACGCTGCTCGGCGAGCTTGCACCTGATCCCGCGCACGCCGCGCGCATCACACAGCTCACGGCGGCCCGCGACAAGGAAATGAACGACGGCAAGGCGCTGCAGGACGATGCGCACAAGCAGGAGAAGCGCAGCGACCTCGAGGAGGAGCGCGCACTGCGCTATGACATCGGCGAGGGGTTGCTCGAGCTCGGACTGGTGCTCTGCTCGCTCTACTTCCTCGCGCGCAATACCCTGTTCCCGATCGTCGGCATCGTCGCGAGCATCGCTGGCCTCGCCATGGGCATCGCCGGTTATCTGCTGCAGTAATGCGCCACGCGGGCGCCCCGTACCTGATGCTCGCCGTGCTGCTCACAGCAGCCGCCCGCCCATCGCCCGCGCAATCCCAGGCGACGCAGACCCCCGCGACGCAGACCTCCGCGACGCAGTCCCGCCCGACGACGACGCCCACGCCTGCGCCCGGCGCCCGCGTCGAGGCGCGCTCGGGCGACTTCCTCGCCGTCGGCACCGTCCGTGCCGACCAGCTGACGATTCACCTGAGCCGTCTGGCTGACAATGCCCCGGTGCGCGATGCCGCGGTCACCGTCGTGTTGCGCGGCACTTCGCATGCGGCGCTCGCGGCGAGCGACGGCGGCTACACGATCAGGACCGCGGACCTCACCGTGCCTGGCCCGGCCGCGGTGCTCATCGAGGTCACGCAGGGGGCGCTGCGCGAGCAGCTCAGCGGCACCCTGGAGATCGGTGGAGCGGAAAAGGCCCACGAGACGCGCGACAGCCTGCGCCAGACCGCCTGGTGGGTGCTCAATTTCGCGGTCTGCATAGGCTTTCTGATGCTGTGGAACCGGCGCCGCAAGAAAGCCGATCCCTGACCGCCCGGTACCGCGGGCCGCGAGGCCTGGCGCGCCGCCCCGCTCAGAAGCTCTGGAAGGTCTGCACCAGGAACTGCACGCGCTGATTGTTCGGCACCGTCTTCAGCGGCAGCGCGAGATCGATGTGCAGCACATTGCCGAGACCGCTGCGCGAATTGCCGATGCGCAGTCCCACTCCAACATCGCTCAGCATCCCCGGATCGCTGTTGCCGACGACCCCGCTTCCCCAGGTGCGCCCGATGTCCCCGAAACCGGCAAAGCCGATCCGTACCAGGCGGAACGGGTACCAGTCGGTGAACACGCGCTGCTCGACGGTGAGCAGAGCCCGCGAGGTGCCGGACTCGTAGCGCAGGGGATAGCCGCGCAGACCATTATCGCCGCCGAGCAGCAGCTGCATGTCCGGATCCAAATGGTCGGTGACGGTGCCGGAGAGCGCCGCATAGAGCAGCCAGTCCTCGCCCCAGCGCCAGTAGTACTTGGCGCTCGCATCGCTCACGAGATTGCTGGCGCGGCCGTTCTCGATGCGGGTGGTGAAATCGCCCGCGAGGAACAGCTGCTGCGCGAGCGGCAAGCGAAAGCCGTGAACCGCCGTCGCGGTGATGATGGGCGCATTGCGATTGGCGCCGTAGGCGCCGTTCGAGACGCCGAGTTGTCCGGTCACTTCCGTGCCGAAGTACAGATCCTCGGTCTTGCCGATCTGGTTCACGTCGCCGACGCGCACAAAATCGTCCTGCGCCACGTCGAAGCCGATGAACGGATAGGAAAGCGTGCGATTCGGCGGCAACGGATTGGAGGGCAGGGTACTGCCCGGCGTCGGCAAAAAAGAGTTTCGATCGTAGTGCATGCCGAAGAGCAGCCGTCGCGTCCAGCCATCGACGAGTCCGCTCGAGAGTCCCCCGCTCAGCTCGTAGGTGGACTCGTCGTCGTTGAATTGGTTGACGATGTTGCCGAGCGAGTATCGCGAGACGGTGCGATAGAAATCAGTTGCGGTGAGCTTGGTGCTCCAGCGCGTATCGAGCGAATAGAACGGCTGCCCGAGCTGCGCCGAGCGTGTGAATCCGTCGCTCGCATCGCTGTAGGCGAGATTCGCGATCCAGTGCGAGCCGAATACGTTGGGATCCGCGTAGCTCACGTTGTTGCTGGTGCGATCGACATTGCTCGTGCGCGCGATCTCGACGGCCTTGCCCCAGCCGAACAAGCTCTCCTCCTTGAGATCGTAGCTCACGGCATTGGAGCCGCCCGAGCGCCCGAAGGAGATGCCGGGGCTCAAGGTCCAGACGTCCTTGGTGATGACCCTCACGTCGACCTTGCCGTCCGCATAGCGGACGGGAACGACCCGGGCATCGTAGATGAAGACGAGCTTGCGCAGGTTGCGCTCGGTTTCGGCGAGCTTCTGCGCACGATAGCGGTCTCCGCTCTTGAACAGCAGCTGCGCGCGGATCGCCGCGGCCCGGCTGCGCGCGTGCAGGTGATCGGCGAGCTTGTAGATGCCGGAGTTTTCCCTGTCGTCACCCGGATCGAAGATGTTGCGGGCATCGATCTCGATCTTGCCGATCACGGCACCCGCCTTCTCGAGCTCGGCATCGCTCGGCACGGAGGGCGGTCGCGGCTCGGCGATGTCGGTGCGCTCCTTGGAGGTGAGCTTGGCCGCCATCGAGGGGCCGCTCGGCAATGCCAGGAGCACCAGCAGTCCAACGAGAACCGGCCGGCGCAGCGTGACCGATGCAAGGGCCGTGAATGCCGAGAGCAGGCGCTGCGGGCGCGTGTCGACGGTTTTGACTACAGGGCTGCGTTGTCGGTTTCGCCCGTGCGGATACGCAGCACGCGCAAGATGTCGGTCACGAAGATCTTGCCGTCACCGACCTTGCCGGTCTTCGAGGCACCGACGATCGCCTCCATGACCTGATCGACCAGCTCATTCTTCACGGCGACCTCGATGCGGGTCTTGGGGACGAAATCAACGACATATTCGGCGCCCCGATACAGCTCGGTGTGGCCCCGCTGCCGTCCGAAGCCCTTCACCTCGGTCACCGTCATGCCGGAGACCCCGAGCTCGGAGAGGGCGGCGCGCACATCGTCGAGCTTGAAGGGTTTGATGATCGCAGTGATCAATTTCATTCGAGACTCCGCGGCAGCGTGCGTCGGCCCGCAATTGGGGTGCCGCCCCAATCCTATTACTATTCGCCTTTAGGAGGAAATCATGATCTCCACCATCCTCATTCTCGGCGGCGGCCAGGCTGCGGCCCAGGCGATCGATACGCTGCGTCGCCAGGGTTACCAGGGGCGCATCGTGCTGGTGGGCGATGAGCCGCATCTGCCCTACCAGCGTCCGCCGCTCTCGAAGAAGTTTCTCGCCGGCGAGCTCGATGCGGATCGGCTGCCCTTCAAGCACCGCCCCTATTACGAGGAGCATCGCGTCGAGCTCGAGCTGGGCGTCGCCGCGGCGCGCATTCATCGGGCAGAGCGCGCGGTGGCGCTGGCCGACGGGCGGACCCTGCACTACGACCGGCTGCTGCTCGCCGTGGGCGCGACCTCGCGCATCCTCACCACGCCGGGGAGCGATCTGCCGGGCGTGCACTATTTGCGTGCGATCGCCGACGTCGGGCCGATCCGCGCATCCCTCAAGGCGGGAGCCCGGGTGGTCGTCATCGGCGGCGGCTACATCGGCCTCGAGACGGCGGCGACCGCGCGGCAGCTCGGATGCGCGGTGACCGTGCTCGAGATGGCCGACCGGCTCATGGCGCGGGTCGTTGCCTCGAGCGTCTCGGAGTACTACGCCCACGAGCACCGCACGCAGGGAGTGAAGGTGATCTGCAACACCCGGGTGGTGCGGCTCGAGGGCGGGCCGCGGGGGCTCAAGGTGAGCTGTGCGGACGGCAGCAGCTACGAGGCCGATGTGCTGGTGGTCGGGGTGGGCGCGGTGCCCAATACGGCGCTCGCCGCCGAGGCGGGTCTCGAGTGCGAGAACGGCATCCGCGTCGATCGCTGGTGCCGTACGACCGACGAGCACATCTTCGCCGCCGGCGATTGCACCTATCATCCCTCCGTGCACTTCGAGATGAACGTGCGACTGGAGTCGGTCGACAACGCCTTCGAGCAGGCGAAATCGGCGGCGCTCAACCTGCTGGGTCGCGCCACCGTGCACGACCGCATCCCCTGGTTCTGGTCGGATCAATACGACAACAAGCTGTTGATCGTCGGTCTGTCGCAGGGATTCGACCAGCAGGTGCTGCGAGGCGATCCGGCGCAGCGCAGCTTCAGCGTGTGCTATCTCAAGGGCCGCGAGCTGATCGCGGTCGAGGCCGTCAATCACTCGAGCGACTACATGGCGGCGCGCAAGATGATTGCCGAGCGGGTGTGCCCCAATCTGGAGAAGCTCGCCGATCCGCACATTCCACTGAAAGAAGCGGTCTGATGCCGAAGGTGGTGTTCATCGAGCCGAGCGGAGCGCGGCGCGAGGTTGATGCGCCGGTTGGTTTCTCGCTCATGGAAGTGGCGCGCCAGCACAACATTGCCGGCATCCTCGCGCAGTGCGGCGGCGCGTGCGCGTGCGCGACCTGCCATGTCTACGTCGCGCCCGGGTGGTACGGTCGGCTCGATCCCAAGGAAGAGATGGAGGAAGGCATGCTCGAGCTCGCTCTCGAGCCCGGGCCGACGAGCCGCCTCAGCTGTCAGGTTCACATCACCGCGAAGCTCGAGGGACTCGAGGTGAGGGTGCCGCCGCGCCAGCGCCTCGAGGAGGCTTGAAAGCTACTCGAGCACGACCAGCAGGTCTTTGGCCTCGACGGCGCGGCCCGGCAAGGCGAGCACCTCCTTGACGACCCCCTCCTGCTCGGCGCGTACCGTGGTCTCCATCTTCATCGCCTCGAGCGTCAGCACGATGTCACCGCGCGCCAGGCGCTGCCCCACGTGCACCGCCACGGTGCTGATGGTGCCCGGCATCGGCGCGCCGATATGGCGTGTATTGCCGGTCTGCACCTTGGGAGGCGGTGGCCGCTTGGCCACCTGGCTTTGGTCGGCGACACGGATCGGCCGCGGCTGGCCGTTGAGCTCGAAGAACACCGTCCGCGTTCCGTCCTCGTGGACATCGCTCATCGTGACGTAGCGCACGATGAGTGTCTTGCCGCGCTCGAGATCGATGTTGATCTCCTCCCCGGGCTGCATGCCGTAGAAGAACACCGCCGTCGGCAGCGTGCTCACGTCGCCGAAGCGGGCCCGGGTCGCGGCGTAGTCCGCGAACACCTTCGGATACATGAGATGCGAGGCAAGCTCGGTCTCGGCGACCTCACGACCGAGCGTTGCCCGAAGCTGCGCTCGCTCTGCGGGCAGATCCGCCGGCGGCAGCAGCGCACCGGGGCGCCCGGCGAGCGGCTGACGGCCCTTCAGGATCTTCTTGGACAGCTCGGGCGGGAAGCCGCCCAGAGGCTGGCCGAGCTCGCCTCGAAACAGCTGCACGACCGACTCTGGAAAGGCGACGTCGACCTCGGGGTCGAGCACCGCTTCCCGGGTGAGGCCGCTCGTCACCATGAGGATCGCCAGGTCGCCGACCACCTTGGAGGTGGGAGTCACCTTGATGATGTCGCCGAACAGGTCGTTCACCTCGGCATAGGCCTGCGCGACCTCCGGCCAGCGGTGATCCTCGATTCCGAGTGCGCGCACCTGCTCGCGCAGGTTGGTGTACTGCCCGCCGGGCATGCCGTGCACGTATACCTCGGAGGCGCCCGCGCGGATGTCGCTCTCGAAGGCGACGTAGCCCTGGCGCACCTGCTCCCAGTACGCCGATATGACGCGCAGGTGCGCCGGGTCGATCCCGGTGTCGCGCGGACCGAAGCGCAACGCCTCGACGATCGAGCCCAGGTTCGGCTGCGAGGTGAGGCCGGAGAGCGCATCGAGGGCGCCGTCGATCGCGTCGGCTCCGGCCTCGACCGCCGCAAGCACACTCGCCGCACCGATGCCGCTGGTGTCGTGGGTGTGAAAATGCACCGGCAGGCCGATCTCCTCCTTGAGCGCCTTGACGAGCGTGAAGGCTGCGCGCGGCTGGCACAGACCCGCCATGTCCTTCACCGCAATCACGTGGGCGCCGAGCGCCTTGAGGCGGCGCGCGATGTCGAGATAGTAGGCCAGGTCGTACTTGGTCTCACGGGGATTCGATAGGTTGCCGGTGTAGCAGATCGCCGCCTCGCACAGCCGGTCGGCCGCGCACACGGCCTCGATGGTGACCTGCATGTTCTGCACCCAGTTCAGGCAGTCGAACACGCGGAACACATCGATGCCCGCAGCCGCCGCCTGTGCGATGAAGTGGCGCACGACGTTGTCGGGGTAGTTGCGGTAGCCGACCGCATTCGCCGAGCGCAACAGCATCTGCAGCAGCAGATTGGGGACCGCCCCGCGCAGCTGCGCGAGACGCTCCCACGGATCCTCCTTGAGAAAGCGCATGGACACATCGAACGTCGCGCCGCCCCAGCACTCGAGCGAGAACAGCTCCGGCAGCAGGCCGGCATAGTGGGGCGCAATCGGCACGATGTCGTGGCTGCGGATGCGGGTGGCCAGCAGGGATTGATGCGCATCGCGCATCGTCGTATCGGTGACGAGCACGCGTTGCTGATCCGCCATCCAGCCGGCGAAACGCGCGGGGCCGAGCTCGAGCAGCTTCTGTCGCGTGCCGGGCGCGGGTGCGGTCGGGACGTGACGCGGCAAGCGCGGGTAGACGGGCGTGCGCGGGGCATGCTCGCGGCCTTTGACCTCGGGGTTGCCGTTGACGATGACGTCACCGATGAAGCTCAGAAGCCGGGTCGCTCGATCGCGCTTCTGCGGCGCGCGCACGAGCTCGGGGGTTTGATCGATGAACTGGGTCGTGTAGTCGGCCGCCGCGAAGCGCGGGTGCATGATGAGCTGATCGAGGAATCGCAGATTGGTGACCACGCCGCGGATGCGGAACTCCCAAAGCGCGCGGTGCATGCGTGCGATCGTCTCCTCGGCGGTGGGCGACCAGGCGGTGACCTTGACGAGGAGCGAGTCGTAATAGCGCGTGATGATGGCGCCCGCGTAGGCCGTGCCGGCATCGAGGCGGATGCCGAAGCCCGCGGGGCTGCGATAGGCGGTGAGGCGCCCGTAATCGGGCACGAAATTGTTCTCCGGATCCTCGGTGGTGACCCGGCATTGCAGCGCATGCGCACCGACGCGGATCCCGCCCTGCGGCGGCACGCCGCTCTCGCTCGTGCCGATGTGCGCGCCGCCCGCGATGCGCAGCTGCGCCTTGACGAGATCGATGCCGGTGACGCATTCGGTCACCGTGTGCTCGACCTGGATGCGCGGGTTGACCTCGATGAAGTAGAACGAGCCGCTGTCGGCGTCCTGCAGGAATTCGACGGTGCCCGCGCCTGCGTAGCCGACCGCACGGCCGATCTTGAGCGCCGCCGCGCAGATTTCGCTACGCTCGGTCTCGCTGAGGAACGGCGCCGGCGCGCGCTCGACCACCTTCTGGTTGCGCCGCTGCACCGTGCAGTCGCGCTCATAGAGGTGCACCAGGTTGCCGTGGGTGTCACCGAGGATCTGCACCTCGACGTGACGCGCGCGGCGGATCAGCTTCTCGAGATAGACCTCATCCTTGCCGAACGCCGCCTGCGCTTCGCGCCGCGCCGCGGCGACCGCCTCGAGAAGTCCGCGCTCCTCCTCGACGATACGCATGCCGCGTCCGCCGCCGCCCCAGCTCGCCTTGAGCATGACGGGAAAGCCGACTGCGCGGGCGAGCTCGAGCACGCGGGACTCATCGACAGGCAGCGGCGGGGTCGCGGGCATGACCGCCACGCCGGCGGCGGCCGCGATGTTGCGTGCCTCGACCTTGTTGCCGAGGCGGCGCATGGTGTCGGGTCTCGGTCCCACGAACACAATGCCCGATGCGGCGCATGCGTCGGCGAGCTCCGGGCTTTCGGACAGGAATCCGTATCCCGGGTGAATCGCACCCGCGTGGGCCTCGCGCGCGATGCGAATGATGTCCTCGATGTCGAGATAGGCCTCGACGGGCCCCTTGCCCTCGCCGACCAGGTAGCTCTCGTCCGCCTTCGTCCGGTGCAGAGAGAAGCGATCCTCGCGCGAATGGATGGCGATGGTACGGATGCCAAGCTCGGTCGCTGCTCGCATCACCCGGATGGCAATTTCGCCCCGATTGGCGATCAGGAGGCTGTCGAATGGGCGGCCGTGGGGCGATAAAGTCATCCTGCAAGGATGATAGCCTTGCGCGCGGGCGGGCAACCAGCCGGAGGTGGCTTAATCATGTACGGGGTGGCGATTCACGGCGGTGCCGGCACGTTGCCGCGCTCGGAAATGACGAGCGCGCGCGAGGCGCAGTATCGGGCCGGCCTGAGCGCGGCGCTCGAAGCGGGCTTTGCCGCGCTCACGAGCGGTGGCTCGAGCCTGGATGCGGTGACGCGCGCGGTCATGGCGCTCGAGGACGATCCGCTCTTCAATGCGGGGCGCGGCTCCGTGTATACGCTCGACGGGCATCATGAGCTCGATGCCTCGCTGATGGAGGGCAGCACCCGGCGCGCCGGGGCGGTGTGCGGACTGAAGCACATCCGCAATCCCATCGCCCTGGCGCGTGCGGTGATGGAGCACTCGCCCTACGTGCTGCTCGCAGCCGAAGGCGCCGAGGAATTCGCGCTCGCACAGGGCTTCACGCTCGTACCGCAGAGCTACTTCCACACCGAGGAGCGCCTCAAGCAGCTGGTGCGCATCCGCGACGGCGATCGCTCGGTCTCACCGCTCACCATCTCGCACGTGGGTACGGTGGGCGCAGTCGCGCTCGATGGGCGCGGGCGGCTCGCCGCCGCGACCTCGACCGGTGGCATGACGGGCAAGCGTTACCGGCGCATCGGCGATTCTCCCCTCATCGGCGCCGGAACCTATGCCGACGACCGCGCCTGCGCGGCCTCCGCCACCGGCCATGGCGAATGCTTCATCCGCGCGGCCGTGTGCCATGACGTCTGCGCGCGCGTGCGCTACGGAGGCCGCTCGCTCGAGAGCGCGGTGCGCGAGGTGGTGCACCAGGAGCTGCCGGCGATCGGCGGCGAGGGCGGGGTGATCGCGATCGATGGCCGCGGCGCGGTGGCGCTCGAGTTCAACACGGAAGGGATGTTCCGGGCGAGCCGCATCGCGGGCGGCGAGCCGCGGCTCGGCATCTACCGGGACGCGGTGATCTAAGCTCGGTCCCGCAAGCTCGTTGCGGCGCCCTCAACCGCGCTGGCCGCGCCGTCGCTCGAAGCGTCCGGTGCGCAGCGTCTGGTATTCCGCATCCATCACGACCACTCGGTTCCGGCCCTGCTCCTTGGCCGTATAGAGCGCCTCGTCGGCGAGCTGGATCAGTCCCTCGTGGCTGCGGTTGGTGCCGGGCAGCACCGAGGCGGCGCCAATGCTGACGGTGAGGCGGGTGGCGACGCGGGAGGCCTCGTGGGGAATGTTGAGCTCGGCAATCGAGCGCTGGATGCGGGTCAGCACCTCGGCCACGTATTCGTGGCTCGCCTCGTAGAGCACGACCGCGAACTCCTCGCCGCCATAGCGCGCCACGAAATCGAGCGGACGGCGCGCGCACTGGCTCAACGACACGGCCACTGCGCGCAGGCACTCGTCGCCCGCCTGGTGCCCGTAGCGGTCGTTGTAGTCCTTGAAGCAATCGATGTCGACCAGCAGCACGGCAACCTGGCGCGTCTCGCGCGTCGCCTGCTGCCACACCCTCAGGATGTGTTGATCGAACATGCGTCGGTTGTGGATGCCGGTGAGACCGTCGCGGGCCACCATCTCCTTGAGGAGCGCCGCCTCGAGAAAGCGCAGCCGGCTGGTCTTCTCGTGCATGTACACGACCGAGGCGCAAAACAGGTTGATCGCGACGAGCGAGAGCGCGTCGTAGCCGAACTCGCCGCCGGGCAGCTGCAGGCTCGAGCCGACCAGCAGGTACACGAAGGCGACCGCAACATTGGCGAGCAGCGCATGGTAGAAGACGAGGCCGGCCATGAAATAGGTGAATATGGCCACGAGCTCGAGGCACGGAAACAGGGTCACGATGCCCCGCATCTCGGCGAACAGCTCGATCGCGACCACCGAGAGCCCGATGAGCGTCGCACCGACGAGCGCGAATGGCGGATAGATCCGATGGCGGCGCGAGGAGAAGCTCGCCGCAAGACCGAGCATGAGCAGCGGAATGATCACCAGCATGTGGATCATGCTCGGAATGCGGTTGAGCTCATGCCCGAGCACGTTCGATTCCATCGCGGTGAAGGCGATCGTCATCACCACCGCGAGGCCCAGGTTCACGCGGATGTGGCGGAAGTTCTCGTCGAGCACGGTGTCGCGGAATTCCGGCTCGAGCCCCCCCTCGAACGTGAGCCAAGGGAAGCCCGCCTTGAGCTGGCGGGCGTGCGGCAGATCGGGCAGATCCTCCGCGGGGAAACGGTTGCTCAAGATCATCGATGGACACCCTGAAAAAGGCGCTGCGGCACAAATTGAACCACAGCGCCGCGTGCAATTATCGAGCGGTGCGTCGCGCTTTTATGTCAAGCGCATGACAGACCGAGCGGCACCTCTGCGGATCGCCGCCGCCCCGGGCAAGAGACGCCGTCCCTCAGTCGGCGAGGTAATGCGCGAGGTAGGTGTCGAAATCGACCCGATCGAGCGACTCGATGCGACTTTGGGCCCGGTGAGACTCCTCGGCCGCCTCGGCAAATTCCGTGAGCCGGCGCTCGTTCGGCGGGTAGAGATCGAGAAAATAATCTTTGTGCATCCGTGACATGCGTCGCGCCACCTGGAAGAACGTATCGCCGCTCTGGCGCA